>Ga0105355_10001989_pt1 | contig 18714 bp, 19 predicted proteins | sample GOMGulsemesocosm_2_FD_83508 | JGI IMG/M metagenome (GOLD analysis project Ga0105355, IMG submission 83508) | Methane-oxidizing microbial communities from mesocosms in the Gulf of Mexico - GOM9C Gulf of Mexico | ecosystem: Environmental > Aquatic > Marine > Cold seeps | place: Gulf of Mexico... | reverse complement strand
TATTTGAAATAAACTTCCGATAATAGTACGAAAAGCTCGTTGAAAAAATTTTTCGGCAACAAGGTAATTATCCAAGTGCACTTCAATATTTCCTATCTCAACTTTGCTTCCCGGATAGGTGAGTGGTACGACAATTGGAGTGTCACAATTGAATAGCAGCTCTGAAACTCCTGATAAATATGATTGATAGGGGGCTCGTTCGATTTTATAAAGGTATGTACCTAAATCATCAATAATATACACATGTTGAAATAACTCATATTCAGCTAAACCTTGCGCTACCGTTGCTGCCAATAATGGGTCAATATTAAACACGGCCTGAGCAGCTTGGTGACGCATTATACTAACCACTTTTTCTGCATTTGTCCTAGTACTCACTTGTTCGTCAAGCAGATCAAATTTAATGGTTACACAGGCAAAGAACAGCCCTAAAATGAGGGTGACGGAAAGCGTGTAGATCGTTTGATGAAACCAAAGGTGATATTGCGTATGGCGTTGATCTAATTATACGATTGAAATTTTTATATTATCAATAGGGGGCTTTGATGATCGCTCCATGGGATTACTCTCAACTATTTATAGTGGTAGTATTTAAAAATTTTTCCTTGGTTTAATCGTCATAAATGGCCATGCTAGCCACTGTCACGTCATCCCTAGAAACCTGTTGAATGCGGTCTGAATTTTTGTCGCTACATCGATTTTTCCAATTCTCATACACGAAAAATTCACCGAACTACATGTTATCTCCGACGGTGTTGAAACATTGCGTCAATGGATGGTTACCGAGACTTATAGCTGAATTTCATCAAGGCGATGACAACAGATAAATTGATTTGTCGCCGTTTGTTACATATCTTTAGTTAATACCAAAAGCGACATTTCTATCGGTGAGTGTACATGAAATTTTAAAATGAGTTTAACACATTGATATATTAGGGGTCATACGATGGTTAAAGTTGCAAAAATAATCACAAATGAGGTGGTTGTCTTAACAGTCATACTTATTAATGCCAGTATCATGGTGGCTTTAGACACAAAACCTGAGCTTTCGAAAACCGCTGGTAGCTGGATTCTATGGGTTGATTTTGCGTGTGTAGTCTACTTTGTCTTCGAGTTAATTGTCAAAATGGGGGACTTAGGGCCCAAGAAGTACTTCGTTGATAATTGGAATCGACTCGACTTTACCATTGTACTATTGAGCCTCCCTGTTTTGATTGAACCGTTTTTGAGTGGTGGCATCGGATGGTTAGAAGATGTTGCAATTCTCCGTATAGCAAGGTTCTTAAGGTTGTGGAAAATCATCCGATACGTTTACAATTCAGATACTTACAAATGCCTTCGTATACCAGTACTTATTTTAATTGGTTTATCCGGTGCGATGTTTGTTGCAGATTCATTAAAAGGAGTGTTTGACGAGAGTTATACCAATGTAAAGCTTGTACTGGACGTTCTATTAATACTTAGTCTTACACTGCTTATATCACGTGTCATTAAAGTCCTTTTTGCTACATTCGTAAATCGTAAACTTACCACAGACCCTTATAATTTCGACATTTCTCTGGTTGATTTCTTATCGTTGACCGTATCATTACTGATTGGTGTTAATGGGTTAATGCTTGCGTTAACGGTTGCTGGTCATGATCCATTCACCATTTTAGCAGGCCTTGGTATCGGAGGTATGGCGGTGGCTTTTGCTGCACAAGATGCTGTTGCTAATATTATCGCTGGCATTATGCTACTGGTACAAAAACCTTTCAGAACAGGAGATTGGATCCACATCGTAGGTAAAACAGGTGCCGTTCATCACATCGGTCTTCGTTGTACTATTATTGAAGAATTTGGTGGCGAACATTTAGTATTCCCTAACAAAATATTCATGGATAGTCCTGTCAGGAATATTGATGAGCGAGGCTTCTACCTGCTAACAGGCTCGATCAAGCTCCACCACAAAACAAGATATGACGACATTAATTACTTTATTGATTCCCTCAAAGAGATATGCGCTAACCATCCAGAGTTACACGACGAATGTGGCGTGCGCTTTGAGGGGTTTGGTGAGGCTTGTTATCCTGTATCATTTTGGTTATGCGTAAAAGAATGGAATCCAGAGCAAGCCATGGTTTATCGGGACCGTTGGGAAAAAATACGCGTTGTTGAGCAAGATTTTTACATTCAGGCTGTGAAAATCATTGAGAACAAGGGATTGCGCGTAGCTATGCCACTGCGAGAAATGACGTCAGAGCAAGATATAAGCTCTATTTAACAATATAAGAGTTCTAATTACGCGGCTAAGATGTTCACTGTGGGTATTGGTTCGCTAGATTTCACGTAGCGAACCATTTCTTAAGCATCAATAACGCGATTCTCGTCGTTGTATTTAATTATTTCAGGAAACCCAGATACATCTATTAATCTGAACAATGCGCACTTTTCGCGATTGTAACGTTTCATATAATTTGGCCTAACTTTAAAATTTTTTACGACTTCACTATTGCCAATTTCAATGAACCAATACAGTGGCTGTTTTACGTTTTTTATTCTTAATCTGGCTTCAAGCTGCGGCGTATATTTGACCAGCCAACAGTTTAACGTTGAGTGGTCAAAGTGAATATTCGGATGGATAATATTGTCCTGAAAAGTCGATCTTAATTGGACTATTGCATTTTTATATTAATTCCATCATCCTCTTCAGTAAGTTCGAATTTGTCAGATGAATAGTAGAAACCTTTGAATAAAATAGAATAGTTCTTTTTATCTTCTGGTGCTTCCTTACTAAATGAAATAGTACCCATATCGCCGTTTACCTCGTCTAAAATCATATGGCAAGTCGTGGTTTCACCTACCACCTCAATAAACTGATAAATCGACTGATTCTTAGATATATTCGGCTGCCAGCCATAGGTATCTTTACAAGAGTGGGTCTCTGTTAAACCACCATTCAGGAGCTTTTTATCACCTATATTAGTTAATTTAGCCTTAGCAATATTAGCATTTTTAGATTCAGGGCTAATTATAAGCTCAGTGCCGTGTACATCTACTTTATACCCCAAGTACTCTAGCGGCAGATTGTTATGCGCTTTAGTAAATACAATAGGCTTTTCCATCGTTCCCTCAGAAGCAATGAGCCCATAGAACATACCTGAATCACCAATGTAGCCAGTAAAAACACAAGCTTTGATGTTTTCTTGAGCTAAAGAAAATGATGCTATCGTATTAGGTCGGATAGTTATATTCCCGTCCGTATCAAAAACATTAACCTTTTTACGCTCTCCACTTTCATATAAGCAAAAAAAGTCCCCCTCAATTGTAACCTCGGTATCAGAAGTCGCATTTACAAACGAGTTGCTAGGTGAGGTTGTTCCTACGTTATAGTCTTGATCAATTTGTATGTGAGTATAACAATTTGGAAAGTTATTATTGCTGTCTAACTTTCCACAAAGCTTTATTGCTTCACTATTGCTATTTACAGGATATCCGCTCTTATCCGTATCGCAAGAGTTTTTTCCAGGGTGGTTCCATGGATCTAAATGGATTGCTTTTGAATCCAGGTATTCACTTCGGAAAGTTTTGTTCTCGCTTTTGTCATAATAAAACAACTTAGTTGCAGCTCCGTGTTCACCACCAATCACACACTCTCCTAAGTATTTAGTTTCATACTGAATAGAACTTTCATTCTCAGTCCCAATTTTGTATGCATCTATATCGCACGGCTCCATAAAGCAAACATGGCCATCTCTATTTTTATCACCGGTTGCTTCAGCATAAGTTCTCCCTATCCTGACTTCAGTGGTATATGTTTCATTTACATTGAAGGTATCACCTTCTAGTAAAGGAACCGAACCTCTATAATATTGATCACTATTTTTCCCTTTCACTTTGAAATAATAGCTATACATAAAGCCGTTATTTTTACCCGCAGCATACATGTATGTGTTGTCAATTGTGTTTCCTTCACCTGAAATTTCACCGCTTACGTCCACATAAGAGTTATCTTGTGATAACACATGCGCAGAGTGAAATAAGAGAGGGCTACACACACTCAATAATAATATACTTTTTTTCATAAACACTTTACTCGCTATATCGTTAAATCGAAAAACCAGTCAGTGAATCTAACACTATTGTGGTACGCGCATGCCTTGCTGTAACGTAATTGTGATCAATGTTATATAAATGTTGTTTTGGTGTTAATTAAATGGGAGGTGCTATATAAGTGTTTTCAACTCTGCTCTTTTACACAGTGTTTATTTAGGTGATCGCATGACTAAACGTATAAAACGTAACTTTACTCCCGAATTTAGATTAGAAGCGGTATTACTTATTATTAGGAAAAAATACGCGTTGTTGAGCAAGATATAAGCCCTATTTAACAATATAAGAGTCCTAATTACGCGGCTAAGATGTTTACTGTGGGTATTGGTTCACTAGATTTCACGTAGCGAACCATTTCTTAAGCATCAATAACGCGATTCTCGTCGTTGGCTTACATAAAATTGACAGTATCAAGGAGCAAATCGAATAAGTTGTTACCTTTAACCTTTACAGCCATATTTTTAGGATAGTTAAGAGAAGCGTCCCAATCAACAGATGCTTCAACACCATCGGTTTTAAAATACAGCGCACCATTAGCAACAAATTCCCCATAATTACTAGATGCACGGTCAGTGTCTTGAACTTGTACAGAAATGTACATATCATGCTCAGGAGTCATATCCCCAACAGCAGTATAATCATTATTATTAGACGTTGTAATTACTTTAGGCATAACGCCAATACTACCTGCGATTTTAGAAAATAAGGTGTATTCGCTAGAGTTAGAGCCGGAATGGTCGATGAGGCGAATTTTAACAACTTGGTTTTCTTCTGGAACAATTTTAAAGCAAGACAGCCCATGGAGTTCATCTATATTAGCCTGGTCTTCTTTGTACTCTCGATAAACACCCGCTGCGCCTTGGTGCTGCCAGCAGTGGAGAGAGCAAGCAGATCCAACTTTAACTGAATAAGCTTTGTCATTGAAATCTTCTTTAACACAGTCATACACCTTATCAGTAACCCCATAAGGGCCATATTGAGAACCTACGAAACTAAAATCTGAAAAGAATAATACAGTACGAGCAGTCATTTTAGTGTTTTCCATAATATGTATAATTTCCATTTTATATATTGAAAGAATGCCTTAATTAAAAGCACTATTAAATATAGCAACACTAGAAGAAAACCAAACTATAAAGTACTACTTTGGGGATGCGTGCCACATAAGGTAATTCTTATTTAATAGTACAGACACAGAAATATTATTTAGTAACAGTAATATTAACTGTTTGCCATAATAACCATTGTGCACGTACTAGGATAAAAAGAATGAAACATGTCAGACTTGGTGGTTTTCTCATTGGGAGTTTAGTTCCTACTGATTACGTGCAATGATACCACCCCTTAATAGGAGTATAGGCGGATGATTTAAATTGATAATATATTGCCGTTTATTGAGGATGTTATATGAAAAAAATATTTATTATTTGTGCTTCACTTCTGAGCATAGGGCTTATTGGTTGTGATAAAAGCAATAAGGGGTCTGAAGAACCTAAACCTAGTCTTAGCATTTATTGGGGGCAGGGCAATGATTTATTGGCATCTTTCACGGTAACGACTAGTCAAATTAAATGTACTTTACATAACATCGAGCTAAATACTAGCTTAGAGTCTAGTAATGTTAATGCTTGCTTTTTTGATCATAGTGAATTGGTGGCCTACCCTGGAGCAAACGACATTACCATTAGTGACCTTACTACAGGTAAAGAATTGATGACCGCATCTGTTTTTATTCCTGAAGACTTGGATTTTAAAGATGTACTAGTTTGGAATAAAAAGGCTAATGATCAATATATGATCACTATTCCCTATCAGCCTTCTTCGGAGGATAGGAAAAATAATCAAATCGCCTATGGGTACGCAATTTACAACACTTATTTTTTGGGGAAAATGTCTGGTCAGGACGCTATTAATACCTGTCGAAGTAGTAATGGCTGGAAGCTTCCTGTGATAGGTGATAAATACGATTCTGTGGAACACAGAGGAGAAGCATCATATAATACTTTGCTTTCTAACTCTATGTTCAAAGGACAACTTCAATCTGATATTGATGAGTTTAAAAGTCACTATTTAATGTCTAGCTCGAAGGCCATTGATCATCCTATCAATAATGGACGAGATTCCTTTGAAAGCTTTAAAGAAGGTGAGGATTACTATGGAAATTATGGCATCGACGCCCAAAATAGAGGCGGACCTGGCGCATTTGCTGGCTGGGAAGCTCCGTTTGTATGTGTGCGTGAGGGCTCTCCGCAGTATAGTTTGAAATAAAGATATGACTCAAATCCCGGTAGTTATGCCGGGATTAAGTTTTATGATGGGGTTAGTTCCATTACTAATACGCTTTCTATAATGAGTTATTTTTCGTGTTTTTACGTTCAAATTTTTTAGTATACGCACCTGGTACTGATTTTGAACGCCAAACTTTACGTCCTTTTGAGCGGAGTATTTTTAGAACTTGTAACTTTTCACGTATGTTTGAAAAATATGCCAACTGCCTTTTTTCTTCTTCAGATAATAGATCTGGATTATGTCTCGAAATAAAACGAAGTAGATGGAAGCGTGTTACTTTTTTAGCAAAAAACCACATTGGTGACCAAGACGAACCACGAAGTGTTACGCGTTCAAAATCGATCATAGAAACCTTATCACCTTTAATAAGCAAATCGCGTTCAGGTAGAGAATGACGAGCTATACCTACACCTAACATTCTATCAACTAGTAAACGCAAGTCTTGCAGTGCTTCATCAGAAAATTGTTCCTTATTTTCACCAGGTAAACGTGTCATTGTTAGGGTTGCACCACCTTCGTTATATTTAATTATTTCAGGAAATCCTGGTACGCCTGTTAATCTGAACAATGCGCATTTTTCGCGATTGTAACGTTTCATATAACTTGGTCTAACTTTAAAAATTTTCACGACTTCACTATTGCCAATTTCGACCCGCATTTTACCTGTTTCATATATTGATATTGTATTACTCACCTGCTAACCTCTGATTTAGTTATGGCTTCTCACGCAAGGATACGTAGAACCAATAAAACTGTATTATAAATATAATTTCTTAATTTTATCATATGGTTAACTAGCGTTCTCACTGAAGTTATAGGCAGAGTAACTATTTTGGTGGTTGTTGTAGTGTTCAAACCATATTCAATATAGCCTAGCTAAAATCATTATTTTCTTGCAGGGATTGCGAAGAGTGTTTAGCACTTTACCTTCGGTATATCCTGCCAGTTGGTAGTATATTGCTGTGTGAGCATTTCACGTCGGATGGCCTATTTTTGCTCTGTGCCTTGGGCACTTAAAAACACGGCATTATTGTCATATTCTTGATTGAGCTTATCGAACACCTGCACCAGCTCTTCGTTATTTGATCCACATCTGCAATCAGGTATATCTTGTAGTCTAAAATTAATATCAATATAATCAGTTGTATAGCTAGTCTTGTACATAACTTATAAGACTAAACAAATAATTTACAGGACGACTCGTTTTCCCATAAACATGTAATTAATAAATTTGAAGTATAATCTTATTTTTCAATTGATTAATCTAGCTCTATTAAAGTAAATGGATTTGAGGAATCGAGAATCCTGTTATATAAATGTTAGGTTTACTAGGATATTTGAGTATTCATGGAACGAAGTTATTTAATAACAATGTGTCTCTTAATACTTCATCAAGTCGATACCGTGTATTGGAAAGAGTAGGAAATGTTTTTAACTGGGCAAAATAGAAAGGGACAGTAATGATTCGTAATTTTTACAACTGTGATAAAGAAGTTGATAACAACAGCCATGATGGTGTCGGCTCTATTGATATTTACCGTGCATTTAGACGTAAAGACTTTGATGGTGCTTGGGATTTTGCTATTCGTGTCATTATGCCGCCAGGTAGTTCAATGGGAGAGCATTCTCACGAAGACGATGAAGAGATGTATATAATCCTCAAAGGTGAAGGCTCAATGATTATTGAGGGTGAAAGCAAACGAGTAGTTGCTGGCGATATGATTGTGAATAAACGTTTTGGTACTCATGGTTTATTAAATGATTCAGTTGAAGATATTGAATTACTTATTATCCAAGCAAGTTTAAAGTAATAGCTATTTTGCTAACTTAAACTGCGTTGTAAGATAATTACCATAATAATCGCCTCAACATTATTTGCTACGTTCAGCATTCTGGATTGTTTTTTAGTTTATTTCTTCCCCCCAAAGCGCCCGAAAAATCGCATCAATCCCAACGTTGAAATTGTAATTCCCACAACTACAAATTAAAAGTACCAGGACCGTTTTTATAATCCGTAGGCATACTTCGCCCGTACTCATACATTAATCCAAGTATACAAGCTAAGTCTATAACACGTTGTTTCGTTAATGCTGTAATTGCATTTTATTAGGTTATACACAAGAAATATAATGTTTTATGTAAGGAAGTGCGATGCTTACATAAAGAAACGTAGTGTGTCATGTAAAGAAATGATACGTCCATACCACCTATTGGGTGGTTGTGAAATAATGCATAAATGGATGGACATGAAGTTAAATGAAACAAAATAATTTTTAATAAGTAGGAAGGCGTAAAATGAGAAAAGTAATGAAGTTTGCTATGTTAAGTGTACCTTTGGTTATTACGTCTAATGCAATGGCTTATAGCTTAATAATAAATAACCATACTGATCAGCAACTAATACCTTATGTCGAAGGCCTCGATGGTCTGGCTCCCGACAGTGTAAATAGTTGGTTAGCCCCAGGCAAAGAACGTATCTATGATAAAAGGTCAACTTGGCTTAACGAAGCTGCAATGGGAGTGCAAAGTGGAGGTGTACGAGCTGTTGAAATTGGAGGTGTAAGTTGTGGGGATATTGAGTTTAAAGGAGTGCAAAGAATAGAGTTATCCGAGAGGATTGAAGGCTTAAAATGTACCGTTTCACAAGTTCCGCAAGTTACTGAAAGCACCAATTACGTACTTCCAGTCGCGCAAATTAAAGTTGCTTATACAATTGATAAATTCAAAAATAGTGACGACAAAGATGTTCCAGAATCGTACGCAGTAGGTCCGACCGAACAGTTTTGGTCTAATGGCCGCCTAGGTAAAAAAACGAAGGTGACAATCAACGCTGTGAATGATCTTACAGGACAGGAACATCCTATTATTCTAGAGATGTCGAGAGAACATGGCTACGCCGGCATCACAGAAATGAATAATGCAGTATCAATGTATGATCTTAAGCAAAGCGACTTCCGCGCGAGTTATAATCCCGAGTTGAATCTTGATTTACCAGAAGGGAATTATACAGGGATCGTTAAAATCAAATCACAGAAATGGTATAATGTACCTGAAGGTAAATTCTCATTTAACCTTGGCGTAGTTATTAATAAGGATTAATAACCCTAGACTCGGAATGGTAAAGGGGATTGTTATGGCTGGTGAATATTTTGTTGATTTGTAAATATTTAGCATAAAATTTAAGGAAAACCTCAACCTTTACTAGCGTTGAGGTTTTTTAGCGTTAAAGGTTTTCTGTTTTGTTGACTGAAGGTTTAAGCCTAGTTTGACGCATATGATTGATTAGTGAGAGTGTGGCCAAAATGATGACGACCAAGGTAATAATATGAATGACGGATTCTGGGGTTCCGTTATAAGAATTACTGCCCAAATCAATAGCTGCTGAAACAATAAACAACCTAATTGCTGTGACTAACGATGCCGTTATTCCTGTTAGATCAGGAAAAACTTGCATAGATTTGGCGAAAAATAGTCCTATTGATAAACCTGCACCCACCGAAAATAAGCACATAGTACCTGTTAAGAACATAGGCGAATTTAGAAGGGTGGTTGGCACGAGGGAAAATAGTACAGTGGTGACAAATATTAGCCCAAGCCCAGCATTCTTTAATTTTTCTACTCCGAATCTATCTATTAAGCGAGCATTATTTAAGCTTACAATCACAAATGTGCCCAGTGTTGCCATTTGATAAAAGGGAAACATATCGGGGCTTACATTTAATTGCTCGACGTACAGTAATGACATATTTGAGACATAAATCATGTACGCAGCGAGAATTAAACTGGTAACTAAAGCGTTGTACCAGAATATCGATGATGACAAAACTGTCTGATAATCGGTAAGTATTCGTTTTGGTGCAAGCTTCTTTCTTTTCTGCTTACTCAAAGATTCTGGTAAGAAAAAGAAACACGTTATTGCAGATATAAGTACTAAGATGGCAATAAAAAAGAAATTCGCTTTATAACCCATATTGAGGCTAATCCATCCACCAATAAGGGGGGCAAAAGCCATCAGGCTCACGACTAATGTATTAAGATCTGCAACGAATTTAGCCGCAGACTCTTCCTCAAATAAATCGAAAACCATCGCAGTGCCAACAATCACACAAGCCGAGCTTCCAAAGCCTTGCAGTAAGCGAAAAACAAGTAACTGTTCAATATTTTCAGCAAAGATACTGCCAATGCTTGAAGTAAGAAATATGCTGAAACCAAACATTAAAATGTTTCTGCGCCCAAAATGATCTGATAATGGGCCATACAACAAAGATCCGATACAGATACCAATAAAATTGTAGCTTAAAATGCGTTGTACCATTACAGCGTTAGTATTGAAATCGTTAAGTATATCGGGGAATGTAGGTAGATAAATGTCGGTTTCCATTGCTGCACCAAGGAAGATAAACACCATCAGAAATCGAAACCATTTTCCTTCATGGGAGATGGGAAACATAGTTAATCCTATTGTTAATTTTTATAAAAGTCAGAAGCGTAAATGCCGTATAAAACGGAGTTATAAGCTTGAAATTGGGATTTGTTGTTGGAATATTGCGAAAGTGGAGAGGAGTTTCACGCAAGATTTTTGATTCCTGTCACTTGGTTGTGAACAAGTGAATGTGTAATTTAACATATTATGTTGTTCTTACAAGTAAAAAAATCAGCTTTTTTCCTGCTATTCGATACAACTATGAATAGCAAAAACTAATTTACTTTATGATATTTATCAATAATAGTAGGGTTCATTGATTTATTGGGCATTATCCAGAGGATATAAGCGTTTAGTATCATTGAGCAATATTAAGTTTCTAACTAATATACAAATGGAGATTTCAAGCATTATGGAAAAAACGATCACGATGACAACCTTATTTCGCAGAGGATTAAAGATTCTGACCATATGCAGTGTGTTTAACGCTTCAATGACCATCGCTGACGAAAATATCAATACTAAAAACCCTTTGTTGTACTCGCTGGCTTGGAAACAGACGGCAGCAGAATATCAGGCACTTTATTACCAGGGATTTAATATCGCTCGGATGCATGTCGAGTCGGCGCTTGCCAATCGCAAGCAAGGTGACAAACCTCTCGCTATTGTATCCGACTTTGACGACACCCTCGCTCTGCCTCTCGCTTATTGGGGGACTTTGGTTAACAAAAATATTGATTTTTTTGATGATGCCATTTGGGATAAGTGGATCCCAACAAATGGTATTGTAGCCTCACCGGGTGCGAAGGATTTTCTAGACTTTTGTAAACAAAACGGCGTCGAGATTTTCTACATCACCAGCCGTGACCAAGGTGAAAAAACATTTGAGTATGCCCTTGGCAATATCCGTCATTTAGGATTCCCACTAAAAGATAGGTCTCACCTTACCGTACTGCGCGATACATCCAACAAGGAAAAACGACAGGATGAAATTATGCAAGATTATGAGGTCGCAGTATTCCTTGGTGACAGTTTGAATGATTTCCGTCGAAAGTATTATGTTAAGGGCAATATTGATGGTCGTATCGCTAAAATGAAAGAAGATCGTGCGCTGTATGGAATGAAATATGTGTTATTCCCTAATCCAACGGATGGTCATTGGATGGCTAGTATTTTCGGCCAGTCTGAGCCATCGGCTAGTGATGAAAATCGAAATCTTTTGAAGAAAGCAGCCGCTCGTAAGTCCTGGGATGGAGAATAACGTTGGAGCTGTAACTAGCCTGAGGCTATAGCTAATTAAAAGCTGTCGCGGGGTGGGATTCATAACCCACCGTTGCGGTGTTAATCTAATGCTTATAGATCCTAAAGGTATTATTGTGGATACTGGGGACACACGTAGTGAATAACTGCAACAAGCCACCTTTATTGTGTAGTGTGAATCCTCAGCAGCCAGTTAACGTAGTCACAGTAATTATTTATTCTTGCTGAGCAAAAAGCGCTATAATTATGCTGCTCAGCGAGTCGTTCCGAAACATCAGCAAGACTTATACTTGGCTGTAATATTAAGAGTGAAACGAATAAAATAGTAATGAACTTCATTTATATTTCCTCCTCCTAGTTAGAATATTAATTAAATCAGATAAGATAAAATCAAAAACACACTGTTAATCGCTGGTGGGTTAAGTAGTTCGCTAGACTTACTTCGCGAACTACTGACTTATTTAAATACCAGATTGATAACAAAGCGACATATCTATCGCTGGTAAAACTGGAATCATAGCTCTCTGCTACATTATGAGTCGACAGTATTAATCATCTTTTTGCTGTTCATCGTAAATGAAATCGACTACCTCTAACAACCAATCAGGTGTAAGCTCACCATACCTGAAAGTTCTCCAGTGCCTACCTTTAATCAAAACTGATACCGCTGGGAACTCTTCACCTATTGGATACTTTCTAGTTCTTAGATAATCAGATTCTTCATTGTTGTAAACGATATAAAGGCTTAACCGTCCAGGTCTTGCATCAACTAATTCTCGAAAAGTTTCTGTCTCTAGCCATTCACACAGCTCACAATCAGCATTGCTGTCTTCAGGTGACGTTCTATTGGTAAAAATAACCAGACTTACTTTATCCGTATTTCTTTGTTCAGTACGAAAAATTTCATAATCATTATTATCATTCATCTCAATAAACAGATCTGAAACATCAGCAAAACTTATACTTGGCAGTATTGTTAAAAGTGAAACAAGTAGTATGTTAATAAATTTCATGTATATCTCCTTATTTATTACCTTAGTTGAATGTTAATTAAATCATATAAGGTACAAATTTACTGTCACACTAAAATATAGATTTTGAAAGATTGAGGTTTGTTAAAATTAGAATCAAATTAATGTTGCAAGCACCTCAAAGTAGGTATTTTGTGTGGCGGTTTCAGATTTGCGTGAATCACTAAAGTGGGTAAATAAACAATATGACACTCTCAGCTTGGTAGACGTTGTAAAATGTCTAACTTGCTTTAACAAAAACAGTCTCTAATTCCCGTCATAAAATAACGTTTATCTTGTCAGTGAAAATTAATACTAATATAATCAATTCATGATTAACCTTATCTATAACTTGCAAGACTAACAAAATTCTTTACAGGACATCTCGATTTTTCAGAAATAAATAATTCCTAATACCTTCTTACTTTTGAATTGATTAATAGCTATTTACAATGGTGGATAGACTTGGGAATTCGAGATGTCCTACTATGCAAATATATGCTGTTGAGAGTGAAATTTATGTTTGAGCTAGAAACTGCACGTACTATTATTCGAGAGTTTAGAGAAACAGATCTTCCTGAAATACATGAAGTGCTTAGTGATCACGATGTAATGGAGTTTTCAAGCGCTGGATCTTACTCAGAAAAAAGAACCAAAGATTTTATTGCGTGGTGTTTAGACTCATATGAAAAGAATGAATTATCTATATATGCCATTGTGTTAAAAGATAAAAGTATTGTTGTTGGCTATTGTGGTTTTTATATCCAAAATATAGAAAATGAAAAATATACAGAGTTAAGCTATCGGTTGAATAAAAAATTATGGGGTAAAGGGCTCGTCCCTGAAGCTTGTAAAAAACTAATAGAATATACGTTTATCAATAATGGTTTTGATAAGTTAATATCTCTAATCGATGATGAAAATGAGAATTCAATAAGAGTATCAGAAAAAATCGGTATGACCTTAGATAAAACGGTAGATTTTATTTTAGGTAAAAAAATCAAAATGTATTTAATAAAAAATAGTATAAAAAGCTGATGCTGTTCGTTCAGGTGCCGCGTATATCTATTGGAAGGTCAAGGCGTTAGCTGTTTTGAGGATAAGTTTTGTATCAAGATAATTTTATAGTGCTTACAGGTGGTCCTGGCTCAGGGAAAACGACAGTTATCAATGAACTGAAATTACGGGGCTTCTTTTGCTCTGAAGAAGTTGGGCGTAAAGTAATTCAAACCCAAGTTGAGCAAAAAGGTGATGCATTGCCTTGGGCTAACAAAGAAGCTTTCCGCGACCTAATGCTTAAATCTGAAATAGGATCTTATTTGCAATATCAAAGTCAAAGTGGCTTAGTGTTTTTTGACCGAGGAATTGTCGATATTCTTGGTTATTCAAATCTTGAACAAATCCAGCTATCTGATGAACAACTTTCTGTGATGCCTAATTTTAAATATCATTCGAAGGTCTTCATTTTTCCACCTTGGAAAGAGATCTTTACTAATGATAGCGAACGTAAACAAGATTTTGCTATTGCGATAGAGACTTATAAAGAAATGGTGACAGTATATGAAAAATCAGGTTATGAGTTAATTGAAATTCCATTTGCTTCAGTAGATGAAAGGGTGGATTTTATATTGGCTAATATAAAGCATAGTTAACAGTTGCTATGCTTTATTTTTAGCTTCTTAATGACGCATTACGCGTAGGGGAGTATTGTGCCGGATATTGAGATAGTTGAACCACAATTAACGTGGAAAAATGAATTTTTAGAAATTAGAAATGAACTAGCTTCCATTTTAGGAAGTTACGCTATTAGCATCGACCATATAGGCTCAACGTCTGTTCCTAGCTTGCCAGCAAAAGACGTTATTGACGTGCAAGTTACAGTTTATGATTTAAGTTGCTCAGTGCTTAAAAGTCTATTAGTGGGGGCTGGATTTAACTACCGTTTAGGAGTCGAGAGAGATAGTTTAGTGGGGGATGATGAGGATTTTGATGACTTAAGGAAGTTATTTTTCACTGAAAAGCCGGATTCCAGACGATGTCATATTCATATAAGAGAAGTTGGTAAACTAAACCAACGGTATCCTTTACTATTTCGTGATTTTTTGATTGCAGATAAATTTATTTGTAACGCTTATGCGCTTGTAAAAAAAGAGTTATCTATTAAGTTTCCTAATGATTCTGAGGCGTATTACGCAATAAAAAACCCGTACATGGATACGATTTATAGGGCTGCATGTATTTGGGCTGAAAAAGTCGGTTGGGATAAAAAGTAAATAATTTAACTAAATACGCAACAAACACATAAAATATCGCGTGTTTGAAGGTATCCATTTGCGATAGATTGAGTTATTTTTGATCTGAATCAATTTATGTCACATAACTTGCAGTAATATGTGACACAATGTCTTAAATAAAATTAAGCCAATGAAGAATGCCCTCTATTTTAGCTCTAAAGGATCGTTATGATACAAGCTGTTATTGTTGATATGGATGGAGCTCTTATTGATTCAGAGCTCATGTGGAAAGACGCTGAGAAGCAAGCAATTTCTTCTTCGGAACATGAAGCCAAAGGAAAGCCTCACCCAGCTCCCAATTTGTCCTTAGGTTGATATTTATAGTCCTCATATTATTATTAAGCTATACCTATGTACTATATAATTTACGGTTATTATCATTTTAAAGGTGACTAATGAAAAATGTTTTGTGTTTTAGCGACTCGAATACTTGGTGCTGTGTCCCTGTCACTGGTTTACGATATCCTTGAAATGTTAGGTGGACTGGTGTGCTATATCTCGCTTAAAGATTAATTCAAAAAAGCAGGCTGGATTGACCGTTTCTGCATACATTTAGTTAAGATTAAAAGTATTCCTATCGGTGAAAATACATGAATAAATTAATCGGTGAAAATATATGAATAAATTAGTAATTGGGCTTATGTTTATTGTTGCTTTAGGTATTGGTTATATAATACCTAAAGCGGATTCGGCTCATCTTCAAGATGAAATGATGTGGTCACAGGCTTCACAGTTTGGTGTCATGCTTAAATTTATTAGAGTGTCTCACGAAGAAAAAGATAGCGTTGATCCAGATTTCAATAGTTTTTTGCAAAAGCAAGCCAATTTATATCTTAATTATTCTAAGAACACAGAGAATGATGCATTGGCTGATTATCTTATTAAACAGGTAGAGACAATCGATGAATACTTATCAATAATGGACGATTAAAGCTTTGTCGTGGTACCACGTATGGGTTTTACACCTAGTTTAACATACTAAAGTCATCTTCTTATTTTTAACCATTAGCCTAACCCCCATTAAAATGTAGTTCATTTAAGGGGGCTAAGCTGTGATGGGTATTATCTTTTTTAGTCTATGGGATTAGTTACCCCAGATATATGTAACAAATTCTGGATGATCAATAAATGGATTTCGGTTGCCTTGAAATTCATAAACCTTTTGATTTCGGTTAACCTCTTTCACGCTAACAGGATCATTTTTGTGCCAATCTTTTAGCATAGCTAGCACCCAAGGTTCGAATACAACCGTGCTCGTACCGTCGAGCACGGCATCCGCAGAAGTCGAGTTATTTTCCCAGTTGCCAATAACATTTTCATAACGAGTTGCCATGTAAAAATAAGCTCGAGCAAAGTCACCTTTAAATTCATCAATAGGTTCAAATATTTCTCCGCTATAACCTAGGCCATTGGCTGCTTGTCCTAGCTTTGAACCATTATTCGAAGTATAACTAGCTACACCAACCTCACCATATGGCCAGTTACTACGTTTTGAATTTACATATCCATCAGTGGCAAAAAGATGGTGACCGTCCGAGTTCATAGGCTCAACTTTACCGCCGAACCAACTTTTCGGGAATGAATGTTCACGATTATAGCAATCACCTTCTCTTCGATATTGACCACACTGATTTGACGTTTGAATCGGGGAATACTAAGGCAAGGTTTAATATTTTTGCAAGTTCCGATGGCATTAATTATACCTCTTTACTTGGTAGCATAACTGCTAGCCATCAAATTCCAACAGATCACGACTATATTTCAACCTCTCCTGCCGATTTTTATCAATATTACGCAATTGCATCAACAGGTGGATCCGGTTCTCCAGGGGGTTATGTTGAAGCGATTAGCTTTACAGAAGAAGAGCAGGATCCTGTTCCTGTTCCAGAACCTGGCATAATCGGATTGCTAGGGTTAGGGCTACTGGGCTTAGGTTATTCTCGTAAAAAATCCACTTAGCTAACATGCTTACGTATAAATTATGGAACATTAACTATTTCTTTACACTGCTGTCTGTGGTGCCCGTTATAATACATTGGCACTACTGACTGCTGGGGTTAACCAGCTAATTGTCTAGCTCTAAAGCCTTAATTTGGTATCTCTTCCCATTGCGGCTGTCGGTGTTCGTGGCTGTATAGCGTTGAGCACCCGTCTATTTTCGACCAGCATTCAATCAAATCTCTTAACATTGTATCTATACGGGTCAATATAAATACAACTCTTGTTTTCACTTTAGTTTTAGTTGATTTTTGAGTCGCTATTGACCACAATTTACCTGTAGCGAATAGTATATATGGTACTATTTATAATAACTAAGTTAGAATTACGGGATATGCAATAAAGTGTAAGTGCTTATTATATATCAGCTTAATCATTAATGGGACTCCGGTGAAGTATAAAGTTTTAATCTTGTTAATGTGTTTTCTTAATGCTTCCTGCTCTACTATACAAACCCATAATATTACATTTGGGCACCCTTATAACGGTACTGAGGATGCGGTAAAAACCTTTCCTTGCCGCGCTGTAAATTCAACTAATTATGCATTATTGAACTTTCCATTCGTTGTTCTTGATATGCCTTTTTCGTTTGTAATGGACACAATCTTGTTACCTGTGGATCTACTTGTTAAACCTAAAATAGACCGGGAGTTTACGGTTGTTAATGATAGAAAATGTATATAAATACTTTTCATTAACACATAAAAATAATGAAAGCGGAACTGCTAACCGTTTGCTCTTTACCCCCCAAAAATACCGCAATAATATCTCCATTCATTAACTATTCACGCCGGTTCATCTACGGCCGCAAGTCATTATCTTCTGTAGTCACTATAAATGTGATTATTTATGTTAGATTAGGTCTTACTAGAATTGAATATTCACTTCAATAGCGGTGTTGCGAAAGGTAGGTAATGATGGATTGGATAATATGTGTGCGTAGTTATATCAAAGTCGTGGAAGAGGGTAGCTTTAACGGTGCTGCTTATCAGCTTAATACGACTGGGTCTGCGATCAGCAAGCGTATAAACTGGTTAGAAGAGAAGGTGGGCGTGCAGTTACTTAAGCGAACTACGCGGTCGCTTGATCAAACCGAAGCTGGTCAGCTATTTTACCAACGGTCACGATTACAACTTGATCAGTGGATGTCGCTGGTGGACGAAGCGCGTTCGGTAAACCAAACGCCTACTGGGATATTAAAGATTGGCGCAACAACCGCGGTAGGCTCTAAATTCATCATCAAGTACTTAAATGACTTCTTGCTCATGTATCCTAAAATTAAAATACAATTACTGACCACATCACCAGGGCAAATGCCCGAGACTTATGTCGATGTTTTTATTAGTCG
>Ga0105355_10001973_pt1 | contig 18786 bp, 20 predicted proteins | sample GOMGulsemesocosm_2_FD_83508 | JGI IMG/M metagenome (GOLD analysis project Ga0105355, IMG submission 83508) | Methane-oxidizing microbial communities from mesocosms in the Gulf of Mexico - GOM9C Gulf of Mexico | ecosystem: Environmental > Aquatic > Marine > Cold seeps | place: Gulf of Mexico... | reverse complement strand
GGCACAAAACAAAGCTGAATTTGACCCACGTAAATACCTAAAAGCATCCGTTGATGCGATGAAGAGTGTCGTCATCGCGCGTTACCAAGCCTTTGGTTGTGAAGGTCAGGCCAGCAAGATCAAGCCGATCTCACTGGAAGCCATGGCTTCACACTATAACCTGAAGTAGTATTTTCTACTTTTAAAAAGGCCGTGCGGGGAAACCTGTTACGGCCTTTTTTTATGTCTGTTGTCTTAATCATCTCAGCTAAACGTTCGCCATCGAGCGTAGATAAATCCCCCATTGATAGTTAATCGTAAAATATTGTCCTAATCTTAGAATAAGCCCCAAAGTTAACGTCATCAGAACTTCAGGGAGAAACAATGTCACGGAAATACCCCATCATTGCCGTTACCGGCTCATCAGGTGCAGGCACCAGCTCCGTCAAAGCCACCTTTGAAGGAGTATTCGAAGAATGTGGCATCACACCCATGCTCGTAGATGGCGATGGATTTCACCGTTACGCCCGCACAGAAATGGCAAAATTGACGGCTGAAACAGATCGCGGCAGCGGGCGCTTTAGCCTCTTTGGCACAGAAGCTAACCTGCTCAAAGAACTTGAGCAATTACTTCACCATTATAGCGAGCACGGCTACGGATCAATCCGCCATTACATTCATGACGAAGAACAAGCAAAGCTCTATCAGCAACAGCCCGGCACCTTTACCGCATGGCAGGAGGAAGGTAGAGATTCAGATTTACTCTTTTACGAAGGGCTGCACGGCGCACTGGTACATGAAGAAATAGATATTGCCCAGCATGTCGATCTTAAAGTTGGCGTCGTACCGGTCATTAATCTGGAGTGGATTCAAAAGATCCAACGCGACACGCACGAACGCGGTTACGACAAACAACAGGTTAAGGCTTCAATTCTGCGTCGCATGCACGACTATGTGAATATCATCACACCGCAGTTCTCACTGACGGACATTAATTTCCAACGTATCCCTACCGTGGACACGTCCAACCCCTTCTCCGCCACACGTATTCCCACCAATGAAGAAAGCCTGGTGGTTATCCACTTTAGAAAACCTGAAAAATTCAATATTGATTTTGCTTACCTACAGAGCAAGTTGAATGGCACCTTGTCGCGATCTGACACCTTGGTTATCAACTCTGAAAAGATGCCTCTGGCTATCGAAGTCATATTCAAACCAATTATCGAAAAAATGCGAGATAAAGCGTAACTTCAACCCGATTTCAGGCTGGGCAAAAGCGCTTAAATTCTCCATACTCGATGGCTAAACCCACACAAGCTCAAGGAAAGACCATCATGGCAACACAAGATACCTGCTGCACCATCGTGCCCTACTTCGAAGTCCCTGAAGATCAAATGTCAGCCTTTAAATCACTGTGCGAACAATTTGTGGCGAAGACAGAAAATGAAGCTGGCTGCCTCTATTATGGTTTTAGTTTCGATGGTAACGAAGCGCACTGCCGTGAAGGCTATAAGAATGCCGACGCCCTGCTAGCGCACCTGGATAACATCGGTGACTTATTGGAGCAGGCACTGCAAATCTCCGAATTAACAGGATTGGAAGTACACGGCCCAGCAGCAGAACTGGCCAAATTGAAAGAACCGCTGGCTGATTTACCAGCGCAATATTTCTCACTGGAATACGGCTTCCGTCGTTAATTTTTGTTGTTCGCCAACAGGGCTATTACAGCGTAATAGCCCTGTCATAAATTTTCCCTTCCGCATAACACCGTCTCAACTGACTCATGAAGAAACTGCTCATCATCGGCTACGTCTGGCCAGAACCCAACTCATCTGCTGCGGGCAGCCGCATGATGCAACTGATCGAATTATTCCTGCAACACCACTGGCAGATCACCTTTGCCTGTCCAGCCGCAATCGGCGCACATAAAACAGATCTAACAGAATACGGGGTTACAGAAGCCTCCATCGAGCTCAACAACAGTAGCTTTGACGAGTTTGTTAGTGATCTACACCCCAACATGGTGCTGTTTGATCGTTTTATGATGGAAGAACAGTTTGGTTGGCGCGTTGAGAAATACTGCCCCAACGCCTGCCGGATACTCGATACCGTAGACCTGCACTGCCTGCGTCAGGCTCGTCATCAGGCCGTGAAACAAAGTCGTGAAATCACCACCCAGGATTTGCACAGCGAACACGCCATACGCGAAGTCGCGAGCATTTTACGCTGCGATCTCACGCTGATGGTGTCCAGTTATGAAATGGATTTGCTCATCGAGCACTTTAAAGTCGATGCATCGCTGCTGCACTGTGTGCCCTTTATGCTTGAACCGATCGACCAGATAACTACCAACTGGCCGAGTTTTGAAGATCGTCAGCATTTCATTTCTATCGGTAATTTTCGCCACGCGCCAAACTGGGATGCCGTTCTACAACTTAAAACCGTTATCTGGCCGCTGATCAGAAAGCAGCGGCCAAAAGCCGAACTGCATATTTACGGCGCTTACCCATCATCCAAGGCCACTCAACTTCACAACCCTAAGCAGGGCTTCCTGATCAAAGGCTGGGCTGAAGATGCTCAGCAGATCATGGCTAACGCCCGTGTTTGCCTAGCGCCGTTACGTTTCGGTGCAGGTATTAAAGGCAAACTCACCGAAGCCATGCAAAATGGCACTGCCAGCATCACCACAAACATCGGCGCCGAAGCCATGCACGGTGAGCTACCCTGGAATGGCGTGATAGAGGATGATCCAGAAGCCTTTGCAAAGGCGGCCGTAGAGCTGTACAAAAATGAAACGCTTTGGCAGCAGTGCCAACAAAGTGGCATAAACATCATCAACGCGTTTTACGATAAAGCTCGGCTAGGCTCAGCCCTTATGTCCCGAATTGAACAGCTAGAAGGCGAACTGGAAACACACCGCCTGAACAACTTCACAGGCGCCATGCTGCGCCACCACAGCATGAAAAGTACCCAGTACATGGCACAGTGGATCGAAGCAAAAAACACTTTAAAGTCCTAACGGGTTATCTGTAAGATGGGCTGAAGCTTCAATCTCTAAATTGATTTTTGCCAAGGAATGGGCAGCATGAATATTTACAAATCTACAGTTTCAGCAGCCGACACTTTCTGTGTCAGCTCCGCACGTATAAACCGTCCAAGTCCCCCAGCTATACCTAAATAGTCCAATAAAAAGGCCTTTCATTCAGAAAAAGGCTTCTTGAACTTATGCGACAAGCTTGTCGCTTTACGTAACAATACGAGATATTACGCGACATCTGTCGTTCACTAAGCGTTAGGGCGAAAGGAAGCATATGGGTAGGCAGGCACATCATCACTTTATCCCTAGCTCTTACCTAAAGGGATTCACTTTAGGAGGAGAAGATACTTCTCCTTTTTGGGGTATACCTATCAATAATGATGCTCCTTTCTCAACAAAGCCTAAAGATGCATGCTCAAAGCGTGATTACTACAAAATTGAGCATGAAAACTCTCTGCTCATAGAGCATTGGTATGCGAATGAGATAGAACCAAAAATCAATCTAGCCTTACGACATATCAAAGAATACTCGGAACTACCTTCTCAAGCCGATTTTTCGAACCTGATACTTTTACTTGCCACTCTCTATGTAAGGAATCCTTCGCATAGAGATTCAATCGAAGCACCAATGAAACGTACAAAAGAAATCGTAGATCGTATTAGTGACGAGATTCAAATTTCTAATCGCCATGAGTTTGAATTCTCACAGACGGATCTAATAAAAGCAGAGGTGAACTTACTTGATACCGTTATGGAGTGCTTGAGTAACAAATACTATCAGCTCAATATCGCTCAAGAGTCTGACTTTGATGTAATAACATCAGATCGGCCTTTTCTTCTTAGTCATCCAAATGAGGGGAAAGGGTTTTACTTTGGCCTTAATACACCCAATACCGAAATCTGTGTACCAATTAATCGTAAAGCTATTTTAATTGCTAGAAATGAGCCCTTTAAAGAGGGAGTGCTCTGTGCCGATGATAGATTAATCGGACTAACTAACACCAAGTTAATATTATCCGCAAGTAGATTTTTCTTCTCTAGTAAGCCTGAAATCGCGCTAGTCGATGACGATATTAACGTATACAAACACGCAATCAGCTCTAACAAAGCATTGCAGCGGACAAGCCGCTGAATGCGCGTTATGTTTAAAGCTATATTATTGCAGAGCCATATCAATGAATAAAATTACGTTATTTGAGTTAGCCCTTTTTGATCCTGAGAATACTCTTATTGCTTTGCTTGAAAAGCGAGATATAGAATTTCGAAAGGTACCTGTAACACGAAAGTTTGTGGTTGCTATGGACGAAACTATTGAAGTCGTCAGCAATGATGACAGTGAAATCCTAATTGAAAATCTCGTATTGATATTCATGGAATGGCTTAAAGAAAAGCAATACCGGAAATTGCAGGCTCAGTTAGTAGACGGCAGCACTGTGTTTATTGATGAATCCGATATTGAAGGCGCTACCAACATACTCAAAAGTTCGTTGAAAGTTACTGCATTTGATCCAGAATATAACAACCGAATACTCAATAAACAGAAAGATCACTCTTAGTCTTGGCTACGAGCTTCATTCGCACCCTAAGCGTTAGCCCGTTAATTTTCTCAAAGGCAATAACTATGAAAACAATGACTTGCAAACAACTCGGCGGAGCATGCGACAAAGAGTTTCGTGCAGCTTCTTTTGATGAAATTGCAGAACTGAGCAAACAGCACGGTATGGAGATGTTTCAACTAAAAGATGGGCCGCACCTTGAAGCAATGGATAAAATGCGAGAGTTGATGCAAAAACCCGAAGAGATGACCGCCTGGTTTGAGAATAAGAAAAAGGTATTTGATGCTCTGCCGGAAGAATAAAAGCCAGATTGCTGGTTGAAACCCTAACAAGTGAGTGGTTCTGAGCATTTCACTCTACAACCGCCGCCCTTCAGCCTAAGTCTTATAACCCTCGCGATAGCTTGGGTATTTAAAGCTATAACCTGCCTCGCGAATGCGCTGATTGCTGCAACGTTTGCCTTGCCCAGCGCTAACATCACATATTTCTTTTTCGGGGCTTGGTAAGCCTGACTGTTCTGCAAGCCAATTCACCACCTCCCACTTTGGCGCCGGGTCGTCATCGGAAACAAGGTAGTGTGACTCCAGCGCCTCTCCAGCCAACGCTTTCTCAGCAAGAAAAACTAACGAGCCAACACAATCTTCACGATGCACTCGGTTGGTAAAACAGGGAGGATCAAATTGCACAGCTTTTCCTTGGGCAGCTATGCGTTGCATAAACTGTGATTCAGCATCATAAATGCCAGAGAACCGTACAACTGAGTTTCTCTTGGTCGCATTAGCTTCACCGAAGGCGAGCACTTGCTGCTCTGCTTCAAGCAGAATGCGACCTTGCGCATCAGTAGGAATGGTTTCACTGTCCTCATCGATCCTCTCGCCTTGCTGTTGCCCGTAAACACGCGTTGATGAGACGTAGATAACTTGGGGGAAGCTGTTACGACTAGCAAAGTGTGACAGCAGGTTCCCAACTCCTTCGACGTAGATAGCGCGATAGCCCGCTTCGCTATAATCGCTGGGAGTCACAATCACCAATACCTGATCAAACTCAGTAGGCAGCTTTGCTAAGGATCCCGGGGTTGTTAAATCGGCTTGCAGGTATTTAAGGTCTTGTTGTGTTAGCTGGGCACTGCGTCGTAACCCCGTTACCTGGTGCCTCAAAGAGACCAATTCAACGGCTACGGCCGAACCAAGTTTTCCGCAGCCAGCAATCAAAATACGTTTAGTCATCTTTATTCCAAAATAGGATTAGAAGTTGATAGTCATCTGGTTAAAAGCTGATGTAAATCACTGTATGAAAATTATCACTATTAAATTTTCAATAAACCCTTTTGATTTTCGAAAACGTCCTTATACTCTTTAAGGGTGGAGACAAAAAACTGTTACTTCCACCGTTCTAGTTAACCATTAAGAAGGACCGGCTTTATGCAAATAAATGTAACTGGGCACCATGTAGAACTCACCGACGGACTTACTGAAGCCGTTACCGCAAAGTGTAAAAAAGTTGCCAGCCACTACCCCGACGTTAGTACCATCAACGTTGTGTTGACTGTCGACAAAAACGTTCAAACAGTTGAAGCAACGACCCACTATCTAGGTCAGGATATTGTTGCTAAGGCCAGCGCTGACGAGCTATACAAAGCTCTTCCTGAAATGGGCGCTAAACTGCAAACGTCCCTTCAAAAGCGGAAAGAAATCACTAAATCTCACTCTCACACCAAACCCGAACTTGTAATTGAAGTTGAAACTGAGAGTGACGCGGCTCTGGCAACCTAACGCCAGCAGCGCAATAAAAAAGGCTCGCATCCGCGGGCCTTTTTTATTGCTCGATTAATGCCCGGTCAGTTTTCAATCAAGTCCTAACGCTGATAAATCCAAGCCACTGCCATCCTCTTTCATTGGCGGACACCAGAAATAAGCGCCTGTAGTTGGTTTACTGAACTGAAACAAACCATCAATGATGCCATCACCCAGCCCTAGCATGCTTTCCAGCTGAGCCTCAAAAGAATAAAAACTGCGATCAAAGGCAACAAATTGTAGCCCTTCACCACTGGCGTCTGCCCAGGGCATGGAGCGGCGCAGTAGAAATGCTTCGGGAGTAAAACCTTCCTGAGCCGTACGTTTTACATGAGCCGATGCAGGTGCATCTTCAAGCTCCTCGTTATCACTTTTACAGCGGCCAATAATATGGTCCTGCATTTGACTCGGCATCGAATTAAAATAGCTTAAATCATGAAGCCAGGTCTGTACTGCAACAAAGCTGGAACCATCCATACCTGCGCCACTCCCTTGCACGAAGGCCACATTTATCGCTTCCTGGTCTTGTGGGTTCTCGGTGCCGTCTTCGTAGCCCGTTAAATCACGGCCATCACCATGTTTGAAGCCTTCCAACAAGGATTCGCACTCAAAAGCATCCCCTAATAGTTCACAAAGCTGATGTGTTTGATTAACAAGGTCTCCACGATCAGAGCCCCTTAGCCAGCACCACAAGGCTGCAGGCGTCGATGGAACTTCAATACCCGCAGTCACATAAACAGGGAAACTTCTCAATGAGCCGATATCAGCGTTGAGCGTCAGTACCAACGAGTTACCAAAACCAACCACCAATGATTGACCGTCTGCCTGCTCTGCGAGCGTTTTCAGCACAAGCGTTGGATCTGTTCCGCCAATCTGTGAAAACGTCAGGTACCTAGCTACCGATGGTACATCTTCCAGAATTCCTGTTTGATACACGGCCATTAATAATCTCCTTCCCTCATGTCTGTCGTGATTTTCTACAGCCTATTGCACTGGCTAGTCGAGATCAAGACAGCATAAGTAAGCTGTGCTAGGGTAATCACTTACGCCCGGTTAATTTCCGGAGGTTACGAACAATGGAAGTCAGGACCGCAAGCAAAGAAGACGCCCGAGATATTGCCTATTTAATCAATCTTGCCGGTGAAGGCATGCCCTTTTACTTTTGGGCTCAAACTGCCAGTGACGGTGAAGACCCTTTTGAAATTGGTGTACAACGCGCCGCGCGCACCAGCGGTAATTTCAGTTATCGTAACGTGCATATCATTGAAAACAATCACTCAGTCGCTGGCATGGTGCTCGGCTACTTGCAGCCCAATCCCTATGACCTCAGCGATATCAGCGTGTACCCGGACATTGTCCGACCAGCCGTTGAACTTGAAGCCTTAGCCCCAGGTAGCTGGTACATCAACGCCATTGCCACCTACCGTGAGCATCGAGGTAAAGGCGTTGCTACAGCTCTTCTGAAAACCAGTGAAGAGCTGGCCTTTACAGCTCGAACAAAAACAATGAGTTTGATTGTGGCGAGTGAAAATAAGGGAGCGAAACGGCTATACGAGAAGGCAGGCTATCAGGTTATTGATAAACGCCCAGTGGTTATTTATGACGGATGTCTACACGGTGGTGATTGGTTACTGATGATAAAAGAACTTTGAAAGATTAAGGCTCACATAACCCAAAAAAGCTCTAAACTCGTCCATGCTTTCTTGCCACTATTGAACCTCAAGTGGTGGAGAGGTAGCATTGCGTCTCGAAATGTCACTAGGCTTAACGATTTAATCATCGGTTAAGTTTATCAAGCCGATTGGAACTACAAAAAATGACGACTGCTGAACAAAGTACTTCCCCGGCCTACGGCCAGGGCGACGCTTCTTTCCAGGCTGCGGGCACGCAAGACGGTATACGTAAGCTGGTTGATGATTTTTATAATGTTATGGAGCGTCATAACGATGCAAAAAAAATCAGGATGATGCACCCACTAGATCTCGAAGAGTCCAGAGACAAACTGTCACTTTTCCTCTGTGGCTGGTTAGGCGGCCCAAGACTGTTCCGTGAAAAATACGGATCGATTAGTATTCCACAGGCCCATTCACACCTGCGTATCGGTGGAACCGAACGTGATGCCTGGTTAATGTGTATGGAAGAAGCGCTGAAATCCCAGCCCTATACTGATGACTTTAAGGAATATCTGTTAACGCAGCTAGCCGTTCCTGCGGAACGCTGTCGCACTGTATAAGAATACTTGATAAGGAAAACACTCAGGGTAAGAACGATCGGCACCCTGTCAGAAAAACCAGGGTGCCAATTTTATAATAAGGAATTCTAAATCAGTTTATTTGTTCTCGGTCTCTTCTTTGCTAATACGTGCTTCACGCATTTTCTTGAAAAAAGGTCGCGCAATAAGAGAAACCGCAACCATCAATACAACCGGCATTATCGCGTCAGAGATATGCATTGCCTGATGAGCAGCCTCTGTCATTTCAGCTTCATTAGCATGAGCAAAAACAGAACAGGACAACAAAGCCAGTGAGCTGGCCGCCAAGCCACTAAACATTTTTTTCATTTCAACTTCTCCTACAACTTCAAAAACAATAAATATTAAACTGCTGCAAAACCACGAGCCAGATCGGCTTGCAAATCATCAACATTTTCCAGGCCAACCGATACACGAATCAGGTTTGGCGTAATTCCCGCTGCAACCTTCTCTTCAGGGGTTAAACGCCCATGAGTAGTCGTTGCTGGATGTGTAATTGTACTTTTTGCATCACCCAAGTTAGCGGTGATAGACATAAACTGCGTGCCATCAATAAAGCGCCAGGCTTCCTCTTGTCCGCCCTTCACTTCAAAGGCCAGCACACCGCTGAATGCGCTTTGCTGCTTAGCAGCCAGTTCGTGCTGAGGGTGTGATTTCAGGCCGTTGTAATGCACCTTTTCAATCTTATCCTGTGATTCCAGCCATTCGGCCAATTTCAATGCACTGCTACTATGCGCCTGCATCCGCAGAGTCAACGTTTCAAGGCCTTTCAGGAAAACCCAGGCGTTAAATGGACTCATGCTCGGCCCACAGGTGCGTAACACGCCGTAGACCTCTTCCATCAAGTCATTATTACCTAGCACAGCACCACCGATACACCGCCCCTGCCCGTCCAAATACTTAGTGGCCGAATGAATGACAATATCTGCACCCATTTTAAAGGGTTGCTGCAAAGCTGGTGTACAGAAACAGTTATCCACCACTAACAAGTTATCGTTAGCATGAGCCAAATCAGCCAAAGCTTGGATATCAGCTGTGCCTCCCAATGGATTGGAGGGTGCTTCAAGAAACAACATTTTAGTTTCAGGGCGAATGGCTTGCTGCCATGCATCCATGTCATCAAGGTCGACAAATGTAGTTTCAACGCCAAATTTTGCCATGAACTTGTTCAGCATCACCACGGTGGTACCGAACACGCTACGAGAACAAACAATATGATCCCCCGATTTCAGCAAGGCGATAAAGGTGCTCAAAATAGCTGCCATGCCCGAGGCAGTCCCCACGCAACGATCTGCACCTTCCATTGCCGCTAGACGCCGTTCAAAGGTGCGCACTGTTGGGTTAGTAAAACGAGAGTAGATGTTACCCGGAAGTTCTCCGCTAAAACGTGCTGCTGCTTCGGAAGCGCTGGAATAGACATAACTAGAGGTAGGAAAAATAGGCTCCGCGTGTTCAAGTTCAGCCGTTTGAGTGTGACCGGCGCGAATTGCCAGTGTCTCAAGTGACAGGCCCAGTTCTAGTAAGTCTTTACGCCCGTTTTCATTTGTCATTATCGTAACCTAATAGCAATACATCAAAGCAGGACACAAAGCCTGCAATCATTATCTTTTCAAGCGCTACTGCGCAGCGCCCATAATGGCGCGGGCAATTTTACCAAACAGCTCAAATGACCATTGTTCAAGCATCAAAAACTCCGGAATCAGCGAGGACTGAGCCCACCACAGCGATTCCGTCAAGGGCGTATGTTTGATCAAGGCAATCGCAACGACCACCAACAAGGCACCTCGTGCCAAACCAAAAACAATACCTAAGGCACGGTCTGTGCCCGATAAGCCAGTAATGCGGACCAGCGTACTGATTAAATAATTAACCAGCGCACCCACCATTAAAGTTGCAGCGAATAATATCGCAAATGCGGCCGCGTAACGAACCGTAGCCACATCAATGTAATCGACCAGCAGAGTTGCCATATTGGCGCTGAACATACGCGCGACCACGAAGGCCAACACCCAGATCAATAAAGACAGCGCTTCCTTGATAAAGCCACGTTTGAGGCTAATTAGCCCCGATAACACAATGATGGCAATAATGCCCCAATCAGCCCAGTTCATAAATGCTCAGTTCCATCAGGGTAAATATCTTACAACAACACCTTCAAGCTTTTGGTGTCGAGTTATAGCAGCTTTTATTTTGTCTATCTCAGACCGTTTAAGTACTGGACCAACCAATACTCGAATCATTTTAGGTTCTACATCTAATCGATATTTGATATAGGCCTTATAGCCTGCCTTGCGTAATTTATCCCGCAGTTTTTCTGCGTTATCACGTTCCTTAAAGCTGGCAACTTGTAACGCCCAGCTAACAGGCAACTTGTTTTCATCTACTTCTTTATCAACCAATTCCTGCAATGTTTGCTGAGGTTTTGGCTGAGCTTTTTCAGCCTGACGCTGTTCGCTGGGTTTGACTGGCTCGCTGATCTCAAAAGTTGGAATCGGTGGTTTTTCCGGGATATCAACCAATACTTCTGCCGGTTCCAAGTCACCACTGCTAAACAGCATCGGCAGGAAAATCACCATTAGTGCGACTAATACAACCGCCCCAATCAGGCGTTGCTTGACTCCGTCATCCATTCAGAAATTTCCTGCCAGTCACGAACACTAAGGTTCGTATGACAGCGCTTCTAATACAGCGCCTACTGTGAAAAAGGAACCGAACACAATCAACAAATCGTCACTACCAACACGTGAGACCAATTCATCTAATGCTGCTGGAGCATTAGAATAGGTTTTCACATTGGTATCACCTAGTTCGACCAACTTAGCCTGTAACTCTGTTGCAGCAATGGCTCTGGGTGTATCAAGATCACAAACAGCCCACTCATCAATGACGGGGTGCATAATTTTCAGCACTTCGTCGCTATCCTTATCGGACAACATACCCAGCAACGCATAGAGACGACCTGTGTGATTTTCTTCCTTGAGCCGATCAACAAGATAGGCGGCGGCTTCAGGGTTATGAGCTACATCCAGCAGCATCGTCACTGGTTTTTCAAGACGCTGATAACGTCCTGGTAAACTTGCATTCGCTAAACCTTCACGAATTGCCTGTTCTGGAATTTCCATATTGAGCTGGTGAAGAGCTTGCAGCGTCGTTGCTGCGTTAACTAATGGCAACGACGGTAGTGGCAGATTTTGTAACGAAACCGCTTCCCTTCCGCGACTACCGCTCCAATCCCATACTTGCATGCCGTCGATATGATCATCGGCATGTTTGTTGAAGTCATACACCTCGCCACGGCGCATCAAGTTAGCTGATAATGCCTGCGCATGATTAATAACTGTCAGCGGCAAATCAGTTTCGCCGCAAATGGCTGGTGCCCCGGCCCGGAATATCCCCGCCTTTTCGACACCAATTTCTTCACGGGTTTCACCCAACCAGTCGGTATGATCCAACGCAATGGTAGTCAACACGGCAACATCAGGATCAATCAGGTTCACAGCATCTAAACGGCCACCCAATCCTACTTCAAGAACCGCCACATCAAGATCAGAACAAGAAAAAACATCAAACGCTGTTAGCGCACCGAATTCGAAATAAGTCAGAGAAGTATCCTGACGCGCAGCATCAACTCGTTCAAAGGCTTCACACAAAGCTTCGTCGGATACTGGCTTACCGTTAATACGCACACGCTCATTATAATTCACTAGGTGAGGCGACGTATAAGCACCAACCTTGTAACCCGCTGCAGCCAAAATAGAAGACAGCATACAAACGGTGCTGCCCTTGCCGTTAGTTCCAGCTACGGTGATGACCTTTTTGGCAAGAGCAGGCAGTTTCATCTGGCGACTGACCTGCGCAATGCGGGCGAGGCCCAGATCAATTTCGCTAGGATGGAGGGATTCGACTCTATGTAGCCACTCGGCTAGATTCGATGGCGATTCAGAGCTCGTCATAATATTTTTTGAACATCAGAAGGTGAAGGAATAAATCAAATAAAACCTTTTAAGGCAGAGTTAAGACTCTGCCAAAGAAGGCATCAATTTAGTCAGAATACTGGCCAGACGATCACGCATTTCGCCACGTGAAATAATCATATCCACAGCGCCATGATCCAAAAGAAATTCACTGCGCTGGAAACCTTCCGGCAGTTTTTCACGTACAGTCTGCTCAATTACGCGAGGACCGGCAAAACCGATCAGCGCCTTTGGCTCAGCAATATTAAGGTCACCCAACATTGCCAGACTGGCAGAAACACCACCGTAAACAGGATCCGTCAGTACTGAAATGTAAGGAATGCCCTGCTGCTTCATGCGCTCAATCGCCGCACTGGTTTTAGCCATTTGCATCAAAGAAATCAGCGCTTCCTGCATACGAGCACCACCACTGGTGGAAAAACAGACCAGAGGTATACGCTCTTCCAGGCAAACGTTCACAGCACGAACGAAACGTGCACCAACGACCGCGCCCATGGATCCGCCCATGAAACCAAATTCAAAAAAGCAAGCCACAACCGGCAGACCGTTTAGTTTACCCTTACAGGCAACCAGTGCATCTTGCTCACCGGTGTTTTTCTGAGCTGCGACCAAGCGATCTTTATATTTTTTGGAATCTTTAAACTTCTGTTTGTCCTCAGGAACCAGCTCTGCGGCAATCTCTTCGCGACCATCCTGATCCAGAAACAGGTCCAATCGGCGACGTGAGCCAATACGCATGTGGTAGTCACACTTGGGACATACATCGTGATTGTTTTCCAGTTCCGGGCGGTATAGAACGCCGTCACACTTAGGGCATTTTTTCCAAAGGCCCTCAGGTACAGTCCTTTTTTTCTTCTGCTCGGAACGAACGATGGAAGGAACAATTTTCTCAAGCCAGCTGCTCATTGCTCAATTTATCCTTTGTATAGTAATCATTAGCTGTAGGTTTATCCTCGCTATTGTACCTGCCCGTCCGGTTATAGTCGCGGCTCCTGCAAGTTTTTTTAGTCTTTATCGATTATTTACAGCGGCAATAAAACTACTGATTTTCCCAGCGCTTTTAATGCCTTTGCTTTCCTCTACGCCACCACTAACATCAACAGCATAGGGCTTAACGGCATCAATTGCCTGAGCAACGTTATCAGTTGTCAGACCACCAGCAAGCACGATAGGTTTACTCAAATTGGCAGGGATTTTATCCCAATCAAAGGTTTCACCTGTGCCGCCAGGTTTTGTCGGATGAAACGCATCCAGTAACAGCGCTGATGCCGTAGGGTATCGCTTAAGCGCAGCCATAATGTCCGCAGTTTCCTGAACTCTTACGGCTTTAATATATTCTTTACCAGCCGATTCACATTGCGCCAGTGTTTCGTTACCATGAAATTGCACCACATCCAACTCAACTTGATCCAGCACAGCATCAAGCTCTGCCTGCGTCGCATCAACAAACAACCCTACTCTCGTCACAAAAGGTGGCAACACGTTAATAATTGCTCGCGCCTGTTCAATGGTAACGGCACGTGGACTTTTAGCATAAAACACCAAGCCGATTGCATCGGCGCCAGCGGTCGCAACGGCAAGTGCATCGTCAGGGCGGGTGATACCACAAAGCTTAACTCGGGTTCTAGCAGCGGATTGATTCAAAGAAATACCTTAAGGATAATAATTTTCGGGTGATTCTAGCAAAAGGAAGGTTTACACGGCAGCGTCTAATAAAAATTTAAGCAAAAAAAGGCAAGTCCATCTTACTTGTGGACAAGTCATATTTATCAGGATAATCCACACCAACTAGATATAAACCGTTCGGCCGTGCCGTTACACCGCCCTTGCAGCGATTTCGTGCTTCCAACACTTCTTTTGCCCAAACAGGTTCCGCCTTACCCATACCGACCGTCATTAAGACACCCGCCACATTTCGAACCATATGATGTAAAAAGGCATTGGCTCGAATATCAATCGAAATCAATGAACCATGCCGCTTAACATTGAGATGATGTATCGTTTTTATCGCTGATTTAGCCTGACACCGAACGGTGCGGTAAGAACTAAAATCATGTTCACCCACAAGATGATTAGCCGCCAACTGCATGCGTTCAACGTCAAGCGGACGATTCTCGAAGGAGAAATGCTGGCTCATAATGGCCGAATGTACGGGTCGATTTTCAATGACATAGATGTAACGTCGTGCCATTGCTGAAAAACGGGCATGGAAATCTTCGGGGACAAATTTTGCCCAACGCACCCGAATAGAATCAGGCAGGTGGGTATTAGTCCCCTTTACCCAGGCATTTTCACCTCGAGGTTTCAGCACATCAAAATGAATAACTTGCCCAGTAGCATGAACGCCTGAATCAGTTCGACCGGCACAGAAAACGCGAACAGGAGCGTCTGCGATTTTACTTAACGCAGCCTCCAGTTCGCACTGAACAGTTATCGATTCGTGGTTTTGTGCTTGCCACCCGTTATAGCCACTGCCGTGATATTCAACGCCTAGTGCTACGCGGGTAACGGGGATGTCTGATGTGGTCACTCTAGATTTTCAAGCAGCTTTCTAGCTTCCTGCTGTTGTGCTTCACTTCCCTCTGAAACTACTTCGTTAAGAATTTCCTGAGCCGCATCAGCATCAGCCATATCGATATAAGCTTTAGCTAGTTCTAACTTCGTTGCTGACTCATCAGTATCAACTAGAAAATCCATATCATCAGCATTTACGGAGCTAGCTTGTTCACTCTCAGGCTGATAGTTATCCAAGTCAAACTCAAGCGCTTCATCACCTTCTGAAGCAACCTCGTCCCCGGCGTCAATATCAAGAAAATCATCGTCCGCAGTGGTCTTAAAATCAACCAGATTTTCATGCAACTCTTCAACAGCAGCAGTTCCATCAACCGCTATTTCAACGTCTTCGTCTGATAATTCAAACTCAAGATCACCGAACTCCTGCTCAGCAATTACGTCAACCTCAGGCGCAACATCAAAAGATACCAACGCCTCGTCTTGAGTGGATTCTTCAGCAATTTGGTCGGTACTCTCTTCAAAATCAATATTAAAATCCAGCTCTTCAAGCTCAGACTGCTGCTCAGGTACTGCAGCAACTTGATCGGAATATTTAGCCTTTAAAGCATCGAGAGAGGTTAACGCATCGGCATCACCAATAGCCTGCAGGTCACTTTCCTGTTGAGAAAAACGAGCATCGTCATTATTTAGCAAATACGTTTCAGCTAATTTTAGACGTAACGCCGAATTTTTTGGTGCGTTGTTTACGGCAGGCTGCAGAATTTCAATCACACGTTCATAGCGCCCGTAAGCGATAAAAATATCAGACTCATCAAGCAGCTTACGCGTCTCATCCGTAACCTCTTCAGGTGCGCTTTCATCAAGCGGTGGCTCGGCATTTGCAAAACTGCCAGCCGAGTCAACTTCAACGTCGACTAGGTCTTCACCTAGCTCATCGGGAATATTAACTTCGTTGTCAGCGCTATCGATAGCCTCCTGAAAATCCTGTGGATATTCTTCTTGCTCTTCTTTACGGCGACGTGAAATCGCACCAAGGAGAATCAAACCGCCCAGAATAACAACCACTAGCACACCGATATAGAGCGGGTTATTCAAAAGAATATCCACTATACCTTGCTGTGGTCGGGGTTGCTCTTGGGCAGGCGTAGCTGGCGTCGTCGCTTCATCAACAGATGACGCACTCACGCCAGCAGTCTCACTAATTTCTTGAGAGCTCTGAGTATCGGTCATGACTTTTTCGTCAGCTACCGAATCGATGCTTTCATCAACAACTGCTTTAACCACATCTGAATCGTCAATAGAAGAATCTGTTTCAGTTACAACTGCCTCTTCTGCAGCAGCGGCTAACTCCGCTTCAACCAGAGCTTCAGCTTCTTCCTCAGCTTGCGTTACTTGTAATAACGCAAGTTGTTCCTGCTTTAGCGTCATCAGGCGTTGCAGATCATCAAGTTGCTTTTGCAGCGCATCAACATCCTCAAGCGCAGAGGATGTTGATCCAGAACTTTCACCAGCAGCAGGACTACCTACATCTGTTCCGCCTTCAGCAGCAGAGCCACCAGAGGCACTAGCAGTAGAATTATCCGCTTCAGGGTCACCTTCCGATGGAACCAGTTTTAACAAGCCACCCTGATCTGTTGCAGCAACCTTGGAAGTAGGTGCTGAATAGTACTTCTGGGTAGCATCAATTGTCTTCTTACTTTCCCACTCCTGTGTTTGCCGAACAGTCTCAGCATAGGCGTCACGCGATGAAACCCTGCGGATTTCCTCTGCTTCAGGAATACGAAGAACCTGACCAGATTTGAGCAGGTTAATGTTGTTTTTAATAAAAGCCTGTGGATTGTGCTGCTGTATCGCTACCATCGTCTGACGCACAGTAACGCTGCTGTCGGGGCGGTTTTCTTTAGCTATGCCCCATAGCGTATCGTTCTTTTTTACGCGAACAGTGCCATCCCTTTTATCACTTGATGCAGGCGTCGGCGCTGATTGCGAACTACTCTGCGATACGCTTGGCGTACTGTAAGGTTTAGATTGAAGAGCTGGCTCAACGCTCACTGTTGTCGTAGTTGGTGCGGCTGTAGCTGCCTGTTGTATAGACGCTTGTGCCGCCTCGGAGAACAACGGCGGGTCAAGAAATGCCGTGTATTCACGCAGTAAACGACCACTTGGCCAGTGCAGCTCAATCAAAAAATTAAGAAAAGGCTCGCGAACAATACGGTCTGTTGTCAGGTGTACTACTGCTCCGCCTTTGCCATCAAGCTCAACATCAAATTTAATACCGGTTAGGAAGAACACCCTCTCAACACCAGCACGCGAGAAATCATTATGACTGCCCAAGTTCGGCAAAATTTCATTCTTTGACAGATCGCCAACGTTAAGTAACTTAACTTCCGCATCCAGTGGCTGATTCAACGCAGAGTTAAGTTTAATCTCACCCAACCCCAATGCGTTTGCGTAACTACTGCCAAGGGCACCGGAAACTACCATTGCCATTGCAAGTTTACGAACCATACGACCTATCCTTATAAAAAGTGGTAAACAACACATCCGGTTTCGCTTTGAAGACGACCTGCCTATTCCTGCGTAACCGATGCTTCCATGATCAGGGTTTGCCTAAACAAAAAGGGCTAAACCCGTGCCATAACACAGTATGGAAAAGTTTAGCCCAGTCTAACCAGAGCGCCAGAAAATTGTCGGCAAAAATTCTGCCAACTGGCGAAAAGATTTAATTTATAGCTTTGTTTCGATCAAAATCTCAGCAATTTGCACACTGTTAAGCGCTGCGCCCTTACGAACATTATCCGCAACAACCCACATATCGATACCCCGCGGGTGTGAAATATCTTCACGGATACGGCCCACATATGTAGGATCCTGACCAGCTGATTCACTTACAGCCGTTGGGTAACCACCATCAACACGCTCATCCATCAGCTCAACACCAGGCGCATTAGCCATCAGCTCACGAACTTGCTCTACGCTAATCTTTTCACGTGTTTCAATATGCAGGGCTTCTGAGTGACCAAAGAACACAGGAACACGTACGCAGGTTGGGTTCACCTCAATGTTCGTATCCAGGATTTTTTTAGTTTCCCAAACCATCTTCATTTCTTCTTTGGTGTAGCCGTTTTCCATAAACACATCGATTTGTGGCAGCGCGTTAAAAGCAATCTGCTTTGGATACACTTCAACTTCCGCTTCCTGACCACTCAGCAGCTTGGCAGTTTGCCCCGCAAGCTCCTCAATGGCTTCTTTACCCGTGCCCGATACCGCCTGGTAAGTCGCCACGTTAATACGCTCGATACCCACTGCATCGTGAATTGGCTTCAGTGCCACCAACATCTGAATCGTTGAACAGTTAGGATTCGCGATGATGTTACGGTTAGCGTAATCATCCAGCGCGCCAGGGTTTACCTCAGGCACAACCAAAGGAATATCATCGTCATAACGGAAGTGCGAAGTATTGTCGATAACCACGCAACCTGCCGCCGCCGCGATAGGCGCAAACTCTTCAGAGATGCTGCCACCGGCTGAGAATAAACCGATTTGTACTTTGGAGAAGTCGAAATCCGCCAAGTTTTCAATCGTAACGGACTTACCCTTGAACATGATGCGTTTACCAGCAGAACGAGCGCTGGCTAACGGGTACAGATTACCCACAGGAAAATTACGTTCTTCCAAAATG
>Ga0105355_10001971_pt1 | contig 18794 bp, 12 predicted proteins | sample GOMGulsemesocosm_2_FD_83508 | JGI IMG/M metagenome (GOLD analysis project Ga0105355, IMG submission 83508) | Methane-oxidizing microbial communities from mesocosms in the Gulf of Mexico - GOM9C Gulf of Mexico | ecosystem: Environmental > Aquatic > Marine > Cold seeps | place: Gulf of Mexico... | reverse complement strand
GTTAAAACCTTCACATCCCAATGAAACGATAAGTACACCCGCTACATTCGGATGGGTACAAAGCCCCTCCATAATTTTCAGTGAGTATCCATTAGGATAGCAACCCGGAAAACCAATGAGTTGAACATCGCCACTATTGCTATCATTCACAATTGCCCTAGCAACATGATGAGCACATTCGACCAAGTAGGTTACTAAAACAATGTTACGAATACCCTTTCGGCCATCTGCTCTTAAAAAACCTTTCATTACGCTTCCCCTACTCTGCTTTGACGAGTATGACTAGCGATATAATCACTTTTAATATTGTGCATATGAACATGTTCCCCAAAGTCGATATCTTTAATGGCAGAGCCAATTGACACCCCATATTTAATAATTTTTTCACCTTTCAAAATTGCTTTCCTGGCAATTTTATGACCAACAGTGATATCAACTATCATGGCAACATCAACGTCTTCTAGGTTTGTTGATTCCCCAGCTAGCAATTGTTTGCAACAAACAAAAATATTATCTGTTTTATTCAATAAGACAAAATGTCTATTAATCATTTGTAAACACCTTAAATAAGCACTGTTAAATCATTTGTTCAGCAGCTTATTTATAAAATAAGCTTAATTAAACGATTTGTATTTGAACGTTAAAAACTATAAATCGATTAAAGCACTATCAATAATAAAGATCAATACTTTTAATGTATTTTTATATATAAATAGTACACCAAAAAGATATTCTCTAAATACACATCTATATAAAAGGCAGTATAAACCAATCAAAAAGATAACGAACACCTGTACAAAACCATGTAAAACTGTGCATTACGTCAACAGTAGGGAGTAAGGCACTGAGAAAAACAAAGAGAGCTACTATATATAAAAGAATTACACATAGTGTATTTAAGTGATATGTTTTATTGAAGGTGTTGTGAAACGAGTATGTTGTTCCTATATTTTTGAAGCTATGCCAACAAATGGTATCTAGTTTTCTATTACTAGAGCCTTATGATGGAGGTTGAAAACTCAACATTTTGAAAAATAATATCGTTTCATTGTGTTTTCAACTTCAATCATTCATCTCGATACCGCATATAGGAACCTGACCATCGAATCACTTAAATGAACTCATTCACGTGAGATAATAACCAGAGAAGGATAAAGCTCTCTTTGTCATATATGCGAAAATTTATAAACAATCCTTCGCTGGTATTGTTGATTAGGTCTTAAAACATTACTCGGAAAATGTTTAATGTTATCTGCATCGGTATGGTTCTGTGCTTCTAAACATAACCCTTGATATGACTTAAAGGGTCCGTTTAAGTAAAAACCCGTGTAGAGCTGAATTGCTGGTTGGTCTGTATAAACAGATAAACTTACTTGATTCTGTAAAGACGTAAGAACCGCTTTAGATTGTTCTATTGGAGAGTCATCTAAAATGAAACAATGATCATAGCCATGTTTTTCGAGCAATGAATGGTCTAAAGTTGTACTTTGTCTACGACCAACATTTGTTGGTTCATTAAAATCATAATCATTTCCCTCAACAGATAATACATTTCCTGTTGGAATATTATTATTACTTGATTCTAAGTAAGCTGAAGATTTTATTTGTAAAAACAAACATTCCCCGTCTTCTTCACCCAAATTAAAATAGGTATGATTGGTTAAATTAATGGGCGTGGCCAAATCTGTATTAGCCAAGTACTGAATACTTAATTGATTATCATCACTTAACTGGTATGTGACAGACAAATTAACAGTCCCAGGAAAGCCTTGATCACCATCTTCAGAAAACAGTAATAAAGTCACCGACGTTTTAGTGACTGTTTGCTGGTCTATTTGCCAGTAGCGAAAAGAGAAATTACTCTTTCCACCGTGCAAGCAATTATCGCCGTCATTTTGAGATAATTGATACTCTTTCCCATCAAGCTGAAATTTTGCACCTGCAATTCGATTACAAACTCGACCACAGGTTGCACCTAAGTAAAAGTCATCTTTTAAATACTCTTCTACCGACACATAGCCCAACGTCATTTCCGTTGGTGTATAATTTACCGGAAACTTAATTGACTTAATTCTTGCGCCAAAATTAAGGATTTCAACCGACATACCATAGTCATTAGTAAGGAGAACTGTTTCCAGTTCTGTTTCCACTTTTGTCATCAAGTTAAGTATCCATTAGGATTGTTTGACTGCCAGCGCCACGTATCAATCATCATTTGATCTAAACTTCGACTTGCTTGCCAGTTAAGTTCTTCATTTGCTTTATTAGCATTTGCCCAAAAAGCAGGAAGATCACCGGCTCTTCTTGGTGATACTTCAAATGGAACAACGTTATTAATGGCTTTCTCAAATGCGGTCACTATTTCAAAGACAGAAACGCCGTTTCCTGTTCCTAAATTGAAAGACTCAACACCTCTAAATTCATTATGGCGATTTAACCAATTTAGCGCCTGAACGTGTCCTTGAGCTAAATCCATTACATGTAAGTAATCGCGCTCGCAGCTACCATCATCGGTAGGGTAATCATCGCCGTAAATGCTAAGTTTTTCGCGTTTCCCTACCGCAACTTGGGCGATATAGGGTAATAAATTATTAGGGATACCAGACGGGTCTTCTCCTATTTCACCACTTTCGTGAGCACCAATAGGGTTGAAGTAACGTAAGGACACGCCTCTAAAATTTTCATCAGAAAGCGCTAAATCAGCGAGCACACGCTCAACCATCACTTTACTAGCACCATAAGGACTTGAAGGTGTACCTAACTTCATTGATTCAACATAAGGCACGTCATTTTCTTCACCATAAACTGTGGCTGATGAGCTAAAAATGAAGTTATGAACATTGTGCTGTTGCATAACGTCAAGTAGGCATACCGAGCCATAGACATTATTTTGGTAGTAACTTAACGGTATTTGCGCCGACTCCCCTACCGCTTTTAAAGCAGCAAAATGAATAACAGCATCAATGTTAAACTGTTTGAATACTTGACTTAGCTTTTCTTTATCGCAAATATCCCCTTCAACAAACTCAACAGATTTACCCGTAAGCTTTTCAACACGCACAATGGAATCAAAACTTGAATTAACTAAATTATCATAAACGACAACGTCATAATTATTTTCTAATAACGATAAAACGGTATGTGAGCCAATATATCCAGCGCCACCCGTGACTAATACTTGCATTATAGGGTCCTTAAAAAGTAAAAAGGCCAATAAATTGACCTTTTTAGTATGACTATTTCGATTACCACCAAGTGGCGTATAAAGCAGTAAGAATAACCACAACACCAGCTGCAGCAACATTAAATGACTTAGTTGTATCAAAGCTCACTTTTTCTAAATCAACACTGCTATCTGTCGTATTTGGCTTACCAGCCAGAGATACAAAATAACAAAGCGCTAAACATAACAAGAACACTAAACCGACTCTGTCCATGAATGGCAATTCAGGCCAAGCAAACTTCAGTCCGAAAGAAAATATCGCTGAACCGAATGCTGCCGATAATGCGCCCATTGATGTTGCTCGTTTCCAGAACATACCCATAACAAAGATAACGACAATGCCTGGCGTAAATACACCAGTAAACTCTTGAATAAATTGAAACGCCTGTTTCGACTGACCCAATAATGGCTTAGCAACAATTAAGGCAATACACAATGAAACTAATGCAGCGATACGGCCAATATGTACATAATGACGTTGGCTCTCTTTAGGTTTAAAACGTGTATAAAGGTCCATGGTAAAGATAGTAGAAATACTGTTAGTCATTGAAGCAAGAGAAGAAACGATAGCTGCAACTAAAGCGGCAAAGACTAAACCTTTAATACCAACAGGCAACATACCCATCATTGAAGGATAAGCTTGATCTGGTGTGGTTAATGATGGATACAGTACAACCGCAGCAATACCCGGCAATACTACAATAAGAGGCATCAACAATTTAAGATAGGCAGCAAAAGCAATACCTTTCTGAGCTTCTTTAATATCTTTAGCCGCTAAAGCACGTTGAATAATATACTGGTTAAAACCCCAATAACTAAAGTTCATTACCCACATACCACCAAGTAATACTGATATACCAGGAAGACTCATATAATGTTCATTTTCAGGACTTAATATCATGTCGAAATGCTCAGGCATTTGGTCGGTAAGAATACCAAAACCAGCAAGTACACCTTGACCATCGGCAACAGCATCTAACGCCAAGTAACTCAGTAATAAGCCACCAAAAACGAGTAATACCACTTGTAATATATCGGTAAAAGCAACCGCTTTTAAACCGCCATATAAAGAATATGCAACAGAGAATACGGCTAAAAATATCATGCCGAACATAGCATCAACGCCCGCTACAGTTTCAATGGCTAAACCACCTAACCATAACACTGCAGTGAGGTTAACAAAGGTGTAAACAGCCAGCCAAAAAATGGACATGGTGGTTTTAACCTTACTGTCAAAGCGTTGTTCAAGGTATTGCGGCATGGTGAAAATTTTATTTTCTAAGAAAATAGGCAACATATATTTACCTACTATTACTAAAGTAATAGCCGCCATCCACTCGTAAGAAGCAATAGCTAAACCAATGGCGTAACCCGAGCCTGACATACCAATAATCTGCTCTGCAGAAATATTTGCTGCGATTAAAGAAGCACCAATGGCCCACCAAGGTAAAGATTTACTCGCTAAAAAGTAATCTTCGGTATTCGCCCCTTCTTTTTTCTCATTACGAGAAACCCACAAGGCAAGACATAGTAGCCCTATAACATAGACTATAAAAATAGTGCTATCTATCGTCCCCAATTTATTTACAAAATCCATAATTTTTACCTTTTAATTTTAGTTATTATTTTTTATCTAATCTGCGTTATTTATAATCTAACTACCTAAATGCACCTTGCGTTGCCGTACAAAGATATATGCTAGGTTTTAAACCGAACTCTTTCTCATAATTGCTGTTTACAGCATCCTTCACCTGTTCAACCTTTGCTGTTGGTACTAAAGCAACTACACAACCACCAAAGCCACCACCAGTCATACGAACGCCTCCGTCACTTCCTAAAACACTATCGATGATACCTACTAAACCATCCATTTCTTTAGTTGTCACTTCAAAGTCGTCTCGCAAAGATGCGTGAGATTCTCTCATAGCAACACTAATCGTCGCCATATCATTGATTTTTAGCGCGGCTAATGTTTTTATTGCTCTAGCATTTTCGGTAATCACATGGTGAGCACGTTTAAATAATACCGGTTCAATTAAATCTTTGATGGAATTTAATTCATCTAAGCTAACGTCGCGTAAAGCCGATACACCAAAAGACTTCGCAACCTTTTCACATTGCTCCCTTCTTAAGTTGTATTCACTATCAACCAAGCCTCGTTTTACGTTTGAATTAACAATAAACAATACTAAATCTTCAGGAATAGGTGCATCTTCAAAAGATAAGTCCTTACAATCTAAAAGCATTGCATGACTCTTCTGCCCCATAGCAGAAATAAGCTGATCCATAATGCCACAGTTACAACCGACAAAATCATTTTCTGCTTGTTGGCCTATAAGCGCCGCATTGATCCCATCTAAATCTAATTGGTAAAGCTCAGAGAACGCTTTTAATATGGCAATTTCAAAACTAGCAGAAGAACTTAAGCCAGCTCCTTGTGGAACATTCCCAATAACAACAAAATCAACACCTTTAATATTCGGATGTTTTTTCATTAACGCTTGTAAAGTGCCTTTAACATAGTTACTCCACATCATCTGTTGATCAAACGATATATCATTCAAGTTAAATTCATTGGTTTGTTGATCACAATCATGAGCATACACCTTTACTAAGGTGTCTTCCCGAACAGAAGCCGCTATGGTTGTACCATAATTAATCGCTGCGGGGAGTACAAACCCATCATTATAATCCGTATGATCGCCAATCAAATTAACGCGTCCCGGAGCATGACAAACTAGCTCAGGTGCTCGTTTAAATTGTTGCTCAAATAATTGTTTTGCAAGATCGGATTGCTCAATCATGAGTTTTGTTCCTTATAATGTACGTTAGACAAATCACGTAGTCTTTTTGCTGCTTGCTCTGCAGTAAGATCTCGTTGGGCTTCAGCCATCATTTCATAACCCACCATAAATTTACGAACAGTGGCAGATCTTAATAGCGGAGGAAAAAAGCTAGCATGCAAAGTCCATTCATCATGTTCTTCTCCATCAAAAGGTGCACCATGCCACCCCATTGAATAAGGGAAAGAACAATTGAATAAATTGTCATATTTGATAGTGATTTGTTTAAGAATGTCAGCAAGTGATAACTTTTGTTTGCTGGTAAGCTCTGTTATCCGCGACACTTTAAATCGTGGTAAAAGTAGCGTTTCGAATGGCCATGCAGCCCAATAAGGTACTACAACTAGCCAGTCTTCATTTATCACAACTATGCGTTCTTGATTTTTAACTTCTCTGATAGCGTAATCATGCAACAAATTAGTGTTATGCAGATTTAAATAGGCCTGTTGCGCCTTTTGTTTTTTCATGACTAACGTCGGCAATTGCTGTTGTGCCCAAATCTGTCCATGAGGATGAGGGTTAGAGCACCCCATAACACTGCCTTTATTTTCAAAGACTTGTACTGAAGTATAAGTCTTACCTAATTCTTCACATTGACTTTGCCAAGTATCTACTACGCTAGATATTTCTTTTATTGAAAGCTGAGGTAAAGTTTTACTGTGATCAGGTGAAAAGCAAATAACGCGACTCTCACCCTGCTCAGTTGCCATTTTAAAAAGAGGATCATCACTGTTAACTACAGGTGTGTCCTGTTTAATTGCAGCAAAATCATTGGTAAAAACAAACGTTTCTTTATAGTCATCATTTACTTCACCGTTTATGCGAGTATTACCGGCACATAAAAAACAGTCCTTGTCATATGAAGGCTTCTCTTGTTCATCTAATTTTTCAACCTGGCCCTGCCAAGGTCGCTTTGCCCGATGAGGTGAAACCAACACCCACTCATCTATAAGTGGGTTATATCTACGATGCGGATGTTCTGTCGGGTCAAATTCGATAGTCATAATATTTTTTAGTTAATCATTATTAAATACATGAAACAAAGGGTAATCGTTTACCTTTTATTGTGCAAGCACTAATTTTAATAAAGGGGATCTTGATAACCACCCCCTAGCTAGTGTATATTCTAAGCTAACTCAATTAAAACTTAACAATGTAAACAATTACCCTATGGCAACAATAAAAGACGTAGCTCGTATTGCTGGTGTATCAGTAGCATCTGTATCTCGTGTATTAAATAATGGTCCTAAAGTCAGTCAAAAAACCATTGAGAATGTATCAAGGGTAATGAAAGAATTGAACTATACCCCTAATGCTAATGCGCGCGCCCTAGTCACACAAAAAAGTACCACCCTAGGTGTTGTTATTCCTGACTTAGTTGATCCATTCTTTGCATCATTAGCTCATGGCGTTGAGCAAGTGGCCCGCCAAAAAAAAATGCAACTACTACTCAGTACCGGGTTAGTTAGCGCAGAAACGGAAATGCAAGCCATCAATTTACTTATTGAAAGGCAATGCGATGTGATGGTGGTACATAGTAAAAAATTATCTGATCAAGTTTTAATTGAAATAGCGAGTAAGGTTCCTGGCCTAGTGTTGATAGATCGCTACATCGAAGAAATAGCACATCGTTGTGTTTGGTTAGATAACCTTGAGGGAGGAAAAATTGCTGCTCGTCATTTGTTGGCTTTAGAGCATCAAAGTTTTGCTTGTATCTCAAGTAAACATCAAATAGATGATCCTCGTTTAAGAATTGCTGGTTTTCAGCAAGAGTTAAAGGCTGCCGGCGTAAATATTGCTCCAGAGTTAATTGAGTTTGGAGAGCCTACTCTTCAGGGAGGAGAACTTGCCACTCAAAAGCTATTAGCATCAGGACAAAAATTTACAGCTATATTTGTCTACAACGATGCCATGGCTATTGGCGCCATTTCTACCCTTGAAGATAATGGTTTCAAAGTGCCTTCAAGGGTATCTGTTCTGGGCTTCGATGATGTTTTACTTTCAAGATATTCTAGACCAAAGTTAAGTACCCTCAACTACCCCGTAGAAGAAATGGCGATGCAAGCAGCCAACATCGCACTCGAACTAACCGCTAAGAAAACAGAAATTGATGTAAACAAAAACTATAAATACATACCTAGATTAGTGAAACGAGAGTCTACAAGTTTCAAGCCAAATTAATCACAGACATAGATCGACCTATCATTTAATCGATTGTTATAAAAAGAGTCTTAGCACCTTGCTAAGACTCTTGAATATTAAAACCCTATTTAAGCCCCCCAATAAACTTACTCTTAACACCTGAACTTATGGTTAATCAAACCAGTAGGGGTAACGTTACCACAAACGATAAAAATAATTTAAGATAACACTTGCGCACAAGCAATGAAATATAATATCTTTGTAGGGTCACATCAAAGGCAACGTTCCCACAGAGTGGTATTATCGTTATAAAAAGTTAAAAATAACGTTATAAATCCAACTTGTAATTGAAGCTTGCCAAGCAAAACAAAAGAAAAACTCAATCTAATATCGGTTGAACAGTTAGCTGCAGGTCTAGAGAATGAAAACAAAACAAGGTTCAGCGATGAAAATATCTCTACTAATAATTGTACTAGTTGCAAGTGTGCAAACATGCTTGGCTCAAAGCGATATTACCAAGGAACAGCAACCAAATATCCTTATCTTCTTAGTAGATGATATGGGCTTGATGGATACTTCAGTCCCCTTTATAACAAACAAAAAGGGTCAGCCAATAAACCAGCCTTTAAATCATTGGTACCATACACCAAATATGGAAAACCTTGCCGCTAAAGGAACTCGATTTACGCAATTTTATGCGCAAAGTGTTTGCTCTCCAACGAGAGCGTCTTTACTTACTGGACAAAATGCTACACGGCACCATACAACGACTTGGATCAAGCCTGACGAAAATAATGGTGGAAAATTTGGGCCTAAAAAATGGAATTGGCAAGGATTAACAAGTGCATCAGTAACCTTCCCTCATCTACTAAAAAATGCCGGCTACAAAACCATTCACATTGGTAAGGGACATTTTGGTCCATTGAAAAGTGAAGGTGCGGATCCTAAAAACATCGGTTTTGACGTTAATATCGCTGGCGCGGCATGGGGACGTCCAAAAAGTTACTACAGTCAGAACCACTTTGGAAATCATTCAAAATATAAACAATCAAATAAACCGTTAACACATAATATTCCTCATTTAGAGGCTTACTATGGTAAAGATGTATTCTTAACTGAAGCGCTTACGCTTGAGGCTAATAAACAAATAACTCAAGCCGTATCCGAGAAAAAACCTTTCCTGCTTTATATGTCTCACTACGCAGTTCATGCACCATTTGACAGTGATCCAAGGTTTGCTGATCGTTACAAAAACAGAGGAAAATCTAAGCAAGCTCAAGCGTATGCCACCTTAATGGAGGGAATGGACAAATCTTTAGGAGATATAACCAGCAAATTAGAACAGTTAGGTATAGCAGAAAATACATTAATACTCTTTGTAGGTGATAACGGCTCTGATGCTCCGTTAGGAAAAAATGATGAGATAGCCAGCTCAGCGCCACTTAAAGGAAAAAAAGGCACCAGTTGGGAAGGCGGCATGCGCGCGCCGCTTATTGCGGCTTGGGCTAAACCAAACTCAAGCAAAGTAATACAACAACGCTTGCCTATTACTCAAAACAATATAAACACACAAATTGCCACTGTATTAGATATTTACCCAACAATACTATCAGCGGCCTCTGTGAAAAACCCAATAGCACAAGTAATCGATGGAGTTGATTTAGCCGGGCAACTGACTGGACAAGTAAACACCAATCGTGAAAACAGCTTTTTAATGCATTTCCCTCATGAACACCGACATTCATATTTTACTAGTTATCGTTTAGATGACTGGAAAGTTATCTATAACTATTTACCCGAAGTGAAAACCAAGCATAGAAAAAAACAAGTAAAACGCTATCAACTTTATAATTTAACAAACGATCCAACAGAGTCTCTTGACCTAGCATCATCACAACCTAAGGAGCTATCACGAATGATGAATTTAATGATGGCTGAATTAACCAAGCAAGATGCGCAATACCCAACAGACAAAAACGGCAAGTCAGTGATGCCTATGTTACCTGTCCTAATAAATTAGGATCATATAATGAAATCCTTTTGTACCATTTTAACCTCTTTATTACTTTCACTGTTTTTGCTTGGCTGTAGCCAAACTTCATCAGAAGATGGTAAAAGTTCAACTGTAAGCCAATATTCGAGTTTGGCAACCCTACGTCAAGCAGAACAAGTGGCGATTACAAAGGTTTCAGGGGTAATAGAGCCAAATGCTAAGGTTGAATATAAACAAATAAACGACACGAGTTTGTCGCTGCATATATTTAATCCCGAAGGTCACAGCGTCAATAATAAAACCGCTGCAATTGTATTTTTTCATGGTGGAGGATGGAACCAAGGTCATCCTAGTCACTTCTATAGACAAGCCCAATACTTAGCTAACCGTGGCATGGTGGCAATAAGTGCAGAATATAGAGTAAAGAAAAAGCATGGTACTGATCCAAGAGCTAGTTTGATAGATGCAAAATCTGCAATGCGTTATGTTCGAGCTAATGCAGATAAATTAGGCATTGACCCTAACCGTATTGCGGCAGGAGGCGGTTCTGCAGGTGGGCATATAGCAACAGGTACGGCAACTGCAACCGCATTTGAAGATGAAAATGATGATAGATCAGTAAGCTATCGCCCTGATCTGTTAGTACTGTTCAACCCTGTATTTGATAACAGTTCAAATGGCTATGGCCATAAGCAAGTTAAGGATTACTGGCAACAGTTTTCGCCTTTGCATAACATCACGGCAGAAACTCCTCAGGGCATAGGTTTTTTTGGTGAAAAAGACACGGCAATCAAAGCCTTTGCTGCCGTTGACTTTAAAAATAAGATGGCAGCCTTTGGTACGCTTTTTAAATTACAACTGTACAAAAATCAACCTCATGGTTTTTTCAATGAGAGCAAGTTTACAGAAACAGTGATGGAAATGGATAAGTTCCTAACCAGTCATGAATACTTAGCTGCTATTCCGCCAAGTACCTACTACATTGATGCACAAAATGGTGACGACAAAAATTCAGGAAAAAATATTGACAGACCTTGGTCTTCATTAGCCAAAGTTAATAAAACCTTTTTTCTACCGGGCGATAAAATACTATTTAAATCTAACACTCAATACAATGGTGTCCTTGAGCCAAAAGGCAGCGGCACTAAAAGTACGCCAATTATTATGGCTTCCTATGGCAAAGGAGCTAAACCCGTTATTAATGGTTGGGGCAAAAAACTTCACACCTTGCTGCTTAACAATGTTGAGCACTGGAAAGTATCAAACTTAGCCATAACCAACAAAGGCAAAAAGCGTCAGGCAAGACGAACCGGTGTAACCATTAAAGCAATCAATGCCGGTGAATTAAACAACATTGAGCTTTCTAACCTAGAGATTTACAACGTTAACGGTTCGCTAGTGAAAAAGGAAGGAGCCGGCGCAGCGATATTAATCCGTAACGGTGGCGATATTTACCCCACCCGCTTTATTGGGTTAAAAATAACCAACAATCACATCCATCACAGTGGGCGAAATGGCATAAGCTTTCATGGTAACTCACGAAGAGATAAATGGTTTCCCAACTTAGGAGTGCTCGTTAAGGCTAACTTAATTGAACAAGTTCCAGGTGATGGCATTGTTGTTATTGCCAGTGACGGCGCCATTATCGAAGATAATATTCTACGAGATTTTCCCGACACTTTGCCTGTAGGCGATGCAGCCGCAGGTATTTGGCCATGGAGTGCCGACAATACCATTATTCAATTTAATGAAGTAAGTGGTCATAAAGCAAAATGGGATGGTCAAGGCTTCGATTCAGATTTCAACTCGTTTGGCACCATAATCCAATACAACTACAGTCATGATAATTATGGTGGCTTTTTATTAGTCTGTAATAAAGGTCAAGATTTAGGTAAAAATAATAATAAAGGCACTGTTGATACCATCATTAGAGGAAATGTCAGTATTAATGACGGCATTCGTCCCTACCCGACCCACGCAGGTATTTTTTCACCGACATTTCACATCACAGGGCCTGTAGAAAACACCCACATTTACGACAACATTATCATCGTACCGAAAAAGCCAAAGGGTGTTGATAACACCTTAATCGATATGGATAACTGGGGCGGACCTTGGCCAGTGAATACCTTATTTGAAAACAACCAATTCTATTTTGAAGATGAAATAGCGATAAAACACAAAGGTGTTAAGAGCTTTGTATTCAAACAAAACCATTTATCTAAAGAAATTCATGGCATAGAAAATAACAAAAACTACACCTCAACAGAACATCAATTTAACTTGAAAGAATTAAAGCGTATAGCTTTAAACAAACTGAAAGAGTATAAAGATAATGAATAAAAATAAACTTACCATTGCTATTCTAACCGGCATACTGACATTATCCGGGTGTAACAGTAATCAAGATAGCGCAAAAACAAAAAATACAGATCAAACAAAAAGTGCGACTGAAAAAGCTGATTATTGGCAGGATTTAAGTGTTTTTAAAGTCAACACTGAAGAGCCTAGAGCTACTTTTGTTGCTTATGATTCATCTTATAAATTATCTGCTGATGACTATGCAAGCACACCACATTACAAATTACTCAACGGTAATTGGAAGTTTAATTGGTCAGCCAATCCGTCATCTGTACCTGAAGGTTTTTTCAAGCCTGAATTTGATGTGACAAAATGGGATGAATTACCGGTACCTGCTAACTGGCAAATGCACGGTTACGACTACCCTATCTATACCAATATCGACTACCCCTTCCCTATGACTCCACCATTTATGCCTGAGGATGATAATCCAACAGGTGCTTATCGTACTAACTTTACAATACCTGCTGATTGGGATTCTCAGCAAGTATTTATTCACTTTGGTGGCGTCAACTCTGGGTTTTACCTATACATCAATGGCGAAGAAGTGGGTTACAGCGAAGGCTCTAAAACTGCCGCTGAATTTAACATTACCCAATACCTAAAAGCAGGTGAGAATGTACTCGCGGCTAAAGTTATTCGCCATACCGACGGTAGTTACCTAGAAGATCAAGATTTTTGGCGAGTCAGCGGTATTGAACGTGATGTTTATTTACATACTGCGCCAAATACTCATGTTAGAGATTTTTTTGCTAAAACGTCTCTAGAAAATAATTACAAAGATGGTGTATTAAACCTTGCCATAGACGTTGCAAACAAAGACGATGCTGCACAGTCAGTAAAAGTGAACATTAAGCTGAGCGATGCAAAAGGTAATGTTGTCGCAACTAAATCAAGTTCAGTTATTGTTATGTCTGGTAAAGAGCAAACAATTAAGCAAGCCCTCACTGTTAAAGATGTTGCCGCTTGGTCTGCAGAAATTCCAAGCCTCTATCAATTAACGATTGAAACTCAGTACAGTGATGATACTCCAACACAATATATTGGCGAGCAAATTGGCTTTAAATCTGTTGAACTTAAAGATGGACAATTCCTTGTTAATGGCAAAGCAATATTATTAAAAGGTGTAAATCGTCATGAACATGATGAGCGTACCGGCCATGTTGTTACACGTGCAGCTATGTTAGCTGATGTGAAATTATTGAAAGAAAATAATTTCAATGCAGTGCGCACCTCACACTACCCTAACGACCCATACTTTTATCACTTAGCCGATAAATACGGTTTATATATTGTTGATGAAGCCAATATTGAATCTCATGGTTTCTATTATGCCCCTAAAAATACACCTGCCAATAAACCTGAATTTGAAGGCATGCATTTAGACCGTATTGAACGTATGGTAGAGCGTGATAAAAATCACCCTTCTATCACCTTCTGGTCTATGGGTAATGAAGCGGGTGATGGAATTAACTATGTCAAAGGATATGACTGGATAAAACAACGTGATGATTCTCGTTTAACTATGTATGAGCGTGCTGAACAACAATCAAAATACACGAAAGACACTCGACCTCACCAAGATGCAGTCACTTGGATGTACAAACCGGTTAAAGATCTTAAAAAAGAATACCTAGGAAAATATCCTGACCGTCCTTTCTTCTGGGCTGAATACGCGCATGCTATGGGTAATTCGAGCGGTAATTTCAAAGAATACTGGGATTTTGTACGCGCAGAACGTCAAGTTCAAGGTGGCTTCATTTGGGATTGGATGGACCAAGGTTTAGTCAAAAAAGATGAAAATGGACAAGAGTTTTGGGCATACGGTGGTGACTTCGAACCAGCGGGAATGCACAATGATGCAAACTTTGTTTTAAATGGTTTAATCAATCCAGACCGAACGCCTCACCCAGGTTTATTTGAAGTTAAAAAAGTCTATCAAGACCTTCACTTCAGCAAAGTTGGTAAAGGTGAATTTGAACTGTATAACGAAAAATTCTTTACTGACAGCTCAGATAGCAATATCGAATGGCGTTTAATTGAAGACGGTGTTGTGGTTAAAACAGGTGATGTAAACGTTGTAGCTGATGCTCAAAGCAAAGTTAAATTCAGCTTGAAAAAACAACTTTCAAAACTGACTAAAGACAAAGAGTACTTTGTTAACTTTTATGCCACAGCAAAGGGGCAACATCCTTTAGTTAAAGAAGGTCACTTACTGGCAAGCGAACAGATCCTCCTGCAAAAAGGAACACCAGTAACACTTGCAACCAATGGCGCGGGTAAAGTATCAGTTGACCAACAAACTGACTCAACTGTCGTTTCAGCCGGCGATGCCCAGTTAACGTTTGATAAAGCGGGTTATTTGTCGTCATACACAATTAATCAAACGGAGCTGTTAAAACAAGCCCTTAAATTTAACTTATGGCGTGCACCAACAGACAATGACTTTGGTGGCGGTCCTAACGCGTTAGTTAATCGTGCTCAACTTTATAAAACGGCGACCAACAATCAACAAGGTCAAGGGGTTAAACTCGTTTCTTCTACGGCAAACTCTGCGGTATTAGAACAAGTTGTCACCTTATCTGAAGCAGAGTCTAAGGTGACTTACCAATACACAGTTAACGGGCAAGGTGAAGTAAACGTCAGTGTCGCATTCGACTTTGAAGGTAAAGCAAAAGCGAAAGCCGAGTTTACTAAACCAAATGGGAAAAAAGGTAAGCGTAATAAGTTCAGTGAAATACCGCGAATTGGCACTAATTTCCAAATGCCTGTTAGTTTTGATCAAGTGAGCTATTACGGTCGTGGTCCACACGAAAACTATTGGGATCGTAAAACATCTGCTTTTGTTGGCATCTATCAAGGTGAAGTAAAAGACATGGCATTTGATTACATTCGTCCACAAGAAAATGGTAACCGCAGTGACTTACGTTGGGCAACATTGACTAACAAAGATGGCTTAGGACTTAAGATCTCAGGCAATGTCTTTGACTTTAGTACTCATCATCAACCGCTAAGTGACTTCGACCCGGGTACTGAAAAAGCACAACGTCATCACACTGACATAGTCAAACAAGACTTAGTGAATGTGAACGTTGACTTTAAACAGTCAGGTGTTGGTGGCGACAACAGTTGGGGCGCATCTGCATGGAAGAAGTATCAGCTCAAGGCAAAAGATTATAACTACTCTTTCACCTTAACACCGATTGATGCAGCGCCAAAATATGAAGCTAAGCAGACAATAAAAATAGGTACACATAACGACTTGTAATACTCAGGTGAAAACCTGTGCTTAACAATGGGGATAGGAAAGCGAATAAAGCTGTCCTATCCCCTTTTTTTAAATCAAAAAATTATCAGTGCTAGCCGTACAACCAGTGAAATATATCTAGGATTTACAAATGAATGAAAAAGAAAATAATCGAATTGTGATGATTGATGCGCTCAGAGGTTTTGCCTTGGCCGGCATTTTTCTATTGCACCATATCCAACATTTTAATTTCTTTGTAAAGCCAGAGTTTTCGCCAGATTGGTTAATGCCGATAGATTTATGGGTTAAAGATACCATGTACTTTTTCATCGCAGGAAAAGCCTTTGCCTTATTTAGTTTACTGTTCGGTTTTAGTTATTGGGTTATTTATGAAAATGCCATAAAACGAGGAGAACAGTATTTATTTCGCCACTTTTGGCGTATGGCGCTATTAATCGGTTTTGGTTTATTTCACGTAATGTTCTTTGCTGGCGATATCTTGATCATGTACGCAATACTGGGAATCCCCCTCATATTGACCCGTTACCTAAGTAGTAAAATAATTTTACTCACAGCAATCATATTGTTAATTAATCCTGTCAGTGTTTATAGCATTTGCAGCTACTTTTTTACTGACAGTATTTATAACTCTCATCTTGCCTACCCCGTTGGCAGTTTAAAACCGTTATTGATGGGAAATTCATTTTGGCAATTAATGCAGGGGCATTTTGAATTCTCATACTTCGCTGGCGTTATCTGGAATTGGAATGTTGGTCGAATTGGAGCAATTTTAGGTTTGTTTTTTCTTGGAACTTACTTAGCGAAAACCAAAAGCATGACCGAGCGCCCTCTCCAATTTTGGTATTATTTGTTACTTTTTAGCTTGGCTTCATGGCTATGCCTAGATTTATTTAATGATGCAGGCTTGAAGGCCATTGAAGACAAACCAGCACGTAATTTACTGTGGCAAATAACACAGCGTTATATAAAAATAGCTATGATGCTCAGTATTTTATCAAGTTTCATTCTGGTTTGGCGTCATAATCAAGGTAATGTATTTGTTGCCCAGTTTGTTACTTTTGGCCGTATGGGGCTGAGTAATTATTTGTTGATGTCTATTATTGGTACAACGTTATATTACGGTTGGGGACTCAATTTATACAAATATTGCGGTAGCAGCGTCTCGCTAATGATTGGTTTTACTTTGTTATTGTTACAAATGAAATTATCTACCTATTGGATAAATCGATATGGACAAGGCCCCTTGGAAAAACTATGGCGCAAACTAACTTGGATAGCCATCAAAAAAGACACAGCTATTGTTCAAAATTAATAAAATAAAAATACGATTTGAACCGTATTATACAATCAGGTAACGCTTTAGCATGACAGTATAAAAAACCTAAATATGTGCGTTAAGCTTGGGCAAACAATCCGAGAACGCGATTTTATATAACGACCAAAGCTTAGCTGCAATGCCATTTTCCGTTGAATTGCCTAATTAAAGGAGGAGTTTCATGACTTTCAGAGTATTAACTGCTTTATTTTTCTTACTTAACTCTTGGTCATTAGTAGCACAAGAGTTTTTATATCTGTCGTCAGGAGAAGCCTTAGCCGTTAAGAAAATTAACGAAAAAACAGGTAAGTTGATTGATTTTCAAAGAATTAAACACAAGGGAGTGTCAGTTTTTACTTTTTCACGAAACAAGAAATTACTTTATATTGTAGCAAGGGTAGATGATGACCAAAAAAAATCATCAATAGCTACCTATAAAATATTAGCAGATGGTAAATTGGTTTTAATTAACAACGCGCCAATAAGTGGCCGAACCACGGAGCTTAAAATAGATCACACTGACAAGTTTCTAGCAGGGGCTAATTACGGTAAAGGAACAGCGTCTATATGGAAACTTGAAAATGGCGTATACCAGGGAGAACTTGTTCAAGAGATAATATTGGAGAAAAAAGCACATGCGGTACGTTTTTCTCCAGATAATAAAACCTTGTTTATTCCCGCTACAGGTCCTAATAAAATTTTTCAATTAGCTTTTGATGAAAATACCGGAAAAGTAATACAAACTAAATCGGCCATAGGTCCAAGCGAAGGAGCCGCTCAACCTAGACATTTAGTATTTCATCCTAAAATGAACATCGCCTACTCTACCCAAGAAAGGGTTAAACCTGGCGTCGCTGTGTGGCATTGGCATCCGGAAATAGGATCGTTGGGATTAACACAAGCATTGACTAACTCTGATGATAGCAGCGGGCGGATTACCAACGCCGATTTGCACATATCTACAGATCAAAAATTTCTTTATATCTCTAGTCGAGATAATCAAAAAGAACTAGACCAGATCATTTCATATAAAATCAACGCGATAGATGGCAGCCTGACCTTAGTTAATAAATTTCCTAGTGAGCACTTTCCACGGTCGTTCACGCTAAATAAAACCGGTGACTTTGCTTATGTCGCAGGTCAAAAAGACAATAAACTTGGTGTTTATAAAATTAATAAAAAAACCGGTGATTTAGTCAAAGTAATGCAATATGAAACAGGAAAGAATCCTATTTGGGTGGAAACATTGCTACTTAACGTAAAGCACTAGGAAACCTAAAAATAAGGCTCTAATAGCGTTAACTTTTGGTAACTGAGATTTTAGTCACTTCAATAAATAAATGGGCTTACTTTGCAGCAAACCCATTGTTCTTCATCCGCTTCTAAAGTGCCATTAACCGTCATTCACTTATGGATATGAAACGATCACTATGACCACTTTGCGGACGCTTTTCATGAACAAAATTAGTCTCCGCTAAGAGTCAGTTAAGATACGAAAACTACCGTTGAACTCACTGATGAAGAAAGCGTCTCATCTCTTTAACTACACCCTCTTTATTGAAGTGAAGAACCAATATTGTACGACCTTTGAAATTTTTCACTATATCGTTTTTGTAGTAAGAAGATTCCTCATTAACCACAACTACAGC
>Ga0105355_10001956_pt1 | contig 18851 bp, 11 predicted proteins | sample GOMGulsemesocosm_2_FD_83508 | JGI IMG/M metagenome (GOLD analysis project Ga0105355, IMG submission 83508) | Methane-oxidizing microbial communities from mesocosms in the Gulf of Mexico - GOM9C Gulf of Mexico | ecosystem: Environmental > Aquatic > Marine > Cold seeps | place: Gulf of Mexico... | reverse complement strand
ATGGCTGAAGTTGAAGCGATTAAAGAGATTGATTCTATTAAGCTAATCAGTCACTTATTAGAAATTAGATGCAGTAAGCAAATGTCTGATATTTGGAACATAGGCTTGAACCTAGCATTACGAATATCTGACTTGCTGTCAATAAAATTTAGCGACATTCAAGATGATCGATTAGTGATTAAAGAATCGAAAACAGGCAAACAAGCCAACATCAAATTAAATAGTAAAGTGATTAAACACATAAGGAGAATTCAACAAGAGCACCCAATGCATATTTACTTGTTTCAATCGTACCGAAACCAACAGGCCATTAACGCAATGCCAAAACCACTTTCAAGACGTTCAGTAACTAAAGCGTTTGCTTTGGTAGGTGAAGAATTAAACCTTAAGTTAGGTACTCACTCGATGCGAAAGACTAGGGGCTATCACCTATATAAACAAACCAAAGATATTGGCAGGGTGATGAAAATGTTGCGCCATGGTTCAGAAGGTGTGACTCTAAGGTATATTGGCATAACGCAAGACAACATTGACAAAGACTTTGTTGAGCTTGAAATATAAGGAATGGAGGGGTGACTCCCTCTATTTTTTAGTATGTATTATCTAAGCACTGTTTAGATTGAGTTGTACTAAGCTGGCAATAGTAAAATGATTTGAAATAAATACTATTTGTCTAGAACATTCAAGTCTTAGATTCTATTCTGTTCAATGCTCCTTATACATGTAGAAAAATATATATCATTGTTAATCACCTTACATTGACCATTCCCCAATTTTCCCATATTCTCTCATTAACTATTTTGAATTTTCAATCAACACGAGATAACACTCTGAATGGTAGACCAAATTTTAACCTTGAAAGAGGTGGCCGCTTATTTGAAGCTGGCCGAAAAAACAGCTTACCGATTAGCAAGCGAAGGAAAACTTCCAGGCTTTAAAGTTGGCGGTTCATGGCGCTTTAAACGTGATGATTTAGAGGCATGGATAGAAGAACAAAAGGACAAGGAATGATACCTAGTTATAAGCAGTTTATGAGACCTTTTCTAGAGATAGCGAAAGAAGCTAATGGCTCAGAAGTAAAGCTAAGAGATGTTATTAATCAATTAGCTGATAAATTCAATCTTACTGAAGAAGAGCGCTCAGAGACTTTCTCTAGCGGTAAGCAGACGGTCTTAGATAACCGAATAGGTTGGGCCCGTACCTATATAACTAAAGCAGGGTTATTAGAAGCAACAAAACGTGCTCACTTTATTATCACGCAAAGAGGGTTAGATGCTTTAGCAGACCCAAACACTGTCATTGATAATAGATATCTTAGCCAATTTGATGAGTTTGTTGCTTTTAAAGGACGAAAATATGAAAACTCTCAATCAAATGCTGATGAAAAACAAGAAGAAAACAGTGTTAATGAAGATGCTACGCCAGATGAAGCTTTACGTGCAGCTTATAAAAAAATTAATGATGCACTCGCAGCAGATATACTCGACCGAACCCGTAAAGTAACTCCTGACTTTTTTGAAGACTTGCTAATCGAATTACTTCTTGCCATGGGTTATGGCGGCACTGGAGAAGGGGCTGCTCATGCTCTAGGGAAATCTGGTGACAATGGAATTGATGGTGTTATAGATCAAGACCCGCTTGGTGTAGATCAGATATATATACAAGCTAAGCGTTATGCACAGGGAAATAATGTAGGTTCAGGTGATATTAGAGACTTCTTTGGCGCTTTGAATCTTAAAAAGGCACAAAAAGGAATTTTTATCACAACATCTGACTTCACCTCTTCAGCAACACAAACAGCTAAAGACCTAGGTATGCGTATTGTGCTTATTAATGGTAAAGAGCTGGCTAAACTTATGCTGCGATACAACATAGGTAGTAGAGACGAACAGGTATTACACCTGAAAAAAATAGACGAAGACTTCTTCGAACAATAACTAATAAAAATTAGCTTTGAGATTTAGATAATACCAATGACCCAAAAACCGACATTAAAAAAGTTAGCACAGCCAAAACTAACATTACAAAAACTATCAACCACTTTATTTGAAGCGTGTGACATACTGCGCGGCAAGATGGATGCTTCTGAATACAAAGAATTTATTTTTGGTATTTTGTTCTTAAAGCGTATGTCTGATCAGTACGAAAAAGATTACAATGACAAAGCAAAAGCATACCGTGATAAAGGTACCAGTGAAGAGAAAATCGCTAAATTGCTAGAGCCTTCTGCGTTTGATTATTATGTACCAGAAAATGCCCGTTGGCATAACATTGAGCATCTAAAAGAACGTGTGGGTGATGGGTTAAATAAAGCGCTTCATGCACTACAAGACAAAAATGAAGGCTTAGAAGATGTGTTTAACCACATAAGTTTCACTAAGTCTGCAGGTAAAAGTAGTATTAACGATAAGACGCTGATCAGGTTCATTCAACATTTTAATGGTTTAACACTTACTAACGACTGTTTTGAATTCCCTGATTTATTAGGTGCCGCTTACGAGTATTTAATTAAGTATTTCGCTGATAGTGCTGGTAAAAAAGGGGGCGAGTTTTATACTCCTTCGGAAGTGGTTCGCTTACTGGTTGAAATTCTAGAGCCGCAAGAGAAAATGGAAATATACGACCCTACCTGTGGCTCGGGTGGTATGTTGATTCAAAGTTTACGCTATGTGCAAGAGTCTGGTGGAGACGTTAGTCAAATAGACCTCTTTGGTCAAGAAGACAACCCGGCCACTTGGTCTATTTGTAAAATGAACATGATTTTACACGGTATATCAGGACGTGGAATCGAGCACGGAGATACTTTATTACAGCCACAACATTATGATAAAAATGATCGATTGCAATCGTTTGATCGTGTCATTGCTAACCCTCCTTTTTCACAAGACTATGTCGAATCAGAGATAGAAAAAGATAAGCAACGCTTTAATACTTTTATGCCTGAAAAAGGCAAAGCTGATTTTATGTTTTTACAACATATGATCGCCTCTCTCAAAGGTGATGGTAAAGCTGCTGTTATTTTACCCCATGGCGTATTATTCCGTGGCGGTGAAGAAGCCAATTATCGAAAGCGCCTAATTACTAATGGATTACTAGAAGCTGTTATAGGCTTACCTTCAGGACTATTTTACGGTACAGGGATTCCTGCTTGTGTGTTAGTGATTAACAAAGAAGGTGCAGATGCTCGCAAAAAGGTGCTATTTATTAATGCTGATCGTGAGTACCAAGAAGGTAAAAATCAAAACAGCCTCCGCCCTGAAGACATTGAAAAAATTACCAGCGTTTATAAACAGTTATTACTCGGATGTAAGGATGGTAATAATAATGAAGTTAAAGCTGAAAAATACGCAGAATTAATTCATAAAGACACGCTGGCAAAAGAAAATTACAACCTTAATATTCGCCGTTATGTTGATAATAGCCCAGCACCAGAACCGCAAAATGTTCAAGCTCATTTAAATGGTGGCATTCCCACAGTAGAAATTAACGCACTTGAAAAATACTGGCGAGATTATCCTGAATTAAAAACAGAACTATTCACAGAACAGGGAGGTGATGCTATCAATTCATCACCTGAATTTCAGCAGTTTGGCGCTAACATTTGCAAATTAGGTGAAATTAAGAGTACGATTGAAAATTCAGCCAGTGTTATTGATAAACATCAGCAATTTACCGAGTTACTCGAAAGCTGGTGGCAAACAGAACAAACATTATTTGCTAAGCTAGGTGACGAAAAACAAGGCAATAAAGGAGTATTCCAAACTCGAAAACATGCCCTAAACACTATTGAGCTGCAATTAACGCCATTAGCATTATTAAATAAATATCAAATAAGAGGTGCGTTGGCTAATTGGTTTAAATACCGTGAAGCTGATTTTAAATCTATCGCAGCGAGTGGTTGGAATGCCGAGTTAATTCCTGACGATATATTGTTTAAAAGCCAATGCCCTGACATTATCGAGCAATTGCAACAAAATCAGCAACGTATTGAACAGTTAACCGCTTTATTTTCCCAAGCAGAAAATGTGACAGAAGACGAAGGACCTGGCGACACAGACTTTGTTGATGATTTACCTAAAGCATTACCTAAGGAAAGGGTCAGCCAATTAAAGCAGCAACAAAAACAGCTAAAATCCGAAATTAGCGAGACAATCAAACGTCTTAAAAGCCAAGTTTCTGATGCATTAGTAGAATGCACAAGCCAAAATAGCTTACCTAAAGGCACTAAAAAAGGCGATTTCACTAAAGGCTTAACCGCAAAAGACATGAACTTTGTCGTGAGCGAGAAAATTATTGAGCTTGCTAAACATCAGAAAATTCAGCTAACTAATCAAGCTCGTATTGTTGAGTTACAGCAACAAGGTGAAGGTAAACGTGTGCAACTGCAAAGCAACGAACAACAGCTTGCCGAGCACTTATTATTAGAAACAGAGTTAAAAGCTTTAAAGCAACAAAACAGCGCGATAGAAGCGCAAAGAGACGAGTTGATTATTGTAGCTCGAAAAAAAATTACACCAGCAGAGGCGAAAGTATTAATTTTAGCAGACTTGAAGCAAGCCCTATTCACCGAATACCAAGTTTATATTCGATCTAATACTTTAAGTTTAATTAGCGCAATTAAAAACTTGTATAACAAATATTCAGTAACGTTAAAACAAATTGTCCAGCAACGTGATCAACAAGTACTGTTATTGTCTGAATTTATGTCGGGGTTGGGGTATGAGTAAAGTCGAATACCCAGATGAGTGGAGCGAATCAACGTTTGATGAAATCAGCCTGTTTATTGGCCGTGGCATTAGCCCAAATTACTCTGAGTCTCAAACAAGTACTATCGCAATTAACCAAAAATGTATTCGCAATGGAACTGTTTATACTGAGTTTGGCCGATTTCAAAATGATAAGATTTCAGTCAGAAACTCTTCTATTTTACAAACGGGAGATGTATGTATAAATAGTACTGGAGATGGGACTATTGGACGAGTTGGACTTTGGAATAAAGAGTCACTATCTAATACATATTTTGTAGATTCTCATGTAACAATTGCCAGACCAATTGAGGGCGAGTTTGACTCTAAATATTTGTGTGAATTGCTTTCAAGTGACTGGATACAAAGCGATTTAGAAAGATTTTGCTTTACAGGCAGCACAAATCAAATCGAGTTAAGTCGCTCAGAATTATTAAAATTAAGGTTCCATTATCCTGAATTCGTGCATCAACAAAAAATAGCGAAAGTTTTATCAACTATCGATAATCAAATAGAACAAACCCAAGCCTTAATTGAAAAATATACGGTGATTAAACAAGGCATGATGTCAGACTTATTTAGCCGAGGTATCGATGCTAACACCGGAAAACTTCGTCCAAGTTACCAACAAGCCCCAGAGCTTTTTTGGAAAAGTGATTTAGGTTGGATACCTGAAGGCTGGGATTGTCTTATGTTATCGGATGTATGTAATAAAATAACAGATGGCTCTCACCAAAGTGTTAAAACAGTTGAAAATGAAGAAATTCCTTTTTTGTTTGTCTCGTGTATTCGAGATGGAAATATATTATGGGAAAAAAGCAGTCGTATCTCTAAAAGCGACTATGAAGTTATATCCAAAGGAAGAGAACCTAAATACGGTGATATTCTATATACAGCCGTTGGTTCATATGGTTACGCAGCTCTAGTAGAAAGTGATAAGCCATTTGCCTTTCAAAGACATATAGCCTACATCAAACCAAACCCTGATCTAATAAGTAGTGGTTTTTTGGTGCAGTACTTGAATGATTTACACGTAAAAAAATGGGCTGACTCTGTAGCATTAGGCAATGCACAAAAAACAGTAACATTAGGTGAATTATCAAAATTTCCAATTATTAGACCTAATAGAGCAGAACAAGAGAAAATTAAAGAATATTTAAAACAGTTTGATCAGAAAGTTAGTTTGCTAAAAACGGAGTTAATAAAACTTAAATCTCAAAAACAAGGCTTAATGCAAGATTTATTAACCGGCAAAAAGTCAGTGGATAGCTTGCCTGATAGTATTTTAACTCCCTGTTCATCATCGAAAGAAATAACGCAATAATAAGGAAGTTCTGTGTCTGAATATCAGTTTGTCGAAAAACCATTATTAGCCCAATTAAAGTCATTAGGTTGGAGGGTGTTGGACTTAGGGGAAGGTATACCACAAGACCCTGCTACAAGCCTGCGTGATGACTTTAGGGAAACAGTCATAAAATCGTTGTTTATTAAGGCGGTTTATCAATTGAACGTAGTTTCTGAAGGTGAACATAAAGGAAAATATTGGCTTACTGATGAACAGCTTGAAAGCATTTATGACGACTTTACTCATTTTGGTACGGATAAAGTGTTGTCAGCGAATCAACAATTCTTAACATGGTTATCTGACTACCAAGTCGATAAAAACCATGTAACTAATGACAACAACCCGCGTGTGACGATTATTGATTTTGAAAACTGGCAAGCGAATAGTTTATACGCGATAAATCAATTTAGAATCGACACCCCAGGTAGTAGTAAAAAGCAGATTCGTCCTGATGTTGTGCTATTTATTAATGGTTTGCCATTAGTGGTTATTGAATGCAAAATTCCTGATGCTAATAGTGCGGATCCCATTTTTGAAGGCATAGAGCAACTTCGCCGATACGCTGACTTACGTGAACCCGCCCATAGTGTTTTACGTGAAGGTGAACCTAAGCTTTTTTATACTAACCAATTAATGATCAGTACCTGCGGTAATCAAGCAAAGTACGGTACTATTACGGCTAAACAAGAGCATTATTTTGATTGGAAATTAGAAGATATCAAAGAGCGGAAACTAACCTCTCAGCAAGCTTTAGTTGAAGGTATGTTACACCCACAGAAGTTGTTAGACATTACCAAAAACTTTACGTTATTTATGGGCACTGTTGGTAAACAAGTTAAAGTGATTTGTCGTTACCAGCAATTTCGCGCGGTTAACAAAATACTTGCTCGTATGCAGGAAGGAGAAACAGGTTTAGCGCGTTCTGGCGTGGTATGGCATACGCAAGGTAGTGGTAAAAGCTTAACCATGGTTTTTTTGGTTCGTAAATTACGTACTGATAAGGCTTTGCGAGAATATAAAGTATTGATGGTTAATGACAGGCGGGATTTAGAAGATCAACTTGGCGAAACCGCAATCTTAGCAAATGAACATATCACTAAAATCAGTACTCTTGCTCAAGCTAAAACTGAGTTAAAAAGCACTAGTTCAAACTTGAATTTAGTGATGATGCACAAGTTCAGGGAAGAGGCCATTAAACACTTACCACCAGCAATTAGAAAGCAATTGGCTATGCAGGAAGATAAAGGTGAATATGATGCTGAATTAGATACTCAGTTATTTAAACCTTTTGATGTGATTAATAACGACCACCGTGTTTTAATTTTGGTTGATGAGGCACACCGTACTCAACGTGGTGGTAAAGACAAACCGAGCTTGTCTGATAATTTAATGGATGCTTTTCCGCATGCAACGCGTATTGCTTTTACCGGTACACCATTAATTGCAGAACATCATAAAGAGCCAACCTGGAAACGTTTTGGTATTGATCAAGATTCTGCCTATATCGATAAGTACAAACTCAAAGATGCAGTTGATGACGGAGCAACGTTACCTATTATCTACGAAGGAAAAACTGCGGATAGTGCGCTTGAAAATAAATCAGAGTTTGACCGTAAATTTGAAGACTTATTTAAAGAACGTAGCGAGCAAGAGTTGCTTGAAATTCGTCGAAAATATGGCGCAGAAGGCGATATATTAGAAGCAGAAAAACGAATAAAAGCAATCACACTAGATATAGTAGAGCACTACACTAGCCGTATATTACCCGCAGGACTTAAAGCACAAATTGTTTGCTCAACCAGACAAGCTGCTATTTATTATCAAGATTATTTTAAGTTAGCGTTAGCGGAATTAATTGAGAAAAAGCAACAAACAGCAAAAAGCGATATTGAACTTGAACAGCTCGCGTTATTAAAATTTGTTAAAACTGCCGTGATTATTTCATCGGGAGAGAACAATGAAAGTGCGGCACAGATCGCCGCAAGAAAATACAGTGCAGAGCATACCGCGATTGATAATTTTAAACGCCCAATTAACTTTGACCAACCAGACACAGGCATTTGTATTTTAATTGTGTGCGATATGCTGTTAACTGGCTTTGATGCGCCGATTGAACAGGTAATGTACATCGATAAAAAAGTAAAAGAGCATAATTTATTACAGACCATTGCTCGGGTTAATCGCACATATCCAAATAAAACTCACGGTTATATCGTTGATTATATTGGCTTAACTAATGCGTTAGACGATGCCTTGAAACTTTATAATGCCGATGATCAAGCGGATATTCGTTCAGAGCTAGGTAGTATTGAAGACGAAGAGCCTATTTTAGCGCAACGTTATCAACGTGTTTTACAGTTGTTTATTGAAAATAAGGTGAAAGATATTGAGTTGTTAGTAACACAGCAGCTTGAAAGCGAGGCTCATTATAAAATACAAACGGCTGCTATTGATTGTTTAGATGATATTCGACTACGGGAACAATTTACTGTTTTTTATAAGAAGTTTCTGCAAAGTATGGATGTGATTGTGCCGCACCCACAAGCGGATAAATATAAAATTCCTATGTATCAGTTCGCTCGTCTTCAGCAATTAGCAAAATTACGCTACCGAGATGACAGTCTTAATTTTGCAGGTGTTGGCGCTAAAATTCGTCAACTAACCAATGAGCACTTAATTAGCTTAGGGATCAATCCGACTATCGCTCCTGTTGATTTATTGAGTGAACAGTTTGAAAGCAATATAAAGTCACGAGTTTTAGCAGAAGATAAAAAATCGACTGCCAGTGAAATGGAGCACGCGATTCGCAAGCACCTTAAGGTGGAGATGGATAGCGATCCCGTTTTTTATAAAAAAATGAGTGACAAGTTAGAAGAGGTTATTCGTAAACACGCTGGTAACTGGGAGCAAATGTCACTATTACTCAGTGATTTGCGTGTTGAGGTATTGCAGGGACGTGGCCCAAGTGCAGGGCAAGACGAACCTTTTTACGATTTAATTACTGATCTAGCGTTTAAAAATGGTGGTTTGGCTGAGCATATTGAAGAAGTGCAAGCTATCAGTAAAAATATCATGCAAGACATTATTCAAAAAATTAATGGTGTAAATTTTTGGGATAGGGAAGATGAATTAGTTAAACCGCTTTATCAAAAATTAAGAGAACATTTCATTTTAAGTGATGTGCCTCAACTTGATGAACATGCAGATTTACTCGCGACTGAAATTTTAAGTTTGGCTAAGAAGCGTGACCAAAAAATAAAAGAGTTTATTAATTTACCGAAATTAGCTGTAGACAGTCAGGTAGATTGGGATAGTTTAAAAAATCATGTTAATGGTACTGATTTGTATTTTGTTGAAGAATTAGCAAAACAGATTCCATATATTTCGATTGGTGAGTTAAAAATTAAAACAGATATTGAATATGATGTTCCGTATCAGTCTCACCAGTTAGTGCCAGAGAATTTTTCTCGTTATGGCATTCGTAATGACAATGTTTTACAAGGGTGTACTGATTTAATTCAACTATGTAATCAGCACCTAATTGTTGATGACCAAATCGGGGTTGAACAAATAACAGAAATAGATGGGCAGCCTGTTAAATTGTTATGGGCAATACGAAAAGCGGAAAAAGGCTGCACCGATATATCAATTGAATTCATTATGATCGTGCTGGGTAGTTTATCTGCTTACCCAGGAGTTGCATTGATTTCGACACATATATGGTCGAGTTTACGGTACGCAGTGAAAACTATTGGCACTGATTTGCCTGCGTTAAAAGAAAATAAAGATGTTAGAGAGCGTATAGAGCCTAACTTTGGTATTTTGGAAACAAGAGATTCTATAGATAATAATCGTTCATCTGAAGAAACAAAAGCAATAGCGGTTAAGGAATCAAAAGCACGTGCTCGACTTTTAAGTGACGGAACTTTTATATATACACCGGCTATTTCCTCTATAAATACATCTACTAAGTCTGTTAAAAGTATAGAAGATAAGCGCTAATGACAGAGCAATTTAGCTATAAAGATATCGGTTATTCATTAAAAAAGAGTGATCGAAAAACTATCAGTATTTTTATTGAGCGTGATGGTTCGATTAATATTTTAGCGCCTTCGCCTTATGAGTTAGACAAAATAGAACAAGTCATCGAAGCGAAACGTAGCTGGATTTATCGTAACCTTGCTGAATGGGAAGATTTGAATCGAATTCAATTACAGCGAGAGTTTGTTAACGGTGAAGGCTTTATTTATTTAGGTCGTAGCTATCGTTTAAGTTTGGAAGAAAACCAAGAAACTGATTTACTATTGAAACGCGGTCGTTTTTTATTAAGAAGAGATAAAGTCCACAAGGGCACAGATATTTTTAAAGCTTTTTATAAACAAAAAGGGCTAAAGAAAATCAATGAGCGTATTGCGTTATATGCGCCAAAAATTGGTGTAAAAGTTAATCATGTTAAAGTTCAAGAGCTACAAAATCGTTGGGGTTCTTGCAGTGATGAAGGTAACTTAAATTTTCACTGGAAATGTTTAATGGCACCCGTTTCAGCACTAGATTACATTGTAGTGCATGAACTTGTTCATTTATTACATCGAAATCATGACAGTAACTTTTGGAATGCCGTTGATAAGGTCATGCCTGACTATGCAAAGCGTGTGAAGTGGCTTAAGCATAATGGGGCGGATATGAGTTTATAATTTTACAGCCGTTATTCACAATGGATGGCTTCAAGCTTAAATAAATAATAAAAAATGTCGGATATACATGCAAATAACATTACCAGAAAATAACTTATACGAGAATGAACAAACCCTTTCATTCGAAAAGGTTACCGCTCTAATCGGCGAAAATGGGGCGGGGAAGTCATCAATATTACAATCGATATTTAAAAAGCGTCTTGATACAGGTGATTTTCACTCTAAAAAAGTTGTATGTTTCTCTTCAGGTCAAAATGAAAAGTATTCTAAACACTTCTCGGATTACTTAGCACAAGAAAGGCAAGCCAATAGAGGGCTTAATTTAGGATGCTGCTATTACGATAAATCTTGGTCTAAATTGTTAATTTTTATAGCATCGATTACGTTAGAAGGGCGTGTGCGAGGCTTTTTAACCAGTAAAGGTTATATTGAACAGTCTCAAGATGGCAGTGAAGATATCTCGAGTAAGTTAAGTGTAAAAATAAGAGTTGAACAAACTTATGTAAACAGAGTTCAAGATGCTCTTAAGAAAGAAGAGGATGGAGAAGAAGAAACCTTTAGAACTTCTGCTTACCATAGAACGCTTGAAAGTTTTGTAAATGGTGTTGTTGATGAAAACTATGAGTTTGAAGCGCCATTATCAAAAAGAGAGATTTCGTTAGGGTACGATAACTTTTTTATACCTTCGTTTAATGAACCAGATGAAGTGCACTTTGATCCTGTTGTGACATTTTTTACTCAAGCTGCGGATAACAGTTACTTCTTTGATAAATCATCGTTCAAATTAACTTTCAAAGATGGCATTGAGCTAAATGACTTAAGCGATGGTGAATTTCAAATCCTTTTTCTTTATGCTCTTGTTGACCTATTTGACAGCGAGGATTCGTTATTCTTATTTGATGAAGTTGATTCACACTTACATTACAAGAATATAGAGAACCTATGGGACGCATTACATTCTATAGAAGGTTATGCGTTGACTACTACTCACCTACTTGACTCGATAACAGCACCTCAAAATGGATTTGAACATCTAAAAATTGTAGATAAAGGCATTATTAAAGAAGAAAGGAAAATGGAGACGGTTATTAATAGGTTATCATCTTTATCACGAATGAGATCTGTTCAATTTGATGTGTGTAGTAAGTTGGAAAACATTGTATTGATGGATGATTACAATGATTGGACAATATTTTTGGCATTGGCGAAAAGAAAGGGATTGGATATAACCTCGCTTTCGAATGTTCAGGTAATCAAACAGGAATCAAGTTGTGGTGGGCCAAATGAAAAACTAGGTAAAGCAAAGTTTGAATGGATTAAATCTTTACTATCTTCTGAAGCAGAAAAAAGAGTAAATAATATTTTTCTAATTTGTGATAAAGATGAAGCTGCGATTGAATTCAAACCTAATGATGGAGTATCTGTAGCAGGGCAAGAGGGTAGAGAAATAGTTAACTCTTTGAGAGAAGGTAATAGGGGCATAGGAATGTTTTTTCTCGCATGGAAACGTCGAGAAATAAAGACCTACCTACTTTCTTATACTGCTTTGACAAAACATGGCCTTATTAGCCATGTTAACAATGATGAAATACCGGCGCGAAGTTATTTAAAAGAAAATGATCCAGCTGATAACGATGCCATTAGAGCTTTAGATGTAAAAAACTATATTACAACTGTGATCGATACTGATGGTGTAGGACTCGATAAAAGTAAGTTAGAAGCATATGTTAATGAAATTCCAGTTAGTGAAATCAGTGAAGATATATCAAATATGTATAATTTTATGGTGGGTAAATTATGATGCGTGATTTCAATAATAAAGCAGATGATTTACTCATTAAGCTAAAACGAGAAAGAAGCATTAAAAATTCAGAGCAAGCAATTGAAATAGTTTCTGTATTTTTAGTTATTCGCTTTTTTGAGATTCTTTGCTTTAAAGAACCTAACGAACAATCTTATTCTCACAAAGAGAAATATGGTTTAAGAAATAATGAGGAATATTTTTATTATTGTAAAAATGTAATCAATGAAGTGGCCTGTTCTCATGACTTTATAAACCGTTGTCCTGATATAGAGAAACTACTGATAAATAGCATTGAAAATACGATTTTAAAGCTAAAGAGTTCGATTGTAATTGAAGGAATACTTCAATTAACTTCACTACTTAATTTTCGAAGTGATTTTGATTATTTGTCTAAATGGTATCGAAGTATATTAGAAAGAACGACAATTGATTCGGGGAAGACTGGTGAATTTTATACACCTGAAGCGTTAAACAAAGTTATCGTTCGTGTATTAAAACCGGAATCTAGGGATACCGTATACGATCCAGCATGCGGTACTGGTGGCTTTTTAGTAACGGCATCGGGTTACAATAAAGGGAAAGAAGATAATGACAATAGCCATCTAGTCGGTGGTGAGATCTCTCCTTTTGCCTATCTTACATCGTTTGCTTCTTTATTATTTAAAGGGGAGGAGTCATTTTCATTGAGACTTTCTGATAGTCTTGATTTAGGTTCACATTGTCAAAAATATAATATCGTCGTAACAAATCCCCCGTTTGGAAAATATAATCATTCAAGTAACTATAATCCTCAGGATTTTGAAAGCTCCTTTATAGATTATCAATTTTTAAATCACGTGATGAACAGTTTAGAAGATGAAGGAAGAGCAGCAATTGTTTTACCTGATCGTTTCTTTACTGATCGAAGTTCTTCGTGTATCGCACTAAAGAAAAGACTGTTAAGTGATTTCAATATCAATTGCATTTTATCAATACCGCCTGGAGCTATGCTACCTTATACGGGTGTAAAGTTAAGTGTGTTGTTCTTCAGTAACGACGTATCTACCAGTGATATATGGATTTATCAATTGAACTCGATCGAAAGGTTTACTAAAAAGAGTAGAGTGAACATTGAGCACTTTGATGACTTTTTCGATAAATTGAAACTTAAAGAGTTATCTGAAAATTCATGGCTTGTAGATAGGAACGAATTAGATGATTCCTTTAACTTACTTTTTCGTAAAAATGATCGTGAGTCATATGGGGTTTTGGATAATGCTAAAATTAACTTGGATAAGTTAAGTCAAAGCAACCAGGAAATGATTGAAAGTTTAAAATATACAAAAGATAGGATTAGTAGATTAGAAGAACATATAAGGCTGAATATATCTAGTTATCAGCTACAGTCATTTAAAGTTGGAGAATTAGTAAACTCTTTACCTAGTAAGCCTTTGTCTAGGAGTGAGTTAAAAGAAGAAGGGATGTATCCTGTTTATGGCGGAAATGGAGTTATTGGATATTACGATGATTATTCCGTTAAAGGATCAAATATTGTAATTGGAAGAGTCGGTGCTTTATGTGGCAATGTGAGGCATGTAAGTGGAAATATTTGGGCCACTAACAATGCTTTAGTATTAGAGTCCAAGTTATCAGATATAGTTCATGTACCTTATTTAGCTAAAGTTCTTGAAATGAAAGATCTTCGAAAGCTTGCATCAGGTACTGCACAACCACATATAACATTTAGCAAAATAAAAAATATAGAAATAGAATTACCTCCTTTGAATGCTCAAGTTGAGTTAAATCAATGGCTATCTGAGCTTGAGGTGGAGTTAGAAAACCAAGAAGTTTTAGCTAAAAAAATATCCGAAGAAAACACAAAACTAAAGAATCAGCTTTACACCCACCTTCTTAGGATATGAAGTAACGAATAGTGACTGTTAAATAGTAGAGAGGCGTATATACGCCTCTCTACTATACTGTTTATTTAGTCTTATTCAAAAAGCAATGCTTGCTGTACACTTACTTACTTACAGGCAAGGCTGAATGTAGGTCATTTAACTAAATATTTCTAGCTCTTTCATATTGTTTTTCTTATCTTTTATTTGTGAAGATCTTTCTTCAAACATCTGTAAAGAAGGCAAAATAGAATCTTCTTTTATCATCTCTGCAAAATTGGTTAATTTATCTAAATTTCCATCAATATCGGCATAATAGTCAGATAGGTAGTCCATATACTTGTTAATATCATTTAAATAATCATCGGATAATTGTCTAATGCTATTATAAAAGTTTTGGGTTTTTTGATAATTATTATCTAAGTAGTCTCTGCGTAGCTCAAATAAGCTTGTATTTGCTAGTCCGTTTAATTCATTAGATAAAGAAGATTTGAGACTTGATATTCTGGAGCTTAGAAATCCCCAATCTTCAAATTTTGTATCAGAAAATACATCTGAAATATCTTGGGCTATGTTTGATACTTTTTCTACAATGATTTTTGAAGTGCTTTCTGAAGATGTATCAAACAACTTGGAAATAAATATGCCTGATAGAGAAAACAATGCATTTATGCCAAGACCTATTGCTACTTGTGCGGTTATCGAATTTGGCACTGGTTGGTCGCTATAGATGTAACCCGTATACGCTAAGCTTCCAATTACGAAACCAGATATTCCGTATTTTAATGTGCTATGAAACCTGTTTTTTCTTATCTCCTTAATTTTTCGGCTAGATTCTATTTTATGCTTTTCTAATATTTCATTAATAGTCGACTCTAGTTTTTGCACATAAGGAATATGCTGATTTGAAAACTCGCTCAATATAGAGTTAATTGAGTCAGTTACTAGTTTTTCAATGGCAGTTCTTTTCTGAGAAATTATGTTAGAGATTGCATTATTAACCTCAGTTTGAGTAAACTTAGATAGAGTATCTGACTGCTTAATTTTAAGCTCATTAAGCTTAATATGCAGAGCACTCAATGAATATTCTAACTCCTGCTTAGTAGCACTATATTTAGGAAACATTTCTTCATTTAAAGATCTCTGCCATGCATCTTTTTTAATTTGCTCTGTTTCTACATCTTCTAGTTTTTCAATGGCTTTTACTATGCCAACTTTCTCTGCTAATTCTCTAGCATTTAAAGCTAATATACCTGATCTATATAACCTGATAGATTGAATGAAGTCATCAAACATTCGGTCTAATTGTTCTACGGATTCTGTATGCAAAGAGTCGCCATTGGACATTGCCTCTTTTTGTTTTACTAAATCATGAAGAAGGTTAACTGTATTTGATAATTGTAAATGACTATTAGATATGAATTTTGATAATGAACTAAACTTGTGTCGAACCCAAGAGTCTAGCGACTCAGGAATAGGGTAGCTGGTTCCTTTGTAGACAGGCTTTTCTTTAAAACATTCCGATATCATTTCGGCAGAACTATCAGGTATATTTTCTTTTGAATCTCTAATAGCCCTTTCAAATTTCTCTTTTTCTCTGGTTATCAAGCTGGATAGGTTATGTTTAAGAGAGCGCTCAAGGCTTTCACAAAAAGAGAGAGCGTTCTCGTTGATGTTTTTGGTTAGTTTTTCCTGTTCTGTTTTGAAAATTGCAGTATCCAAAAGTTTCCTTGGTAAATCTAAACCGCTAAAATGTGAAGAGCACCAGTCTGAATGTTCTGATTTATAGTTAACAAACTCTGTACGTTTCTTACTCCAGTTCTCTGTAAGCTTACTGTTCGTTATTGTAATAATTCTTTGATAATTTTCGTGGTTGTCTTTTGCTGTATCGACCAACTCACTAAGAGAGGAATCTTTAGCTTCTAACTTTTCTAAAAAATACTTTTTAAATTTACTAGTACTTTCTCCGTAGTATTTTACTTTGTGGCTGTGGAGATAACTTAATCGATCTTGGTTATAGGAAGTACTTAGAAAGCTCTCTAACGAGTCTAAACCTACTCCTGAGATGTTATCAATTAGTAGAATATCCTCTTTGTTGATTAAAAGGCCTTTAATCGAATCTGACAACCTTGAGATTAATTCGGAAATAAATAGATCTTTTTTGGGAGCATTTATATTATCTACAGTGAATGGTTTATTTCTGTTAAGAATAAACTCATCAGCTCTTGTTACAATAAATTTGATTGGAACAGAAGGGAGCTTTGAATGTGCTTTAATAAGTACAGGTAAATCTGAAGTATCAAGGGGCATAACAGCGTTAATTACATAAACTATTACGTCACATATCGGTAAAAAGTCACGGACCATTTCTTCCACAATAGAGGGGTCACCAGAGCCCGGAGTATCAACTATAACCTTGTCTTTTAAATAGTTGGACTCCTTATAAATAGTTCCTACCTGGAGTTCACCTCTATTATGTGTCCCAATTAGCTGGCTTGAATTTGAAGTGTCCGTAATTAATGTTACTTCATTATCTGTAGGGTGGAGTCCAGTATTTCTGTCACCTTGAGAGCCAACCTGATCAAATAAACTATTTATTGTAGATGATTTTCCAGCTGAAAAGTGGCCTATAAATCCAATATAAAACAGACCATTTAATTTATTACTATATTGTTCTAAGCTTCGTCGTAGACGTTTTAATTCATTATAGTTTTTAGCAGATTCAGGATCTGTTTTTATGTCAAACATATCTGCTGATTCTTCAGAAGATATTGTATTGGTAAGGTTGTCTATCGTACTAAGCAGAGCCGTACATATTTCATCATTATTTGGTTTGTTCATTTTCACTCCTTGAAAGAATACTTAAATTTTGTTTATCTTATTTTTAATTTAATTATTGGTTTATTTAATAATTACAGCTTTTTCTTGTTCTGTTTAAATTAATTAATTCGGCTTCATACTGCTATTTTCCCTTAGTTAAAAACAACGTTAACAACGCTCCAATTGCTGCACCAGTTAATACAGCTCCAGATGTATTGGCTTTTTTGGTGGTTGTAACGTTAACAGCTTCCTCTGTACTAAAAGCTTCTACTCCCTTTGAAGCTTTAGAAATTATATTTTCAGGTTTAACCCCTAGCGCACCACAAACGACAAACAATTGGTCAATAGTGATCATGGCTTTGCCTTTCTCTAGTCTTGATAGCACAGGTTGAGATATACCAGTAGCGGTCGAGATCTCCGATTGTTCTTTTCCTAACTCTTTTCTAATACTTTCTAGTTCAAACCCAACTAATGCGTTATAGGTTATTTGTTGATTCATAACAAACTCTCAAAATCAATAATTGACAACTATCCATAATGAGGATGGTATCCGCTTTGTGGTGTATATTCGTATTTAGAATATATGTATTTTTTAATGTAATATGAGGATAGCAGAAATGTTGTTGAATGAGAATATGTTTACTGAGCAACTATTAGTATCAGTGACAAAAGTGTATAGAAAGAAAGTGTCTGGTTTAGTAGCTCATGCAGGATTAATGCTTAATTTCGAGCAGGGTGAACAATTGGTTTTGCATACGAATCCAGAAAGGAATACTCATCTAAGTACTATTGAAGAGTTTTCAGATGGAGAACGCCTTGTGATAAAAGAATGCTTTAGTGCTACACAGGAGGTTGTAGAGAGAATTCAGAGTAGGTTGTTTACTGATTTGAGATATAGTGTATTTAATAATTGTGAGCATTTGGTGAATGAGGTTCTTACTGGTCTCCCAACAAGCGAACAATTAAAAACATCGTTAACCGTATCACTGGTTGGAACGGCCCTAGTTGCATGTAAAGCTGCGAATCGTAATGCAACAACCCTAATAATCGCAGCGTTAATATTTGGAGGGGTAGGGCTTTATTTAGAGAAACAAAACCAGTTGTCTTCGTAATAGAGTGAGAAACGAATTTGGTCAGGTTTTGTAGTAACGACCAAAGTTTCATAATTCTAGGTGGTTATGATACAAGGTGTTGATTTTTCTTGGATTTATCCGTAAGTGGTTGAAAGGCAAACCGTTAATGATGTGTGCATCACGCTGTGCATCATGACTTTATTTTCTTTATTTATATTTAATTAAATCAAGTATATATATAGTAAAGCTCATAATCGTGCCATTGTTTAGGTTAAATAAGGCTGAGTAGATAAGCCTTAAATCAAATATGAATAAGATGTAGTACGCTCGTGGCTTTTGTATCATTCGTTGCAGACTATCTTTACTTCTTTTAGCGTTGGTACAGGCAGCTTACCACTTGCTGCTTGTTGTATATGTTCACTCCACCAACACATCAGTTCTCTTCTACTATCTAAATACTCTGCACGATTGTAAGCTCTTCTAACTTCATTTT
>Ga0105355_10001949_pt1 | contig 18891 bp, 17 predicted proteins | sample GOMGulsemesocosm_2_FD_83508 | JGI IMG/M metagenome (GOLD analysis project Ga0105355, IMG submission 83508) | Methane-oxidizing microbial communities from mesocosms in the Gulf of Mexico - GOM9C Gulf of Mexico | ecosystem: Environmental > Aquatic > Marine > Cold seeps | place: Gulf of Mexico... | reverse complement strand
TTTAGACGCCTTCGTTTACCCTATTAAATATAACGAGTCCTGCCATCGGTAGTACAATAGACCTAAGCCATTTCAGCCCAATAATGTGACTTAGAGGATAAAAAAGCCCTGTGAGATCACTCTCACAGGGCTTTTTCAATTCCAGTTTAAAGCACTATAGCTAGTGCAATAAATTAGCTATTCGCTTGCGGACGCATTGCAGGGAATAGGATCACGTCGCGGATAGTATGTGTGTTAGTGAACAACATAGCTAAACGGTCGATACCAATACCTTGACCCGCTGTCGGTGGTAAACCGTGCTCTAGTGCAGTGATGTAATCTGCATCGTAGTACATTGCTTCATCGTCACCCGCGTCTTTGGCGTTAACTTGCGCTTTAAAGCGTTCGTCTTGGTCTTGTGCATCGTTAAGCTCAGAGAAACCATTAGCCACTTCACGGCCGCCGATGAAGAACTCAAAACGGTCAGTGAAGAATGGGTTGTCATCGCTACGACGTGCGAGTGGTGAAATATCTGCAGGGTAACCCGTGATGAATGTTGGCTGAATAAGTTGTGGTTCAGCTGTTTCACCAAAGATTTCTTCAAGCAGTTGGCCACAAGTCCAGAATTTCTCAACTGTCATGTGCAGTGATTTAGCGATAGACACCATTAGCTCACGATCTTGAACACCTTCAACCGTTAACGCTTGAATCACTTCGTGCTCAGGGTTGTACTGTTTGATTGCGTCTAGCATGCTAATACGTGCGTATTTGCCACCAAATTCAACACTTTCATCACCGTAAGGCATAGATGTTGAGCCTAGAACGTCAACGGCAACAGTGCTAAGCATTTCTTCAGTGAAATCCATCAGATCGTTGTAATCAGCGTAAGCCATGTAGAATTCCATCATGGTGAATTCTGGATTATGACGTGGCGATAAACCTTCGTTACGGAAGTTACGGTTGATTTCAAATACACGATCAAAACCACCCACAACTAAACGCTTAAGGTAAAGCTCAGGTGCGACACGTAGATACATTTCTTGATCAAGCGCGTTATGGTGTGTGATAAATGGACGTGCTGTTGCACCACCCGGGATCACGTGCATCATTGGCGTTTCAACTTCCATGTAATCTTTCGAGATCATGAAGTTACGGATAGCCGTTACCAACTTAGAACGTACGATGAAGGCATTACGCGATTCAGCATTGACGATCAGGTCAACATAACGTTGACGGTAACGCATTTCTTGATCCGTTAGACCATGAAATTTTTCTGGTAGTGGACGCAGTGCTTTAGTTAGCAGCACGTATTCTGTCATTTCAACGTAAAGATCGCCTTTACCCGATTTGTTTAGTGCGCCAGTAACACCGACGATATCACCGATATCGAGGCCACCAAGATCAGCTTTTTGCGCTTTCTGTGCGTCTTTTGAAGCGTATGCTTGGATACGACCAGATACGTCTTGGATCGCAAGGAAAGGACCACGTTTAGCCATGATACGGCCGGCGATGCTTACAACGTGCTGCATTTCAACTAGTTCTTCTTTGCTCTTCTCGCCGAACTCAGCCTGTAATTCTTCTGCCTTATGTTTTACGCGGAAGTCATTAGGGTGGCCGTTGGCTTTGCAATTGGTGCGGATGTGATCTAATTTCGCACGACGTTCTGCAATCAGTTTATTTTCATCTTGTAACTGTTCAGTCATTTTATAACCCTATTTTTACAGGCCTGATTTCAGGCTGGCTTCAATAAATTTGTCTAAGTCACCGTCTAATACGGCTTGTGTATTGCGCGTTTCAACACCCGTACGTAAATCTTTAATACGAGAATCATCTAATACGTAAGAGCGGATCTGGCTGCCCCAACCGATATCAGACTTCGCGTCTTCTGCGATCTGTTTTTCAGCGTTTTGTTTTTGCATTTCATACTCAAACAACTTCGCCCGCATCTGTTTCATCGCCGCATCTTTATTCTTATGCTGCGAACGATCGTTTTGACATTGTACAACAAGATTGGTCGGTAAGTGAGTAATACGTACCGCTGATTCCGTGGTATTTACGTGCTGACCACCCGCGCCAGAAGCACGGTAAACATCGATACGTAAATCCGATGGATTTAAATCAATCTCAATCGAATCATCAATCTCTGGATAAACAAAAACTGAGGCAAAAGAAGTATGACGACGGCCGCTCGAATCAAATGGCGACTTACGTACTAAACGGTGTACACCGGTTTCAGTACGTAACCAACCATAAGCGTATTCACCACTCAGGCGAATTGTCGCGCCTTTAATACCGGCGACATCACCATCGGATACTTCGATTAATTCGACTTTAAATTTATGCGCATCACCCCAGCGTAAGAACATACGCAATAGCATGTTTGCCCAATCCTGTGCTTCCGTACCACCTGAGCCAGATTGAATATCCAGATAACAATCGTTAGCATCTTGCTTACCAGAAAACATACGGCGGAACTCAAGTTTCGCTAATTGTGCTTCTAATGCTGCGATCTCTGTTTGTGCTTCTTCAAAAGTTTCTTCGTCTTCTGCTTCAACAGCCAGTTCAACTAAACCTTCAACATCGTCACAACCCGTCGCGAGATCATCGATTGTATTAACAACCAATTCTAGTGCCGATCTTTCTTTGCCTAACTCTTGGGCACGTTTAGGGTCATTCCAAACTTCTGATGACTCTAGTTCTGCAGTAACTTCTTCTAGACGCTCTTTACTGGCGTCATAGTCAAAGGTACCCCCGAAGCAGCTCAGCGCGTTCGCCCAGCTCCTTGATTTTGTTTAATACAGGATTTACTTCAAACATGGACTTTGCTCTATAGTGAGTTTGATGGCATCAATTTTTTAAATTTGGTATTTAAAAAAGCAGCAAATTTTACCGAATTCGCTAACGGATAAACAGAGAAATACGCAGAAAACCGTAAATTAATTGTTGGTTTAGTCAATAAGCACAAAAAAGCACTTAAACCACGGCATTTACCCGAAATTTAAGTGCTAAGTCAATTGTAATAAAAGTATATCTATTTCAAGTTTAAAATTTGTATTTAGCCACACTGATTATGCTCTTCAGCCAATACTTGCAAGATGTCTTGGCGACTTAACATACCAACTAAAATATTATTTTCCGTCACAGGGTAAGCACTGAAATTCTCCTGCGTCATGCGAATCGCAATATCAACGATACTCGCTTGCGGTGATATGGTCGTAACAGCTTTGGTCATCACATCATTAACGCGTGTCGGCTTATCACAATAGTAACTGCCACTCAGTAACGCCTGTAGAGAATCCGACTCTGAAACCAGACCGATCACTTCATTGGCATCATTAACTACTGGTGCAGAGTTAATGCTGTGCTTCATAAAAAGCTGAATAACATCAGATAAGGATGTGCCACACTTTACAATTGCGGCATTGCGGTTCATCTTGCTAGATACTCGAATCATCGACATAGTGGTTTCTCCATAAAGTGAATATGCAACCACTATAAAACAACGACACCAATAACAAGAAACGATTAACACTTTCATTTCAATCGTCAATAACTATCAGTGTTAAGTGTTGAAATTTAAGCTAATCTTCACTTCTTGATAAATGCTCAACCATCAACTGTAAACTACGTTTACCACGGAATTCATTTACATCGAGTTTATAAGCCACTTCAACTTTTTGAATCGAAGCATCCGGCCAAATATCCAGATCAACATTAAAGGCAATAGCATCGACCAAAGGACCCCCGTCTATAGGCTCTAACATCATCTTGAGGTGTTTTTTACCGACTAAGCGCTGTTCACGTAACCTGAAAATACCGTCAAAAATCGGCTCTGGGAACATCTGCCCCCAAGGTGCTGCTTCTTTGACTAACTCGGCAGTAGGCAGATTAAACTCACTGGCTTGCAGCTCACCATCACTTAATACCACGCCAGTTAACTGCTCTTTACTCAGCAACTCTTCAACTAATCCATTAAACTGTTTAGAGAAATCGTCATAACAATCCAGACGCAGTGATAAACCCGCCGCCATCGCATGACCACCGAATTTTAGGATCATGCCGGGATTGCGGGTATCTAATAGTTCTAAAGCATCGCGCAGATGTAAACCAGGAATAGATCGCGCAGAACCTTTAATTTCACCCTCGCCTGCATCTGCAAATGCGATCACAGGTCGATGAAAACGTTCTTTAATACGTGAAGCAACTAAACCAACCACACCTTGATGCCAATCATCTTGAAACAGACAAATACCATAAGGTACTTGCTCATTCTCAAAATCGATATTATTGAGGATCGCCAAAGCTTCCTGCTGCATCGATGTTTCAATTTCTTTACGCACTTCGTTTAAGCTATCCAGCTCGCCTGCTAAACGGCGAGCTTGGTTAAGATCATCGCATAGCAGTGTCGCAACACCGATAGACATATCATCAAGACGACCAGCGGCGTTTAATCTTGGGCCTAATGCGAAACCTAAATCACTGGCACACAGTTGCGCTTGATTACGGTTAGCCACTTCGATTAAAGCTTTAATACCCGGTCGACATCGACCAGAGCGAATACGCTGTAAACCTTGATATACCAAGATGCGGTTATTAGCATCTAATGGCACCACATCGGCAACCGTACCTAAGGCAACAATATCTAACAAACAAGCTAAATTAGGCTCAACGATATTATGTGTAGCGAACCAATTTTTAGCGCGCAGAGCACTGCGCAAAGCCAGCATTAAATAAAATGCTACGCCGACACCAGCAAGGTTTTTACTCGGAAAAGTACAACCGTGTTGATTCGGGTTTACAATAGCATCGGCATTCGGGGTTTCATTACCCGCTAAATGGTGATCTGTTACCACCACTTTAATACCGAGCGCTTTCGCAGCTTTCACACCTGCAATGCTGGAAATGCCGTTATCTACCGTCATGATCAGTTGCGCGCCATGTGAAGCCGCAAGATCAACAATTTCCGGACTTAAACCGTAACCAAATTCAAAGCGATTCGGCACTAAAAAATCAACATTGCGATAACCAAGCATTTTAAAACCAAGCACAGAAAGCGCGGTACTGGTCGCGCCATCAGCATCAAAATCACCAACCACAATAATACGTAAGTTCTGCTCTAACGCCTCAACCAATAAATCGCATGCGCTGCTCATGCCCATGAGTTGATCAGGGCGCAGCAAAAACTTTGCCCCTTTCTCTAATTCAACATCACTCTGTACGCCACGGTTAGCATATATTTGGCGTAACATTGCAGGCATTTCAGTGGTAATGCCTGCATAGCTTTGGTTTTCTCTGCGCTTAATTTGCTTGTTCAAAATATTTATTTACCTAGATTTTCAAGAACTTTAATAAGACGCTCAGCAGGTAAGTAACCAGGTTGCATAGATCCATCCGATAATATTAACGCTGGCGTGCCGGTAACACCTAATTGACGACCAAGATTGTATTGCTCTTGCACTGTATTGTTACAAGTTTTCTTAGCAATAGAACTCCCTTCTTTAGCTTTACTCATCGCTGCAGCTTTATCGTCAGCACACCAAATAGAGACCATATCAACGTAGGTTTTAGTATTAATGCCAGAACGTGGGAAAGCTAAGTACTTAACGGTAATACCGAGATCATTATAATCTTGCATTTCGCTATGTAGCTTACGGCAATAACCACAGTTAATATCGGTAAATACCGTGATGCTGTATTTCTCATTTTTCGCTGGATACACGATCATGTCATCAGCATAAGCCGCTATCGATTGTATTCTTACCTTACCCATGGTTTTTTCAGTCAAATCCACCGCGCTGCCCTGATTCACTTGGTAAAGGGAACCTTGTAATAAATAACTCGCGTCAGCATTAACATAGAAAATACCTTGGTCACTGACTACTTCAAATAAACCCGGTAATTCACTGCGTTCTACCGAGCTCACTTTAAACTGTAATTTGTGCGCTAATAAGCTGCTAATTGATTGCTGTAATTCTACCGATACTGCTTTGTCAGGATCTGCGGTAATCATATCTTGTGCAATAACCGTGGCAACTTGTGCTTTCGCTGGTACAGCTTTAGCCACTTCGCTATTGTCAGTCGCGCCTAATAAAAAACTTGCCGCTAAGCTGGCGGCAAAACCTGTCATTAATATTTTTTTAAACATAACTACTCCGAGAACCAAGTGATGGATGACAATTAAGATTCTCCCTTGATTTAAATTTGTTAAATTAGAATGTGTCGATATTTTTATACTTTGTTCAAACACGGTTCCAAAACTATCGTGCCAATATTATAGCAAAACATGGGCGAATAAATTAGCAGAATTAAGACCTTATCTCTAGCGTTAAATCCGAGATTGTTATCAAGCTCGAGGGTGATGCTCGCTATGTAACTGCTCTAATCTGGCCGTCGCCACGTGAGTATAAATTTGCGTGGTCGATAAATCACTGTGACCAAGCAACATCTGCACGACACGCAAGTCAGCGCCATAATTAAGTAAATGTGTCGCAAATGCATGCCGCAGCGTATGCGGAGAAAGATGCGAATCAATGTGTGCAACTTGCGCATAATGTTTAAGTCGATGCCAGAAGGTCTGTCGAGTCATGAAATTACCGCGACGCGAAGGAAATACCACATCGGAAGTTAATCCTTTCAGTAAATTAGCCCTGGCTTCATCAATAAAACGCTCAATCCAATAAACTGCTTCTTCCCCCATCGGCACTAAACGCTCTTTATCACCTTTACCGGTAACGCGCACAAGTCCTTGTCGAAGGCTGACTGATTCCATGCTTAGACTGACTAATTCAGTGACTCGTAAACCTGTCGCATACAGTAACTCCATCATGGCTTTATCACGAAACTGGATTGGATCTTCTAGATCTGGAGAAGCCAATAATGCATCGACTTCAGCTTCAGTTAAGCCTCCGGGTAAACGCTGTGGTAATTTAGGACTCGTTAGTAATACAGTCGGGTCGTCATCACGATATTCTTCACGATAGAAATACTGATATAAACGTCGGATCGCACTAAGCTGTCTCGCTGTGGAACTGGCTTTATAACCCAAGTCATACCGACTCGACATGAATGCTTGCACGTCTAAGCGTTCGATTTTTAGTAATTGCTTACCGTGTTGATCTAACCATTGGTTATATTGATTTAAGTCATTTCGATATGATGAAAGAGTATTATCCGATAGGCCACGTTCATGCCACATCACATCTAAAAACTCTTCTATTAATTGTACTTTTTCCACAATTTACCACCATCAAGCTTAAGTCGTTTACGTATAAAGTTTCTGTTTACGTCTATTTTACCGCGCGCTACTATTGTTACTAAATACGAATACTACATAATAACACTGTATAAATAAACATGTTATCAACTTGATTTATCCGATGAAGTATTACTAACAAACAGTTATTATTGTCTGCAAATTATCCCACTTGGATGTAGAAAATGAAAATCGGCTTATTTTATGGCTCAACCACTTGTTATACCTCAATGGCTGCAGAGCGAATTCAAGCAGAGATCGGCACTGAGCTAGTCGATATTTATGACGTAAAAGAAACAAGCCTAGCTAAAACGGCAGATTACGATGTGTTAATTTTTGGCATCTCGACATGGGATTATGGTGAATTACAAGAAGACTGGGGTGACCTTTGGAGTGACCTACCTGGGCTAGAGTTAGCCGGCAAAGTTGTTGCTTTATTCGGTTTAGGCGATCAAGTGAATTACAGCGAATGGTTCCTCGATGCCATGGGGATGTTGTTTGACGAACTGCAAAACAAAGGCGCTACTTTTATCGGTCAATGGCCCAATCAGGGTTATGACTTTGTTGCTTCTAAAGCGCTTAATACTGATGACACTATGTTTGTAGGTTTAGCGTTAGATGATGACAGCCAATATGACCTCACTGAACAGCGTATTGAAGATTGGAGTTTACAAGTGCTTGAGCAAATCCAAGCGAGTTGTTGATTATACTTATGCTTAGGATTCAATGTTCTAAATGCTGTTAACTATCCTTAAAACCGCTCAAGACATCCCTGCGCGGTTAGACAAGGCTAAAACAAAAAGGCGCACTAACTAAGTTAGTGCGCCTTTTTTATTTTACTTTTACTTTTACTTTTACAGTTATTTTAAAAACTATTTACCGCTAGCCTTCTTCATGTAATCGAAGAAGTCACTGTCCGGTGAAACAACCAGTATGTCTGATTTGTTGCTAAAGCTTTTAGTGTAAGACTGTAAACTACGTAGGAAGTTATAAAACTCTACGTCTTTAGTGTACGAATCAGCATAAACTTTTGCTGCAGATGCATCACCTTGACCACGTAGTTCGCGGCTTTGGCGGTTGGCATCAGCTAACATGACTGTCACTTTCGCATCTACTTCAGCTTTAATGATTTCAGCCTGTTCATAACCTTGTGAACGGTGCTCTTTTGCCACAGCGTGACGTTCAGCACTCATACGGTCAAAAATAGATTTACTCACTTCCACTGGTAGATTGATCTGTTTAACACGCACATCTTCAACTAAGATACCGAGCTCAGATGAACGCGCCATATCTTTCAGTGCCGTTTCCATTAACTGGCCACGTTGGCCAGACACAATCTCTTTAATCGTCAGGTTACCAATTTCATTACGCAAACCATTATTGATTTTTCGTTCTAATAACGATTGAGCTTGTAAAATATTACCGCCATTAGTCGACAGATAAAATTGCTCAAAATCATTGATGCGCCATTTTACATAAGAATCGATAATTAAATCTTTTTTCTCTGACGTAACGAAACGATCAGGTTGACCATCAAGCGTTTGCAAACGGGCATTTAATACACGCGTTGAATCGATAAATGGGATCTTAAAGTTTAAACCTGGTTCGTAAACTTTCGCTTCGTCACCCACTTTTAAGATTTTACCAAAACGAACTACTAGCGCACGTTCACCCTCATTAACCACAAAAACCGAAGAGAAACCAAGTAGCAGTAGGAGTACTAATATAACGACTTTTAATTGATTCATTGTTTAGTTTCTCCCTGTACTAAAGCGATCTGGGCGAGTATTGGTATTCGCATCAGAATAAGAGTAACGTGTTTTAGAAACAGGCGCAGATTGCGGTGTTGCTACACGATTACTGTTAGTTGCAGATGCTGGGGTATTATTCGATGACTGCATGATTTTATCCAAAGGCAGATAGAGCATGTTGCCAGTACCTTTCGTATCAATAACAACTTTCGTTGTATTCGAATAAACTTGTTCCATTGTTTCTAAGTAGAGACGCTGACGAGTCACTTCTGGTGCCAATTTGTATTGTGGTAGTAAGCTATTAAAGCGAGCTACTTCACCTTGCGCTTTCAAAACAACTTGTTGTTTATAAGCAGAAGCTTCTTGTTCAATACGTTTCACTTGACCACGCGCAGTCGGCTCAATCTCACGGGCATACGCTTCCGCTTCACGGATATAACGTTGCTCATCCTCTTGTGCCGCGATTGCATCATCAAATGCATCTTTTACCGCTTCAGGTGGACGTGCTGGTAGCAAGTTGACATCAACAAGTTCGATACCCATATTATATCGTCCGATAATTGACTCAATATGTTCACGCGTACTTTGACGTACCACTTCACGACCCGTTGTTAAAATGTCATCCATCGAGGTATGACCGATAACAAATCGCAATGCACTATCAACCGCTTGACGTAAGCTGTCATCAGCATTAGTAACATTAAATAGATAATCTTTAGGTCCGACTACGCGGTATTGAATGCCCATTTGCACTTCAACTACGTTTTCATCTTTTGTCAGCATTGAGCCCTTAGCTTGCATTGAACGAACAGTCTCAACGTTAACAGGGATCACTTTATCAACAAATGTTGGTAACCAATCAAGACCCGGTTCAACCATTTGTGAATAAGCACCAAAACGTAATACCACACCACGTTCAGCTTCTTTTACTGTATAAAAGCCACTGACAACCCAGATAACGGCAAGTACACCAAGGACGAGCGAAATGCCAACCTTGCCGAAACTTGAACCGGAACCGCCACCAGAGAATTTGTTGCCGCTGCCGCCACCAAATTTACTGATTAGTTTTTTGAATACTTCGTCAAGATCAGGTGGACCCTGTTCTTTTCCTTTTTGTCCCCAAGGATCACGGTCTTTATTACCGCCATTTCCGGGCTCATTCCAAGCCATTTGCATCTCCATTACCAGATATTCTAGGAAAATATAAATTAAATCAGTCTTCTGACCCAATGATAAAATCGTCGATGTTATTACATTTATGCTTCTTCAAACGCTGCCAATCAATCATAGTCATTCGAATATCGAGTAACCAATCACCATTTTCAGCAAATTCTTCGTGCGCGATACAATCTAAATTATACAAATGATTAACAATATTACCCTGCATCGGTGGTAATCGTAAACTGACAACTTTCATTGTCCCTGCTAATCGCTCAGTTAATGCTTGATAAAGGAATTCAGTACCTTGACCTGAGATAGCTGAAAGCCAAACACGAATCGGCTTATTTTCATCATCGTAATCTATTCGACATTTACCGTCATCTAGTTTATCGACTTTATTACATATCATTAACGTCGGTACTTCACCGGCATCAATATCTTTCAATACAGTTTCGACTTCCAAGATATTGCCGTGCATGTTTTCATCTGCACAATCGACGACATGTAATAGTAAATCAGCTTCGCGTGTTTCCGTCAGTGTCGCTTTAAAAGCCGCCACTAAATCATGCGGTAAATGGCGAATAAAACCTACCGTATCCGCTAATACCACTTCACCGACATCAGACACATTAATACGTCTAAGTGTAGGATCTAAAGTCGCAAACAGCTGATCTGCTGCATAAACTTCTGAATCAGTCAGACGGTTAAACAGTGTAGATTTACCTGCGTTGGTATAACCAACTAACGAAATTGTCGGTATTTCACGACGTTTTCGTGAGCGACGACCTTGATCACGTTTGGTCACCACTTTATCTAAACGCCGCAGGATAGTATCCATACGTACGCGTAACAAACGGCGATCAGTTTCTAGTTGAGTCTCACCAGGACCACGCATACCGATACCGCCTTTTTGGCGTTCCAGATGCGTCCAACCACGAATTAATCGGGTCGACATATGGCGTAACTGGGCTAGCTCAACTTGTAACTTACCTTCGTGAGTACGTGCTCGCTGTGAGAATATATCTAAAATCAGGCCTGTACGATCAACAACTCGACATTCGAGTAAAGCTTCGAGATTACGCTCTTGACGCGGTGCTAAAGCATGATTAAAAATAACCACATCGGCATTATATAACCGTACTGCTTCAGCAATTTCTTCTGCTTTGCCTGAACCAACAAAATATTTTGGATGAGGACGAGAGCGAGAGCCTGTCACTGTAAACAGCGAACCCACACCAGCAGAAGAAACCAGCATTTCGAGTTCATGCAGGTTTTCTCGGTTACCTTCATCATTAAAATTAACGTGTACTAATATGGCACGTTCACCAGCTTCATGACGATCAAACAAGATTTAAACTCCTTGCGATTGATAAGCTAGGTAATTTTTTATTTATTGCTTTCAACAATTATTTATCACTTTCTGTATCGGTTTGAATATTACTTGTCAGTGCACGCGCAGGTACAACAGTTGAAATAGCATGTTTGTAAACCATTTGACTAACGGTATTTTTAAGCAGAATAACGAATTGATCAAATGATTCAATTTGGCCTTGTAGCTTAATACCATTAACTAAATAAATTGCGACTGGAATTCTTTCACGACGTAGCGCATTTAAGAACGGGTCTTGTAACGATTGTCCCTTAGCCATCAATATTTTCCTTTTGTTAGATTATTATTATTATTAATAAATCGAATTATTATTATAAAAAAATATATTTACAGCAACCAGTATATAACTTAAAAATAGACACTAGCCAACTGATAATAAAACTTTTTCTGCATTTTGGTCTGCATTAGAGTCCAGCCAAGTCAAATTGTTCCAACTTTTTAACCAAGTCATTTGGCGCTTAGCCAATTGTCTAGTTGCAACCACACCACGGAAGATCATTTCTTTGTGATCAAGCTTACCATCAAGGTGTTCCCACATTTGACGATAACCAACACAACGCATCGATGGCAGATCTAAATTTAAGTCTTCACGTTCATATAACGCTCTAACTTCATCCTCAAATCCAGCGTTAACCATCAAATTAAAACGGCGTTCGATACGTTCATGTAATACCGTTTTCTCCATTGGCGCAATAGCAAATTGCTTTACGTCATAAGGCAGTGCTTGGCCTTTGTCTTGACTTAACTCTGTCAATGTCTTACCAGCAATACGGTAAACTTCTATCGCGCGACATACCCGCTGGGCATCATTTGGATGCAAACGAGCTGCCGACTCAGGATCATAACTCGCTAATTCTGTATGCAGTGCTTCCCAACCTTTAACTTTCGCCTCCGCCTCAATAGCTTGGCGAATTTCGGGTTGTGATGTCGGCACAGGCGACAAACCTTCAAGCAGCACTTTGAAATACATCATGGTGCCACCCACTAATAACGGTATCTTGCCAGCTGCTGTAATTTCTTGCATATGCTTTAAGGCATCTTCACGAAAATCAGCCGCAGAATAACTTGTTGCGGGATCGATAATATCAATCAAGCGATGTGGTGCTTGCGCTAATTCTTCGGCAGTAGGTTTAGCACTACCAATGTCCATGCCTTTATAAATTAACGCCGAATCAACACTGATAATCTCACAAGGTAGTCGCTGCGTTAACTCAATCGCAAGATCTGTTTTACCAGATGCTGTAGGTCCCATTAAAAAAATAGCTTGGGGTAAACTACTTTGCTGTTGAGTCATGCTTAAATCTCTCTATTACTGACATATGATCCAGAGGCTTAAATAATTGCGTACGCACTTGTTGCTGTACCGCGATTTCAAGTTCACTGAACTGGGTATAAATTTGGGTTGCTTGCTCCCAACTAAATGCAGTAAATCCTTGACTGCCTTGCATTGCCAACCAGTGGCATAAGGGCCTAATTTCCGCTGAACTGGCATTTTGTTCAATATGAACAACTTGCTGTAGTAGCTCAGGTAATACCTGAGTCAGATCAGCTTGACGTAATTGTGCAGGCACCTTCTTAACGATAATGGTGACGGCATTGCTATAATTCAACTCCAAACCTAAGCGATACAGTAATTTTTGCTGGTTTTTGGCTATTTCTAGCAAATTTTCATCAAGTTTTATCGCAATAGGTAAAAGTAATGGCTGTGAAATGAGGCCTTGTTGCCATGCATTTAATAACTGTTGTTTACAATTTAACTGCCAACAAGCCAATAAATCACATAACCATAACTGACCTTGGTCATGCAGCAATAAATACTTATCTTCAACGATACTCAACAATTTACTTGGTTTAGCTTTTGAATTGACTTTCGCACTGGCCGTTTTGTTACTGTCATTACTATTACTGCTGAACTTCTCACTAACAGCGTGTCCAGAGACATACATATCATCCGATAGTGACGTTCCAGTCGCCGCTGTTTGCAATAATTGCTGATAATTATTTATCTCACCCTGCGAAGGTTTATCAGACACATAACGACCAGCACCAGACTCATTAATAGATTGAGATTGATTACCTATATAACTATGTCTTTGAGTATTTTCATAGCTAGGATTATTACTTGTTTTCGACGTCGATAACGAGGGTGGTTGTGCCTGACCTGGATAAGCCAATTCTTCATCTTGTGGATTATTAAGCTGTGCACTTGGTGCTACACCTTCGGTGATCGCATTAAATACCGCTTGGAAAATAAAATCGTGTACTAATCGAGCGTGATGGAAACGTACTTCATGTTTAGCAGGATGCACATTCACATCCACATCTCGTACTGAGACTTCAATAAACAACACATAAGCTGGCGCAGCACTAATACCAGTCGCTTCTTCATAGGCTTGACGCAATGCATGGTTAATCAGCTTGTCACGCATCATACGGCCATTCACATAGCTGTATTGCACATCAAATGGCATATTATCATGCGGTAAACCTACCCAGCCCCAGAGATTAATATCACTGTGCTCGCATTTTATCGCCATACAGTTAGCCATGAAATTATTGCTGGTTACGCTAGCAACACGACGTTCTTGCTGCTCAAGCGTACTGGCAGGACGATAGCTACGAATAGTTTTACCATTATGCTTCAAGGTTATTTGCAGATCAAAGCAACCTAATGCAATGCGCTTTATCAGTTCATCAATATGATTAAATTCAGTTTTATCAGTACGTAAGAATTTACGACGCGCTGGAGTATTAAAAAACAGATCCATCACTTCAACTGTTGTGCCGATGGGATGTGCGGCAGGTTTGACTTGTACCTGCATATCACGACCTTCGGCGTATGCTTGCCAAGCTTCTGCTTGTGTGCTAGTACGAGAAGTGAAAGTTAATCGAGATACCGAGCTAATACTGGCCAGCGCTTCACCACGAAAACCGAGGCTATCAATAGCTTCTAAATCATCAAGACTAGCAAGCTTACTAGTAGCATGGCGACTCAGCGCCAAACCAAGCTGGTCTTTCTCAACACCACAACCATTATCGCGAATGCGGATCAGTTTGGCGCCACCTTTTTCGATATCAATATCAATGCGTGTGGCTCCGGCATCAATACTATTTTCAATTAGCTCTTTAACAACAGAGGAAGGTCGCTCAACTACCTCACCAGCTGCAATCTGATTCGCCAACCGAGGTGGTAAAACTTGGATTGTCATAATTTAGCTCGTTGGAATTTTTAATTTTTGGCCGATATTAATATTGTCTTTCTTGAGATTATTATACTGTTTCAAACGCGCTATGGTCACGCCATAAGCACTGGCGATCTTGGATAAAGAATCCCCTTTCGCAACCGTGTGCAAACTAGCAAGTCGACGGGCTTTCTGCGGATTACGCAGTGCATAAGCTAAATAAGTATCTTTGGGCGGCATAGTACTAAAATACTTGTAAACTCCCTGTGCGACAGCATTAGCTATCTTTTGCTGATGTGCTCGGGTCGTCAGTTTCTTGCCTTCTTTGTAGTTAGTAACAAAACCAGCTTCAACTAATAATGAAGGAATATCTATCGACTTTAAAACGGCTAAACTTTGCTCGACAGGTTTAGATTTGTGCATACCAGTGACACGAGAAAGTTCTGAATGAACGTTAGAAGCAACCTGATAACCCGCCGTTAAGCTGTAATCCTGACCCAGATCGATAAAGGTGCGCTGTAAATCATCGGAGTTTTAGCTGCTTTTGATTGCGTCGCCTACGCCACCTAATAAATCATCGAGATTATTATCACGCAGTTTTTTGTTCATTTCATATTTAGCACGACCGTTAGATAAAACGAGCGTAGAAGCCCCTGAAGGTCGCGATGAAGTAAAACCATCAGAGTGAATAGAAACTAATAATTCTGCTTTGTATTTACGCGCGATAGCCGAGCGTTTATCCAGTGAAATAAACTTATCCGTCTTGCGGATCAAAACGGCTTTAATGCCTTTTTTATTATTTAAAATAGCGACTGTTCTTTTGGCGATGGCTAAGTTAATATCTTTTTCCACGAAGCGTTTAAAACCAATAGAGCCCGGATCTTTACCACCGTGACCAGCATCAATAGCGATCACCACATCACGTAATTTGGGTGTTTTCTTTAAGGTTATCTTCTTGATGGTTTTTTTGGCTTGTGCTGAGGTCTTTGCTTTGGAAATAGTTTTCGGTTTAGCTATGTATTTGGCTTTAGCAACAACCTTTGATTTACTCGCCACACGTTTGGAAAACGGCTTAACTGGCAGATCAATAACTAAGCGATAATTTTTTCTTTTTGAACCAACTAATTCAAAATTTTTATATTTAATCGCTTGAGCCAGGTGAAAGACCAAACGGGTATCGGCTTTATTTTTACTCTTAGCATGCTCAATACGTAAAATGTTACTGCTCTGTTTGGCTAACTTCCATGCTGAAACTTTATTTTTGGTGCTCGCAAAGTCCACAACAATCTGAGTGCTTTTAGAACGACTATAAACATTGAGTAAGGGTTTTTTCTTAACTTCCAAGACGATACGGGTTTTATCCGCATGTTCAACAATGCGAATTTTTTCGATCGAATTTGCAGCATGACTAACCGTAAGCCAGCTGCAAAATAGCACACAAAATATTACAACCCGTTTAAACATCATTATTCACATATTTTTTAGCTAATTCAGCGGCTAAAGCCAAGCCTAGAGGGGTGTTTCCTGTTACAACCACTTCACGTTCATCGCCAACATAACTTAACGAAATGTGTAAATCGGGCACAGGCAAGAAACCTTCACCTTGTTGTGGCCATTCTATTAAACATAGGCTGTTATCGTTAAAATAATCACGAATGCCCATATATTCTAATTCTTCTGGATCAGCTAAACGATATAGATCAAAGTGATATACTTGCCAGTCGGCTAAACTATACGGTTCAACCAAGGTATAAGTTGGGCTTTTAACATTGCCTTCATGACCAAGCGCTTGCACAAAACCGCGGGTAAATGTAGTTTTCCCGGCGCCTAAGCCACCATGTAGAAATACAGTCATCGCTGAATTACAAAATCCAGCAATGCTTTCGCCAAAGGCAACGGTTTCAGATTCATTACGCAGTAAAACTTTAACTTCTTGTGTCATTTAACTTGAATACCTTTATAAAAACGGATAAAACACAGCGTAGTTCGATAGACGATGTGAATACAGATTATTTGTAAATGCAGAATGGTCAACTCGGATAGAGAGAAGTCTACCTTAATACAGCCTAATTTATATATATACGGCTAGGGATAGATTCTACAAATTGTCGAGCACAAAGAAAACCACAATATAGTAAACTGACAACCTATTTATTTAGAAACAAGCGATACATCATGCCCCCAATAGACTATCAACAACTTAGCCAACTAATTAAACAGTGGGGCAATGAGCTTGGCTTCCAACAAGTCGGAATCACCGATGTCGATCTCTCTTCGTATGAGCCAAATTTTCAAGCTTGGTTAGATAATGGCTACCATGCCGACATGGATTACATGTCGCGTTACGGCACCATGCGTACTCACCCAGAAGAATTATACCCCGGCACTGTGCGCGTCATATCTGTGCGCATGGATTACATGCCTGCAGATGCCCTTATGGCAACAACCTTAAAACAGAAAGATAAAGCCTATATCAGCCGTTATGCGTTAGGACGAGATTACCACAAAATCGTGCGTAAGCGGCTGAAAAATCTAGGCGTTAAGATCTCAGAGCATTGTGAAGAGTTAGATGCTCGGCCTTTTGTTGATACCGGTCCTTTATTAGAGCGCCCTTTGGCGGAAAAAGCTGGCTTAGGTTGGATTGGCAAAAACTCTCTCATTCTTAATAAACATGCGGGCTCGTGGTTTTTCCTCGGTGAGATTTTAGTTAATTTACCACTGCCTATCGATGAACCGCTCGAAAACCAATGCGGAAAATGTACCGCCTGCTTGCAAATATGCCCAACTCAAGCGATCGTAAAGCCTTATACCGTCGATTCCAATCGTTGTATTTCTTATCTGACGATTGAGTTATTTGGCGCGATCCCCGAAGAATTTAGGTCTTTAATCGGTAACCGTATTTATGGTTGCGATGATTGTCAGCTAATTTGTCCATGGAACCGCTTTGCTTCTCTGACAGCCGAAGATGATTTCACCCCTAGAACCAACTTACACTCACCCGAGTTACTTGAATTATTTGCTTGGAATGAGGTTTACTTTTTAAAGCAGACAGAAGGTTCACCAATTCGTCGTATTGGCCATGAACGCTGGTTACGTAATATATCAGTAGCTCTGGGAAACGCACCTTACAGCGCGGCCATCGTACAAGCGTTAACCGACAGATTCGAAGACACAACTGAACTAGTTCAGGAACATATTACCTGGGCTTTAAAACAGCAACAGCTTAAAGCAGAGAAAATGATTGAAGTCAGACAAGTAGATAAAAACAAAGACAAGCTAATTCGTATGGTTGAAAAGGCATTACCACGAGACGCGTAAAAATATTTTGTTCATCTTCCCACGCTTTAGCTTTATAAATCAGTCCAGTAATAGCGATCGCCGCAAGAAAACATAGCGTACTATGTACCGACATGCTGCACCCCAAATTGACAGGAGAAAGATTAAAATGGGAAGTATAAAAACTGAAGCCAATGATATTGGATTACATTGGCTCAGACAGTATTCAAGAAGGAGTAATTAACACTTTTTCGAAACCCAAGCCCAAGTAAACGCTGCGTTTACCGGCTCTTTATTGTCAGTATCAGTGATCACCACAGCCACCTTCACTTCGCCTTTTTCATCATTACGCATGCGCTCTATCTGTTCATCAGTGACATGAGCTACCGCCGTTAGATCGCCTGCAGCACGACGTACATAGTCAATATTCATATTTTTTAATAGTGGAATGCGATGATCAGGCACATGCATAGATTCAGGTAAACGGCTGACGTTTTTAACAATTTTACTTAATTTATTTTCAGCTTTCATGTCAATCCTCGACGCTCAATAGTCCAAATAAAATCCATTTCATTAAATTAAAGTGAATTAAAACCGTCGTTTACTATAACACTAATGTTAAAAAATAAGAGTATTTAGACTAGAAAAGTTAACAGATGTGAGCATGAAGCGATTAATATTGGAAACCAGATAAATCAGCTTGAATTACAGAATAGAAGTAGAAGTTTAATAACTAATGGGGAGTTTAGATAATGAAGATATTACTATAAGAGGAAAAATTGGAGCGGTACAAGAGGCTCGAACTCTTGACCTCAACCTTGGCAAGGTTGCGCTCTACCAACTGAGCTAGTACCGCTTCATTTTGATTTAGAGTTTCTCAACTTATTCTTTCATCATTGG
>Ga0105355_10001943_pt1 | contig 18922 bp, 14 predicted proteins | sample GOMGulsemesocosm_2_FD_83508 | JGI IMG/M metagenome (GOLD analysis project Ga0105355, IMG submission 83508) | Methane-oxidizing microbial communities from mesocosms in the Gulf of Mexico - GOM9C Gulf of Mexico | ecosystem: Environmental > Aquatic > Marine > Cold seeps | place: Gulf of Mexico... | reverse complement strand
GCTGCTAACGTCAGCCTCAGTTCGCAGTTCGCCCATTGCCGCCAGCTCTCGAAACAGTCGCAGCGGTTCGTTGCCGGTTAACAATATCTGTGGTTCTGGTTTAAAGCGGATACGCCACTGGGTCGAGCCCGAGTCGTCTAGCTGGTTGTTATTGGCGTCGCTGCTTTCGGCACCACTATCTGATAACAAACTACCGACAGACTCCGCCAGGATATCCCGATGGCTACTGGAGCCGATGTCCGGCACTTGACCTGCACTCTTATCCTCACTGTCTCCGGTGGCAAGCATCGCCTCGAAGGCTACCACCAACGGGGCGGACTCAGCACTATCAATGGGCTCTCCCGCCTGCAGCGCGACGACCATAGCCCGCAGGCAGTCGCTGGACTGTAACAACAAGTCTATAGCCTGAGTGTCTAGTTTTCGCTTACCGTCTCGGGCCTCGTCTAACAGCGTCTCTAGGACATGGGTGAACTCTGCTATTGCGGTAAATCCAAAAGTGCTGCTCCCCCCTTTTATCGAGTGAGCAGCCCGAAAGACAGTATTGATGTCCTCGAGGTCAGCTTCATCGGCACCGCTTACCGCCAGCAGCCCCTGCTCCATCGCGTCGAGACCTTCAAAGCACTCCTCAAAGAACACTTCGTGAAATTGCTCTAGATCAATAGCCATTTAACTATCCTTTACGGTCAAGTATTTGGGCCTGCATCGGTCTAACAAATCAGCTACTATAACAACAGTATTGGTCAATTCATCGGGATTGAAAACTCTATCAGCCTTCCAGTTATAGCTGCCAACCAGCCAGCAAATTTGGTTGGCGTCCGCCCCGACAGCCCGTAGTAACATCGGAACGTATTTACTACGTCGGCTGCCAACGAAAATACTTTACTAAATTTGGCACCATCTATAACAGGCATATTTTTCCCTGCCACTACGGCGTCAAAGTTCGCAGCTATTCTTTCCTGAGGGTGGCCTGACTTTTAAATTGTAGTTGATACTCAGCTGATCGCTCACCGTAATTCGCAGCGACAAAAAATCATATCCAGCTAAACTCTGTGCCATTTAGTCGTTCCAAAACAAATAGAAAACGGGGAGGCTTGCTATGGCAAAAATATTTGTCCAGTATAGACAAAGCGGCGGCGGCTAGCTGATCCGAACTCGGATTCGTCCACGTTAAATAACCGCAGAGCGACGCTACAATCAGCTTTCTACACGCCAAAAATTTGAAGCTCGGCAATGCAAGCCAGCTCGAGTGCGTCTGCCCTAAGGCCAATGATTGTTATAAAAGTTTTGACTGGAATTGATACAAGTCTGACAACAATGAGCTACGGCCGCAGTATTGTTTGAAAAATTTGCTAAGGTCGACATAACATATCCCTATAAACACTAACGGACAATATACTACCGTCGTATATACATAGCTTAGTCAATATTGGCTTAGATGCTAGTTGCTTTCACACTATTTTCTCTGCACCAGCAAGACTCACACAGAAAAGCAACGCCAATTTAGACAACCAGAAAACTTCTGATTGAAAAATCAATAGTAGAAATGATTGCTACCGCTTTACAGCTAATAACCGCTACTTACAGCACGCCAAAGACCGCTAATTCAGTAATGACTATAAGTCATCGTAAATCCTGCACACAGTATTAACATGCTTCAGAAAGACATACCAGCTAAAAGCTTGTGTCAGCGAAGATAAGTCGGTTTTTATTCCGAGAAAGCGGCCGTAGGTTTACACACCTAACACTACAGGCTTATAGCTGCTCGCACTAAGCAGCCGATTTATACGCACAAATAAGACTAAGTCGACGTCACTCTTGGCACAATATGCTTTTTCTTTATACGCAACATGTTTTCTTCTCGACAGAAATACGGATTCCAATCCCAACGTGAAATCGCGGACACAAGGCATCGGCGACCTTAGCGGAAATAGCAACGTAGCCGGACTACGCCACCACATTAAGAAGAGAGACTTTCAATTGAAAGAAACTTCTCAGGGCTGCAGCAGTTGCCGCAGCTCCCGCCGCCGCACCGCGCACGGCCAATATATAGTATAAGCTGTGACATTTTTTACCCGAGCATTAGAGCACTACCCTATGACTCTGACCTACTCACTATACGCCTACACTAAAGCCGCCCTACAAATCTAGCGGGGAAAATTATCGGGAAAACTGAGCAGCCATATTGTCCAGCTTTTGAATGCTTGTTAATAGATCACCGTTCGAGGCTTTTATCAGCTGGCACCCCGTTAGAGTATTGGTCGCTTCCTTACCAATATTAATTATATTCTGGTCTATTTCCGATGACACCAATGTTTGCTCCTCAGCTGCCGTCGCAATCTGGGTACTCATGTCGTTAATGGTATTGACGTTAGTTATTATCGTATCAAATACTTGCACCGCTCGTTCGGCCTCTTCAACGCACTCACTAACCGAACGGGTACTTTCATCCATCGAATCAACCGCGTTTTTTGCCGTGCTTTGCAGCGACGTAATCATGGCACTGATCTCACCCGTCGAAGATTGGGTTTTTCCCGCTAAGCTTCGAACCTCATCAGCGACCACCGCAAAACCTCGGCCTAGCTCTCCCGCCCTAGCTGCCTCTATGGCGGCATTAAGGGCCAGCAAATTGGTCTGCTCGGCGATACTGTTAATCACATCGACCACACTGCCAATTGCATCACTATTGTCTGCCAGAGATTGAATAACATTTGATGACGTCTCCATTTTTTCCGTCAATCCCATAATTATGTCCTTGGTTTTGGAAACCACTTCATGACCTTCATTCACCTGGTTGTTGGCCTCCTGTGTCGATAGCGACGTATTGGCAGCACTTTGAGCAACCTCTTGAACGGTAGCTGTCATCTCTGTCATAGCTGTAGACACCATATCAACTTCCATGTGCAGCGCATTCATATTACTTTCAGTCGTTGAGGTGACATCACTAGCTGCTTTCGCAACATTGTGCAGATGTGATATTTCTTCTGACGTTCTCCAAATAATTGTATTGTTCCGAGCTTCTAGAAACTTAAGGGCAAGTTGCAGCTGGCCCAACTCATCGTTGCGACCGGTATAAATTTTGCGCGCTACCGCATTGTCAAATATGGCCAAACTATCTCTTGCAGCTTGCTCCCAGGGACGGCTAATCGCAAGCATTGACAGAATCAAACTGATCAACACAGTGCCAATAAAGCTGAGCGTTCCAACGGTAATCTCCATACCGAAAACACGACTAACAAGAAAACCCAGTAATATGGAAAAAACGCTAGCCAGTATCAGCTTTTTTTTCAAACTGGAGAACATCCCGGAAAATATCCCAAACCAAGATTTTCCTCGATTTATATCACTGTAGAGTTGCTCTGCGCGACTAACTGTCTCTTTATTAGGTTTTAATCGAACCGACTGAAAACCGACCGTCTCGCCAGCCTCCGTCATAGGTGTCACAAAGGCATCGACCCAATAGTGGTCTCCATTCTTACAACGATTTTTAACAACACCCATCCACGATTTTTGCTGCTTGGCAGTATCCCAGAGATCTTTAAAGGCAGCCTGAGGCATATCGGCATGCCTAACAACATTGTGAGCCTGGCCCATCAACTCTTCTTCACTAAAGCCGCTAATCTTGACGAAGTCGGCGTTTACAAATGTTATAACACCTTTTTCAGTGGTACTACTTACAATACGACAACTGGCGTCAAAATTGTTTTCTACCTGAGTAACCTGACCATTATTTTTCATAAAATTGCCTTTTTCAAACATGTAGGTATTAAATGCCTATACTTCGGCAAGTAACACTCAAACAGATAACCCATAAAAGAACAGTCCTTATTGACCATAAACCACTCGGCTTTTTCTGTAGTCGCGGCGGGAATATCGGCATCCTTGCCAACAATCACAACCAATAGGGAGATTGACTTTTCACTCTTCGACTTCAATACCTCAGCCACAACTTTCACTTCAAGCCTATAAGCCCTCTCAAAGGTTACTTCACTGTGCGTGATACCTTAAGCATTAGTTGTTATATACAACCAGCTGAGTTAATCAAAATGCACTTCTGACACTACCGGCACCTTAGCAACGCACCCTCAGCAAGCGGAAACGCTTCCTTTTTCTAATCCAGTGATAACCCGGAACAAATCGCTACTGTCAAAATAAACCTGCCACCTGTATGCCCACAGCCCGATAGGCCTATAAGTCAATATAACCGCTTATTCGTATTACAGGGTAACATCGATAAAAGCATAAACTGTTAGGATAGTCGAAACCAAGCTTACTAGACATACTTTCTTCTGTGAGAGACAAATTCAGTTTAGGCAAAATGTACTGCACCCCTATTACCTGCTTGCTAGGGCATTGCCGCCTCCCGCCGCGCCTAACAAAACGAGCGTATTAAGTGCGAGGACCACAGCAGCTAGAGTTCGTCACGTCGATTTATACCTACCGGCTTTGCGCCTTGTCCTTCGCCAGTAAGCGCAGCCGTTACATTCAATAAATCTTATGGAAAAAGGAATCGAAATATAGTTGTTACCACAACGCCTACTCGTGGGCTCTTCTAACTCAATGTTTGTGCCTAAGGCGGCTACCAAAAGCACTGCCATGGCATGCAAAACTGTGCTGTCCAAAACCCCATGCACGGCCTCTTGTAGCTCTTTTGATACTTCACATGGATCGAGGATCGCCGATGTAGCCTACAAAAACCCGTCGACCTGTCCGAGCACATAAGGGCCAAAAATATCGACTACTTTTTAAACATAGTTCACTGTCTTATTCAGCACGGGTACTGCTAGCTCGCCACCCGGGGGTGCTCACAATCGAAGCGCCAACGCCCAATTGGCTTTCTACCCGCAACACTAGGCAAGCTATTAGCCAATTGCAATCTCACTATTGCGGCATGCAAAGTCACACCGCTAAAACTAGTTGCTTGCTACCGTGGTATTTATTATGGTGTTTCTTTAATTTGCCCGCATTTTGTAGGTGGATGGGAGCTGGCCTAGCCGCCAAATAATAGATGGCCGGCAGGTTGCAAGCCTATCGTACTGTCCACCGCGCTATTAGAAACGCGATTTATTGTGACATTAACAATGTGCAACGAGCACATTCTGTGAGGAAAATACCATGGCAGCTAACAACTCGGTGATTAATGCCCCCGACGTCAACAGCATGTTTGATGAAGGTGGGTGCATAGAAGAACAGCGATTATTCAGGAAACAACGGCTGGCGGCAGCCTTTCGCCTATTCGGGAAGTTTGGCTTCGACGAGGGCTTGGCTGGGCATATTACTGTGCGAGACCCCGAGAACCCCGATTGTTTTTGGCTAAATCCCATGGGTATCAGTTTTAAACAAATTAAGGTATCGGACCTATTTTTGGTCGACCACGCCGGCAACATTATCGAAGGCAACGGTATATTAAACGGCGCAGCCTTCACCATTCACTCGGCTATTCACAAAGCGCGACCCGATGTGGTGGCCGCAGCACATTCACACTCTGTTTATGGCAAAGCATGGTCCGCGCTGCGACGCCCGCTAGACCCTATCACCCAGGACGCCTGTGCCTTTTACGACGATCATGTATTGTTTGATGACTATACTGGAGTGGTGTTGGACGGCGATGAGGGCGAGCGCATTGCGGAGGGTCTGGCAGACAAAAAAGCTGCCATTCTCAGTAATCACGGCCTGCTCACCGTGGGTAAATCCGTTGAAGAAGCGGCTTGGTGGTATATTACTATGGAGCGCAGTTGCCATGCCCAGCTTATGGCCGAGGCCGCCGGTAAGCCGGTACTCATTTCAGACGAGGTTGCCAAAATCACTCACGCCAATGTCGGCTCGGAGCTCGCTGGACGCTTTAGCTTCAAGCCACTGTGGGATGTTATCACCGCCGAACAGCCAGACCTGTTCGACTAGCTTTCGGGCTTGCTGTTATTGACGCGTAAACCGCCTCCGGAAAAATGAGTGCATAACACTGGGCCGGAGCATCGACTCGCGCAGCAGTGGCGATCAATCAGTATCGCCACTGCTGCGTTGAAGGCGGCCAACCTGCACAACCCTCGCTAGCTGCCCACATACAAGCTATTCCGAAAGCTACAAGTACAGCCTGCGTGGCTGCCGACAAAAAACCATCAGCTGCTCGCTATCCACCTCAGTCCCGAAGATAGCTGTCACCAAATTGCTTAAGCGCCCTCAGCGCCGGTATCAGCTCCTGGGCGGCTGCGGTCGGCAGATATTGATAGCGTGTTGGACGCTGCTGGTAGGCCACTTTATCCATCAGGCCCGCTGCCACCAGTTTTTTTAGCCGTGCGGCCAGCAGATTGCTTGGCACCCGCTCCGGGCGCTGACTAAAACCGGCAAAGGTACTGACATCAAAAAACAGTGCGTCACGCATGATCAACAGTGTCCATTTGTCGCCCAGTAAATCCAGGGTGCGGGCAATGGAACAGTGAGAACGATAGAGACCAACCTCAACCTTTATCATCGGGGCTTTATTCATCGCCACGCCCCCATTTTTAAAGACAGAGCAATTGTGCCACCGTAGGCCAGCATGCCCAGGGCCGCAGCGATATAGATTCCGTTCAGCCCAATATTGAAGGTGAAAGCCAACAGCAGTGAACCGCCAATGGCCAAAGCCATTCGCAGCACGGTGGCGACTATCGGCCAAGTCATCCTGCTGGCGCCCTGGCTGGCGAAATACAACGCTGACCCTATACCCTGAAAAGCAAACAGCGGACCGGCGATTTGAATATAGCTTTTGGCAGCGTCAAAGGTGGCTGGGTCCGCGCTAAACACAGGAATCCACCATTGCGGGGTCAGCGCCAGTATTACCCCCACCCCACCCGATAACAGTGCCGCAAGAGCGCCACCGGTCCACCCTATGCTCTCGGCCCGCTCAAAATCACCGGCACCGCGATTGACTCCGACCAATGTAGTCATAGCCGCGCCCAGGCCAAAAACCAGCGGAATCATCAGCATTTCAATGCGCGAGCCAATACCGTAACCCGCCAGAGCCGCGTCGCCAAATCGCCCCACCAGAGCAGTCAAAACTAACACCGTGGTAATGGTCAATAGTGGCGATAGTGAAGCCGGCAGAGCGACCTGGCCGATATCAGCAAACAGTTCCCGAGAAAACGACAAGCCCCGTAGCCGAAGCTTCAATTGCTGAGGCCCTTTTATCAACCGCCACAAAAATACGGTGCTGAGTATTGCCCCGGTAGTTACCGCCGAAATTGCGGCCCCAACAATACCCAGTTGCGGCAGACCAAAGGCACCGCTCACAAGGCAACCGGTCATCGTTACCTGCAGCAGGGCCCCTGCGATCATCAGCCTAGCCGGAAACAACATATCTCCTGTGCCTCGAAAAATGGCCCCCAATATTGACGTAGCCCAGATAATGATACCACCGCCGAACAACACCAGACAATAGCGTATCGCACTGCTAAGCGCCTCGCCCTGCCCTCCCAGTAGAGCCAAAAAATCTCGACCAAATAACAGAAAAACCACCAAAAACAGCGCAACAATCACTGCCATTATCACCAGCGCATGCCACAGTAAGCGTTCCGTTCGATCCAAATCACCCGCTCCGATCGCCCGGGCTACGGCGGAGGTAACAGCCCCGCCAATGGCACCACCAGACATCATCTGGGTTAACATAAGTAGTGGAAAAACTAGCGCGATAGCCGCCAGCGCGCTGGTACCCAATCGCCCGATAAACCAAACCTCGGCCATGCTGACGAAGGATTGAATGACAAATGCCAGTGCGTTGGGTGCGGCCATCTGAATCAGCAGCCCCCGTATCGGCGCTACTCGCATAGTGTGAGTTCTTTCTTGCATACTAATCATACCGCTTAGCGGCAGCGAAGATCTGCCAAGAAATAGGGCTCACTGTAACGGAGCCAACAGTGACTTGCAAATTTAAAGTTACTAGTAAACAGGGTAGTGCTAATACCCATAACCAGCGACACAACCCGTTACAAAACAAAACTTGTTCGCACTCTAGCAGTGGACGATATTACGCTCGGGCAGCGCGCCATTACGATTTACTCGGTCACTAGCGCATAGAAAAAAACTGGGATAAAAACTATTGCGGTTATAATTTCCAATTTAGTGTCGGGGGGTGAATACAAAACGCCAAACCGTTAGAATCACTCGTCAAACGTCAACAATGGAGTTAGTTTTTATGCCTGCCAAAGTAATTGCGTTACTACTGTGACTTTTTGCCCTGGGATGTTTTGTGGTGACTTATTCATCACCCTTCGATTCCATCGCCCTGGGGCTAACCATTTTTCTAGTGGCGGCCCACAGTATCGAGTGTATTGTGTATGCCAAACGGGTGGCCGTCGCCGAGGGCAGCAACGCAGTGCATTTTCTGCAGTTATTTTTATTTGGCTTTATTCACGCTAAAACACTGCCCGAACTCTAACAATGGCTCGCCCTAGCAGCTTCGGTGAATGCACTGAAATAGTCTATGAGCGCACTCCCTCAATGCACCAGGGCAAAAGTTGGCGCTCACTTACTCTTGGCTTTAGCTAACTTAGGGTCCGCACTGACACCCATGACTGCCAAATGGGCACAACAGACATTGAATAGGGCCACAAGTCTTGGTGCACGTCGCCCTTTACCGGTTGATATGGCAGCACCGTGACGACCCATTGCCCCATAATAGCTGCCGCTTTTTGCCCCCCCACTCGCTACATTGCATTCTTTACACATTGGCGTCAGTATTGACCTCAATACATCGTACGGTAATCAGCATAGGCATCTGCCCTCGCTGCCTGGCAATGCGTTTAGGAGCCCTCTATTAAAAACTTAATAGCAACCACGGCCTATTGGCTAACAAGGGATCAGGTGCGACGCCTAGCCCGCGTGTCCGGCGGTGTTATCAATACCGGGCGTCCTTTTCGCTATTATCAAAAGGTCTTTTTTAACAACCGCAGCAAGGCCGATATTCTCACTGAACTGCAGGGTAAAACCATCGTCGATATTGGCTGCGGTTACACCCCCTTTGTCCCCGACTCAATGTTTCGCGCCTGCCACGATGCTGGTATCGAATTTTACGGGATTGACCCCATCATTAAAAAGACCATGAACTTTAAGGCCAGTGACGCTTTTTATACCCGTATGACCGGGGGCTCGGGCAGGCTCGACGCCAATGCTCCCGGGGTCGAGAAAGCAATTTCAACACTGGCAGACGACTTGCCTTTTGCCGACGCCAGCGTCGATCGCATTCTCAGCAACTGGCTTATCCTTATTTGGATCAACGAAGAAGCCGAATTGCTAAAAATATTTTCAGAGTTTTATCGAGTACTAAAAATCGGCGGCAGCTTTAACCTCTATCCACTGCCAGACTGGCACAGTTTTCGCTTTAAAAACCCGCAGCTAAAAGCGCTTTTACGTCAGTTTGATATCAACCAACACTTTGTTTACGAGGGCTTTAACCCGCAGTACCCCTCCTGTAACAGGGTTTGCTTTACCAAGAACAGCTAGTCAATGTCAGTGATTCGAGTTCAATCATAAAGTACATCACTGCTCGCCCAGCTGGCTACATTAAAGCGGGCATGCCCATACAGTAAGCAGACACGCTATCAGTACACTCCAGCGATTGATGCCCCCGGTCGCAGTCAGCTGCTCGATAATAACGATTACCTACAAAGGAGCTATGGCTGCAGGTGGAAAAATTCAGAACCGCCACCCAGTGGGGTGTTTATAATGTGCTGGTCGAGGACAGACAGATTGTCGCTGTTGAACCGTTAACTATAGACCCCAACCCTTCGCCCCTAGGCCAGGCTCTGGTTGATGGAATACAGCATCCACTGCGCATCAAGCGCCCCTCGGTACGCCGGGGCTGGTTGCAGAACCCGGATCGCGCTCGTCATCGGCGCGGCGCCGACGATTTTGTCGAACTGCCCTGGGACGAGGCCTTAGAACTTGCCGCCGCCGAGCTGCGCCGAGTTATCGAGCAGCGGGGCAATAAGTCGATTTTTGCCGGCTCTTACGGTTGGGCCAGCGCCGGGCGCTTTAACCATGCCCAGTCCCAACTGCACCGCTTTATCAACCTGATCGGCGGTGCAACCCGGGCAATGAACAGCTATTCCACCGCCGCGGCCCAGGTGATATTGCCCCACGTAGTCGCCCCCTGGGGGCAGATGGAGCTGGAACAGCCCAGCTGGCAGGAAATAGCCGCCGGCGCTGAGCTGGTCGTTGCCTTTGGTGGTATACCGTTGCGCAACACCCAGGTTGCCTACGGCGGTATTACTGAACACCAGTCCGCAGGGGGCTATGCCGAGGCACTAGCGGCGGGGGTGCAATTTGTTAATATCTCTCCACAGCAGAGCGACCTCGCAGCGGGCAAGCAATGGCTGGCGCCGCGACCAGGCACCGATGTCGCACTGATGCTAGGACTGGCCTTCGAACTAGAAACCGCTGGCCGGGTAGATCGTGCCTTTTTAGATAAATACTGCGTGGGTTACGACACTTTTCGCGCCTATTTGTTGGGCGGCGTCGACGGCCAAGCTAAATCACCGGCTTGGGCTGCGAGTATCTGCGATGTCCCAGCCGAGGACATCGTAGCGCTGGCCAAGCAAATGTCCAGTAAACGCACGTTTATAACCATAGCCTGGTCACTACAGCGTGCCCACCACGGCGAACAACCCTATTGGATGGCAATAAGCCTGGCCTGTATGTTGGGCCAGGTGGGCTTAACAGGCTGCGGTTTTGGATTCGGTTATGGCGCGGAGGGGTTTATCGGCAGCAGCTGGCGACGATTTAACTGGGCTACCTTGAGCAAGGGACCCAACCCCGCTAACTTTTCCATTCCCGTCGCCCGCATTGCCGATATGCTATTACACCCCGGCGCGACTATAGATTACGACGGCCAACGCATTGAATACCCCGACACCCAACTGATTTACTGGGCCGGGGGCAACCCTTTTCACCACCATCAGGACTTAAACCGGCTGTGCCGAGCCTGGCGTCAACCCGATACTGTTATTGTCAATGAGCCTTGGTGGACTCCGGTAGCGCAATGGGCCGACATCGTGTTCCCCGCCACCACCGCGCTGGAACGAGAGGATATCTGCGCCAGTAGCCACGACCCCTACGCGCATATCATGGAGCAAGCAATTGCACCTCAACACCAGGCTCGATCAGACCACCTCATATTCAAGGGCCTGGCCCACCAGTTGGGTATCGAACAGCAGTTTACCGAAGGGCGCAATGAGCGCGAATGGATCGCCCATATGTGGCAGCAGTCCGACCAGCGCGCCGCCAAGGCCGGCTTCAACTTACCCAGTTTCGAGCAATTTTGGGACGACAAGCAATACCGTATTCCCGACGCCGATATTCGTAGTCCCTGGCTAGCAAATTTTCGCGCGGATCCGGTAGCGCACAAGCTGGCAACACCTTCTGGAAAGATAGAGCTGTTTTCAGCCACAATCGCCGCCCTTGGCTATGACGACTGCCCCGGGCATGCCAGTTGGCTAGAACCGTTTGAACGTCTCGGCACAGACACTAGCAGTCGCTTTCCTCTGGCACTGATTTCACCTCAGCCACAGCGGCGCCTGCACAGCCAGCTGGATCACAGTGCGTTGAGTCAAGAGGGAAAAGTAGCAGGCATAGAAGTGATGTCAATACACCGCAGCGCCGCTTTGGCTCGGGGTATAAGCGAAGGTTGCACAGTACGCGTGTTTAATGAGCGCGGCAGCTGTCTGGCCAGCGCCGCGCTGACCGACAGTCTTCGCCCGGATGTGGTTTCACTGCCCACCGGCGCCTGGTACCGACCCCAGGACCCGGTTCAGCCTGGCTCGCTGGAGTTGGCGGGAAACCCCAATGTACTGACCCGAGATTTAGCTACTTCGAAGTTAGCCCAGGGACCCAGTTCTGGCACCTGTCAGGTTCAAGTTGAAGTGTACAAAGACGCTGGCACTAACCGTTAGCGGTAAAAAAGCGAGCACAGACCGTGTTACAACTAGTGCTTGCTGGGATTGCTGTCAATTGCACGGCGATGCCCTATTTCCGCTGCGAATGATGCTCGGCACAATACTGGCAGTCAGTCGTGCAAACTGGCGATAAATGCTTCGCGCTCGGCGCTGTTCTTAATGTTTGCCGCCACGCTCTGCTGAAGGCCTTCAAGACTGGTGGCACGTTTGGCGGCTTTTTTTACCAGTCGCCCGGCGACAGGCCCCATATAGGCGACCAACTTGGAACTGAGTGTCGCCAACTCCTGCTCAGAAAAAGAAAGAGCAATGGCCGACACTGCACTGTCAGCAATACTCTGCTGAGGGTTTATCGCACTATTGTCGGCGGCTGTACTGAGTGTTTGCTCCTTAACCGCAGACTCTAAATTGCGCACAAACTGCTCGCGCTCGGACGGGTTGGGAATATAGCTCGCCAATCCCGAGGATAACTCGGCAATGCTGCTACTCTTTTTACCGACCTTTTTTACCAGTACCTTGGCCATTGGCCCGACATGTTTCAACAAACTATTCTCTATCGAACTAAGAAATTCCGAGCCCCATTGGCTATGAGAGCTGCTTGGCGCGCCACTGCGACTACTGATAATGGTTTGCTCGTCTATTTCCGGCAAGCTGCTGGTGGCAACCGTACTGAGATCGATGCCAGCTACCGCTCGCAAGCCCTCGATAAATTCTCGGGCGGATTGAAAACGAGCGCCGGCGGCGGCTTCCAACGAGCGGCAGACCACCGGTAGCAGTGCCTCAATATTGTGTGAGCTGAGATGGGACAAGCCCTCAATGGTCTCTCGGTGCTGACCGGAATGACTGCCCTGCAATGGCCGCTGACCACTGAGTAATTCGAATAACAACACACCGACACTGTATAAATCAGCGCGGTAATCGACCTGTAAACCCTGCAAGCCCTCCGGCGACATATAGCTGGGGGTACCAACCATATAACCGGTTCCGGTTAATTCCGAGGCATCGACCCTGGCCACCCCAAAGTCAGAGACCTTAATGCTGCCACTTTTTAACACAATAATATTAGCGGGCTTGATATCGCGGTGAACAATGCCTTGTTCGTGGGCGTGATCCAGGGCATTAAGCACCTGGATAACAATATCAACCACCAGCGCTAGCGGTATTTTGTCATAGGCCGTCATCTGCGCCTTCAACTCAATACCCTCGACATATTCCATCACAATATAGGGCCTGCCCTGATCCTCGCCAAAATCAAACACGGTGACAATGTTCGAGTGCAAACAGCGAGCCGCGGCCCGGGCCTCCTGAATAAAGCGCTGCAGAAATTCCTCCCCCTGCGCGCCGGACAGCAGGTGTGTATGCAACACTTTGACGGCCACTAATCGATCAATTTGCTCGTCATAGCCCCGGTAAACGACACCCATAGCCCCCTGACCCAGCTCCTGCTGAATACGGTATTTGCCAATGGTTGCTGGGATTTGCGAACTCATAGCCTATCTAGTCGTCCTCATCGATCATTTTTAGAGCGTTGTCCAAACTGCGGTGCATGCGGTTGAAAGAGCGGCCGAGATCACTAATCTCGTCACTACCTTCAACACTGAGTTCTTCGACATCCAGTGCGCCCATGCTGACCTCATCGGCCTTGATCGACATCGCCCGCACAGGCCTTATGACCACTAGGTGCAGCATACCGTTAAGCAGCAAGAACAGTGCGACAAAAACCCCAACCATGGTAATCATAAAGGTCTGAAAAGTTTGATCAGCTCTGGCCATGGGCACCGACATAGGAACCGAAACCACCTGCGCACCGACGGTTTCACCGACTTTCCAGCCAAAACCGTTGGCGGAGCCATAGGTATCGATCAACGTTTGCGGCGCCTTCGCCGCGGTGTCGTGGCAGGCCAGACAGGCCGGATTAGTAATGGTAATAGGGCGACTCAGAAAAAGCTGGGGGCCGGTAGTGGTTTCGCGCTCGCCGACCAACTCCTCTTCACCCTCATGATCGCGAAACCAGCTAACAATGTCAGCCTCCCAATCAGTGGCTCTGTTGGCGGGGTTAGTAGGATTGAGAGTAGCTTCCTTATAACTGTATTCCGGGTGTTTCTGCTGAAAACGGTGCACGTACTCGGCCGCCGCATAGGCAGGTACTGTCTGAGGAATAAATCGACGGCGCTGCTGAATGGCCAATAGCGGTTTGATCTCACTAACAGTATAGCCGCGCACCGCAATCGCACTCTCCATCATAAATCGTGCGGATTGTAATATTTCGTCACGAGCATTGTTCTGCAAAATAGTATTACTGGAAAAGGCCGCAAGACCGAGCCCTAACAACGACGCTAACAATAAACCCAAGTTGAATTTTGTACGCAAGCCCATTTTTATTATCCTTTATCTAGGCGCAACAAACGTTAAATAACCCTATTTTAAAGCAGAGCATTACATGCCTGAAGCTGTTTTAGTGCCGGTGTAAAACCGGTCATTTCGATGCGCGCTTGGTAGGATTTGGTCACCGGCCAACTCGGCCAAAATCCCAGCCGTACCGTCATGATTGAATTCGATTGCATACCGGTTAACAGTGCTTTATAAGAGTTTTCAACCAGTACCGCGGTTTCTGAATAAAGCGATTCAAGTGGCAACAGTTCACCCCCGTCAAAGCTAAAACCGGTATCAGAGTAACTCATATCGATATTCGATGTGCTAATCAGCAACATTTTACCCGCAGCCACCAAAATTCGCAGCGCACCACCACCGTGCCCGTCTCTAATTTTAACGTCTTTACTCATCAGGTAGCAGTCGTTAGCATAGGCCCCATTGGCCGCCAGGGTCCAGTCACCGGCCAGGCTGAGCGGCAAATCCTTCAGCTGTAACAGCGGCGCCGCAGCTGTTACAGAGTCAGACAGAGGAATACTGTTACTGGGCTTGCGCGGCGACTCCACGGTGGCGGCGCCGGGTGTTTTCCCGGCTGATTGACCGCGGGCTTGGACTGTTTTTTGCTCGGCGCCGGTGGTCGGCAAAACCCGCTCCGGCGTCACTGCCGACGAGTTTTCCACGGGTTTCGGATCGGGCGCGGCACAGGCACAAAGTAGCAGCGACACGCTCATTAGCCTGAGAGAATTGCGGGGGAGCAGTCTAAACACAGCGTTAATCCTTAGATATCAGTGAGGGCGTATTATTAGAATAAAGACAATTATATACACTCTAAGCCGCTTTGTTGAGACTGTGCCGGAGAAAGCCCTCTTTTCTGCGCCTTTTTATCCCAACAACTGACCGTGTTTAGACTTTTCTGCCCCCATTAACAGCGCAGGTGGTGGCGATAGCCGCAATAAAATGTGGCAGACAAATACAACCACCGAGCGTTGCAGGACGCTGTGGCAGTAATCAGTAATAAATAGTAATCCAAAAATCAATACCTTACCGTATATAGACCGGTGCCCCCGCCAGTGTTTGATTGACAGACCAGCCCCACTCAAAGAGCCACCAGTAGTTGCCGACACTCCCTTGAACCCATAGTGGCGATTGCCTATGATGCCTGTAGTGATTGTTTGTGATGATGCGCACCACCGCTGGCAGGAATTCGCTGACCTGTTTGCCTGGGTTTATCTGCTGGCAACGGCCTCGACTACACTGGGTGCGCGCAACGAAGGTTTTAATTGGGCCCAACGCAGGCTAAAGACCGTATTTTCGTAACACCGGCCGACGCCGTGCGTCACAACTATTTTTATAAAGTAAAACCTGGTCAATCAATCGAAAGAATAAGGATAACGTAATGTCACCATCGCAGTCTTTGCGACGCCCACTACCTAGCGACAACAATAGCGAACGGCAGCTAACCACACCGTCGCTGCGAACGCCCTTGTTAACCGGCGATGATGTCGAGGCCAAGCGGCGGGAAATCGCCGACTATTTCAATGCTAGTTGGCAGCGTTACGACAGTTTATTTGAAACCTTAGTCGATGATCGCGCCTATTACCAAAAGCCGATTTCACTGCGCCACCCGCTGATTTTCTACTACGGACATACCGCCACCTTTTTTATCAACAAACTGCTACTGGCGGGCTTGATCGAGCAGCGAGTCAACCCCGGCTTTGAGTCAATGTTTGCTATCGGCGTTGACGAGATGGGCTGGGACGATCTGGATGAAGCCAACTATGACTGGCCTACAGTGGCCGCGGTCAAAGACTATCGCGCCGAGGTACGGGCGCTAATCAACACCCTGATTCAGTGCGCACCGCTGACCTTACCAATCAACTGGCAACACCCCTGGTGGACAATTGTGATGGGCATAGAGCATGAGCACATTCATCTCGAGACCTCTTCGGTGTTAATTCGGCAACAGAATATCGAGTGGCTACAATCGCTACCACAATGGGCCCCCGATCAGGACCGCGGCGATGTCCCCAGCAATGCCTTGCTGCCTATTCCCGCCGGTGCTGTGAGCCTGGGGAAAACCGACAACGATCCCTATTACGGTTGGGACAACGAGTACGGCCATCACCAGGTTACAGTCGAGAGTTTTAAAGCCTCCCGCTATTTGGTCAGCAATGGCGAATTTTTGGGTTTTGTCGAGGACGGTGGTTACCAGCAAACTCAGTATTGGTCCGAGGAGGGACGTCAGTGGCTGGACTATGCCCAGGCCAGTCATCCTAGCTTTTGGATAGACATAGCTGGTAGCTGGCAGCTGCGCCTGATGACCGACATTGTGGCCATGCCATGGGATTGGCCCGCAGAAGTCAACTACCACGAAGCAAAAGCGTTTTGCCATTGGCTAAGCGAAAAAACCGGGCAACAATTGCGTCTGCCCAGCGAAGACGAGTGGTATCGATTGTATGATTTTGCCGGCATTGACGAGCTCGAAGCAGACCGCGGCGCCAACGCCAATTTGCATTTGGATCATCACGCCTCTTGCTGCCCGGTCAATCGTCACGCCCAGGGCCAACTCTTCGATGTTGTGGGCAATGTTTGGCAATGGACCGAAACGGCCATTTATCCCTTCGATGACTTTAAGGTGCACCCGTTATATGACGATTTCACCATGCCGACGTTCGACGGCCGCCACAATCTGTTCAAAGGCGGCTCCTGGATTTCCTGCGGCAATGAGAGCCGCCGCAGTGCCCGCTACGCTTTTAGAAAACACTTTTTCCAACACGCGGGTTTCCGCTATGTACTCGCAAAGGAGTTAGAAGAACCTATGGCATCAAATTACGAAACTGACAAGATGTTGTCTGAATACGCCGAATTTCATTTTGGCGATAACTATTTTGAAGTCGATAATTTTTCCAAGGCGCTAGCGGATCTAGCATTGGGCGCCATGGGTGGACAAGCCCTCGGTCGGGCGCTTGATATTGGCTGTGCGGTGGGCCGCTCGAGTTTTGAACTGGCCAAGCACTTTGATCAAGTGAGTGCTATCGATTTTTCTGCGCGCTTGATTAATTTGGCAACGCAACTGCAGTGCCAAGGTGTTATTCGCTACAGTATTGCCGACGAAGGTGAACTGGCACTGTATCGCGAGCGTAAACTGAGCGATTTTTGCGACTCGGACAGCGCACAAAAAATTGACTTCTCCCAGGGCGATGCCTGCAACTTAAAACCCAACTATAACGGCTATGATTTAGTATTGGCAGCCAATTTAATCGATCGCTTATACCAACCCTCGCTATTTTTAAGCACGATTCATCAGCGGATGAACCCCGGCGGCGTGCTTTTAATCGCATCGCCCTATACCTGGCTGGAAGAGCACACTAACAAAGAGGAGTGGGTCGGCGGGCGCAAGGTCGACGGTGAGAATGTCACCACCTTTGAGGGTTTGAAGGCAATATTAGAAACACATTTTGAGCTGTTACAAGAACCTGTCTCGGTGCCCTTTGTTATTCGCGAGACCAGTCGCAAATTCCAACACAGCCTGTCGGAAGCGACTCTGTGGCGCTACCGCGGTTGAACAGTCCCTTTGACATGCCGCCGAGTCGACTTGGCACCGGTAGTTTGAAGTACGATGGCCGCAGCAGCCGCTTCGGCAGCGAAGACGTCAATCCCCTATGGATTGCAGACATGGATTTTGCCGCCCCCGAGGCGGTGACAGCGGCCCTAGTGGCCAGAGCCCAACATGGGATTTATGGCTACACGGAGTATCCCGAGTCGCTCTATCAATCCCTGCAACACTGGTTTGCACGCCGCCACCGCTGGTCGATTGCACGGGAGAGTATTGTGATCTGCCCTGGTGTGGTATCCAGTATTTACACCGCAATCACCGCTTTAACGGCGCCCGGCGAGCAAATTATCATTCAACCACCGGTGTACTCCCCCTTTTTTAGCGCGGTGCAAGATACTGGCCGCAGCCTCGTTGAAAATCCACTGCTACTAGCGCACAACCACTACCGTATGGATCTGGACCACCTCGCCCAATGCGCCGAGGCAGGGGCAAGTGTATTGCTGCTGTGCTCGCCCCACAACCCGGTGGGCCGGGTCTGGCAGCACCAGGAGTTACAGGCACTGTTGACGATCCTACGGCGCTATAATATGACAGTTATTGCGGACGAGATACACGCTGACCTGGTACAGCAAAACCACACCGTTCTTGCCACCCTGGACGATGACATCTCAATCATCACCGCCGTGTCCCCCTGCAAGAGCTTTAATATGCCGGGTTTAAGCCTATCGGCGCTGGTGGTTGACAACCCGGCGCAACGCAGCGCGATAACAAAGGCCTATGATCAGAGCCAATCCAGCAATATGAACCCCTTCAGCATCTGCGGTTTTGAGGCCGCCTACAACGGCGGAGAAGACTGGCTAGAGGCGCTATTGGTCTATCTTCAAGACACCCAGACCGCAGTCGGCCAATATCTGGAGCAACATATACCGCAAATAAAACTGATCCGCAGTGAAGGCGCATATTTATTGTGGCTGGACTGCCGCGCTCTAGCGATGAAAGGCGAGGCATTGCAGCGCTTTTTTGTCGGCCAGGCCAAGGTGGCGATGAGCCCGGGCATTCAATATGGCAGCGGCGGTGC
>Ga0105355_10001942_pt1 | contig 18928 bp, 15 predicted proteins | sample GOMGulsemesocosm_2_FD_83508 | JGI IMG/M metagenome (GOLD analysis project Ga0105355, IMG submission 83508) | Methane-oxidizing microbial communities from mesocosms in the Gulf of Mexico - GOM9C Gulf of Mexico | ecosystem: Environmental > Aquatic > Marine > Cold seeps | place: Gulf of Mexico... | reverse complement strand
GTCAATCAGGGTTTCTTCGCCAGTTTCTTTATTGCGCTGCATCATCTGCGTTTGCATGGGCACAATTTCGTCGGCAAACAAACCGGCTTCTTGAGCGGCGGCCATACGCATTTGGCTTTGCAGCGAGTACTCGTCTTGAGCGTCGCGGCTAATATTGTAGCGCTGGGCAACAATGTCAGCGGTTTCGATCATGGGAGCCATCAGACCAGGGTACTGCTCGATCAGTGGGGCATCGTTGGCCAGAGGGAATTTGCCACCCATGGACAAAGAGATGGATTCAACACCGGCGCCAATGGCAATCGGTACACCGTCGGTGATAATGCGGCCAGCGGCGGTAGCAATGGCGTTGAGGCCAGAAGAACAGTGACGGCTAACAGTGAAACCAGAAGTGGTTACCGGGCAGCCAGCTTTAAGCGCGGCTAAACGGCCGATGTTATTGCCGGTAGTGCCCTGGGGCGTACCACAACCAACAACAACTTCTTCAACGTCTGCTGCTTCAACATTGCCACGCTCAATGACGTGCTTGACCGCGTGTCCCGCCATGGCGACACCGGTTGTATTGTTAAATCCACCGCGGATGGATTTTGCCAGGCCCGTACGAGCCACGGAAACGATGACTGCTTCGCGCATTATTTTCTCCTCATTTTGCTAGTGCGTTATGTAAAGAGTGGGGATAGTACAGAAAAATTTCGCGCAGGTCGCTGTTTTGTTGTTAAAGAAGAAGAGAATTTGCACTGTGTATTGACTTACGTGGATTTTTGTTGTTTTGACGTTCGCAGCTGCGTTGCTCACTGCCCAAGGAAACACGAGGGCAGTGGCAAACAGTAGTCCAGGGTGAGCTTACTGCTGTGCAGTTCGCCTGGCGTTGACCGCCCGAGCCAATGTTTGCAGCGTAGACACGGTTGTGTCCCAGGAGATACACGCATCGGTGATACTAATACCGTAGGCCAGGGGTTGTTTTTGATTGCCCTCAAACAGGTTGCTCTCGATCATTACTCCGCACAGGGCGTTATTGCCCGCGGCCATCTGCTGGGCTAAGTCCTCGACCACCACCGGTTGGCGGTTGAAATCCTTGTTGCTGTTGCCGTGGCTGCAATCGACCATGAGTCGCGGTGGCAAATTATTTTTCTCTAGCATAGCTGTGGCAGCCTGCTGCGATGCTGGATCGTAATTAGGGCCCTTGTTAGATCCGCGCAAAATAATATGGCAGTCTTTGTTGCCGCTGGTGGTGATGATAGCTGAGATACCCTGTTTGGTGACTGACAAGAAATGATGGGGGTGTGCCGCCGCGCCAATGGCGTCAATAGCGATTTGCATGCTGCCATCGGTGCCATTTTTGAAGCCCACTGGCATCGACAGCCCCGAAGCCAATTCGCGGTGTATCTGGCTCTCGGTCGTTCTGGCGCCAATCGCGCCCCAGGATACTAGGTCGGCAATAAACTGTGGAGAGATCGTATCGAGAAACTCACAGCCCGCGGGCACGCCTAGCTCGGCAACGTCTAATAATAACTTTCTCGCGGTTTTGAGGCCCTGATTGATATTAAAACTGCCGTCTAGGTTGGGGTCGTTGATTAGTCCTTTCCAGCCTACAGTGGTGCGAGGTTTTTCAAAATAAACACGCATCACGATCAATAGCTCGCCCTCGAACTGGCCGAGTACGCCCTGTAGTTTTTGCGCGTATTCCAGGGCCGCGGCAGGGTCGTGAATCGAACAGGGGCCAACGACTACCAGCAGGCGATCATCGCTGCCATTAAATATATTTTCGATAGCCGTGCGGGTGCTGCTAATCATGGCCGCAGACGTATTGCCCAGTGGCAGTTCTTCCATCAAAATGGCCGGTGAGACGAGTGGGCGCACCCCTGCGATATGAATGTCGTCGGTATTGGTATGTTGGGTCATAGTTGTGCCTAGTTTATTAACAAATGCAAAGATTTTTTGAGTATACAATTATGGCTCATATAAATCTTGATTATTATGGGCTTAGCCTAGATGTCTGACAGCAGCTACTATTGCCTCATGTGCTGTGTATGGGCGCAATATTGCCACTGTCGGTGGCCGCGCAGTAGCGGGCGGGTGAATTGGCGCTGGACAAACTTTTATGCAGTATTCCGCGAATAATTTTATGGGGTTAATTCGGCTGAAATACCAAATCCTCTGGGGTATTTACGCTGTTAATTATTATCGGTATAGGTAATAGTAGTTGTGAAACTGTGATAATCGGCAATAAGCGAAGGGAGTAACAATGCAACTGGAACTAAGCGAAGAACAAATAATGATTCGGGATACCGCGGCGCAGTTTGCCCGAGGGGAGTTGGTGGCCAACGCCGAAGCGCTGGACCAACACCGTGGCCGAGAGGTATTTTTAGCCAATTTAAATGCCCTGGCGCAGCTGGGCTTTATGGGCCTGAACATTCGACAAGAGTACGGCGGTAGTGAGGCTGGGGTAATCGCCTTTAGTGTGGCGCTGTCGGAGATAGCCGCCTGTTGCGCTTCTACAGCGGTTACCATGTCGGTGACTAATATGGTCGCCGAGGTGATTCAGGCGGTGGGCAGCGAGCAACAGCGGCAAAAGTACTTACCAAAACTGTGCAGTGGTGAGTTTGCAGCCGGTGGCTTTTGCTTGACCGAGGCCGGCGCCGGTTCCGACCCCGCCGCAATGCGCACCACCGCGGTGAAAGATGGCGACAGCTGGCTGCTCAACGGCAGCAAAATGTTTATCAGTAGCGCCGAGTACGCGGGGGTGTTTATTGTGTGGGCGGTTAGCGATAGTACTGCCGCCAAGGGCAAGGGGATTTCCTGCTTTTTAGTGGAGGGGGGCACCGAGGGGCTGCGCATAGAGCCCGCCGAAGACAAAATGGGCCAGCGTGGCTCCGCCACCAATGCAGTGTATTTTGATAATTGTCGGATACCTGCCGATGCGTTGATGGGGGCCGAGGGGCAGGGCTTTAAAGTGGCGGTGGGGGAGTTGGCCGGTGGCCGTATTGGTATTGCCTCCACTGCGCTGGGTATTGGCAAGGCAGCGTTGGATTATGCCCGTAATTATATGGGGGAGCGGGAGCAGTTTGGCCAGAAAATTGCCAACTTTCAGGGCTTGCAGTGGATGTTGGTGGAGCGCTATACCGAAATGGAAGCCGCGCGTTTACTGATTATGCAGGCCGCCTATAATAAGGAACAGGACAAGCCCTATGGTACCTCGGCATCGATGGCTAAGTTGTTTGCCACCGAAAAAGCCAACGATGCCTGTTATACCGCGCTGCAACTCATGGGTGGGGCAGGTTATATGCGTGAGTACCCGCTGGAACGCATGAGTCGCGACGTTAGAATAACAACGATTTACGAGGGTACCAGCGAAATTCAGCGGGTGATTATTGCCCGTGACTTATTGAAGGCGCTTTAATGACACCCATTCGCAAGATTCATTCTAGGTAACAGAGACAATGGAACAGGTTTTTTGGCTGCGCCCTGGTTGTATCGCCGGCCGCAGTGGCCCTAACTTACACCACTGGGATATCGGCGCTTTTAAGGCCCGGGGATTTTCCGCCATATTGTCGGTCAATGACGGCGAGCTGGTGCACCACAGCGATATGGACAAAGCAGATATTGCCTATGCTAATATCCCCATGTCTGCCAATGCGCCGGTGCGGCCGGGAGACAAGGCTTTGTGTCTGACTAATTTACCGAGGGCGCTCGCGTTTGTTGCGGCGCAATTGCCCCGTGGCCCGGTATTAATCCACTGCCGCTCTGGCAAGGACCGCACCGGATTGGTCTTGGCCGCGCAGTTAATAACGACGGAGCGGCTCAGCGTCGATCGCGCCATTGCCGAAGTGCTTGCAGTTCGACCTATTGCCTTTAGCGCCGAGGGCTGGCTGGATTTTGCCCGAGAGGTGCTGACTGACTTCGAGCAAAAAGATGAATCAAGATAGCATGTCACGCTGTGAGCGACAGTTGAACCACTGGTTATCTCGTCGTATTCTATATAAATGTTAGGTTAATTTAACAAAAAATCCTGTGCTACGTTAATCACTAAAAAGAGAATTTTATGACTATTACCTTCTACGATTACACCCCCGCTCCGAGTCCGCGCCGGGCACGCATTTTGCTGGCAGAAAAGTCTATCGCGGTCGACAATGTGCAGATTGATATGGGCAAGGCCGAACAGCTGAGCGACGATTTTAAGGCGATTAATCCCGCCTGTACTATCCCCGTAGTAAAGCTGGAAGACGGCACCGTGCTGACCGAAAATGCCGGTATCACGGCCTGGGCCGAAGCCTACCAACCACAGCCGCCACTGCTGGGCAGTACCGCTGAAGAAAAGGGGTTAGTCGCCAACTGGAATGCCAAGATAGAAATAGAGGGCTTTTCTGCCGGCGCCGAAGCGCTGCGCAACGGCTCTCCGGGTATGGTCGATCGCGCTACTACGGGGCCTGTTAACTACGCACAAATTCCTGAACTGGCGGCCCGGGGCAGGGAGCGGTTGCAGCACTTTATGGATATGCTTAATGCGCGTCTCGAGGGGCGCGAGTTTATCGCCATCGATCAATTTACTGTGGCCGATATTTCCGCTTTGGTTGTGGTCGACTTTGCCAAGTGGGTGAAGGTCGTGCCCGGGGACAGTCACCCCCATTTAAAGCGCTGGTATCAACACGTTAGCGCCAGGCCTAGTGCAAAAGCCTGAGCGGCACTAAGTGCTTAAATGGGCCAGAGGCCTCGCCGCGTATTGAACGAAGTGCGGCGCAGGCACAGTGGCCAAATTGTCCGCGGCACAAACCCTAACGACTTACTTTTGCGGGTCGACCTGTCGCCCGTTTTGTCTGGAGCTATCTGTTATGTCTGAAGCTATTCTCTATGGTTCATCACTGTCGCTGTTCACCGGTAGGGCCCGCAGTTATTTAATTAAGGCCGGCATCCGCTACCGTGAGACCACCACTATCTTGCCGCACTATCGGGATTGGGTGGTACCTGCCGCCGGGGGCCGGGCCGGTATGCCAACCTTGGTGACCGCCGAGGGAGAGGTGATCCGCGACGGTGCGGCGATTATCGACCACTATGAGGCGAGCTGCGGTGAGAGCTTTTCTCCGTCTACGCCGAAGCAGCGGATTGTGAGTCGGTTGTTCGATGTGATTGGTGCCGAGGGATTGTTGCGCCCGGCTATGCATTATCGTTGGAATTTTCCTGCGGAAAATCGTGACTTTCTCAAATTTCACTTTGAGTCACTAACCCCTAGAGGCGAGGGCAGGGCGGAGAAGGCAGAGCAGGGTGCCGACAAAATGCGGGCGGCTTGCCAGGCTTTTGGTGCAGTGCCCGATACGTTCGCGTTGGTGGAGTCGATGTATCTCGAGCTATTGCAAAAGCTCGATGCGCATTTTGCCGACCAGCCCTATCTGCTGGGTGGCCGTCCGTCTATTGGCGATTTCGGCATGATTGCGCCGCTGTTCGGTCACCTAGGCCGTGACCCCAAACCGCTGGCGCTGATGCAGAGCAAGGCAGTAAGGTTGTTCCGCTGGGTAGAGCGCATGAACAGGCCCGAGCCGGATGTGGGCGAGTTTGAATGTCAGGATGGACAGTATCTGGCAGAGGACGCGATACCGGATACCCTAATCGAACTGCTGGCCCAGCTCGCCATCGATTTTGTGCCGGAAACCCGGGCCGCTGCCGTTGCTATCAACCAGTGGTTGGCACAGCAGGACAATTTACCCGCCGGTAGCGAAGTCGTACGGGGAGTGGGTTTTGGCAGTTTTGAACTGCGCGGTGTGACGATTAACGCGCTGGCACAACCTTATCGCTTCTACTTGTTAAAACGTGTGCAAGACGAATACGCGGCTCTCAATGATAGTGATAAAAACGATGTTGTCGAGCTGTTAACAGCATGCAATATGGTTGAGTTGTTAGATCTCAAGCTCGACAGAGATATTGGCCGGGCCAATAATCTTGAGGTTTGGCTGGACTAGAGTACAGCACTTGAAGATCGGACCCGAATAGGTGTTAGCGTAAGCCATTCGGTCCCGGTTCATTCAGTGTCTGACTGCATTTTTTCTAGGTTGCTGTTGAGCTGTTGATGAAAGTGCACAATAGCTTTTTCGAAGCGCCCGTAGGTGAAATGGGTATTGGCGCCGCTGCTTAAACCCTGCTGAATCTCCCGCACTACCGCTGTGTCTTCTTGTAGGCCGGTGTCGGCGACAAACGCGGCATCTTTTTTGGCTCGCTCTAATGCGCCGCTGTCATTGGCGTCGACGGCGCCCAGTTTGTAGTTGAAAAACTGGGTACTGGTCGGGCTGATCGGCTCGCTAATAGTTAACACGGTGTGATTGGACAGCTGAGCCACGGTGGCAATGGGAAAAACATTGTATACATAGGTCAGCATACGCTCGGCGGTCCACTGCTGTTGCGGCAACTCCCGCAGCCGCTCGATACGGCGGAAGGGAAAGGTAATCCGAGAATTTTGCCCCACGGTCTCAACCACATTGAGATTGTCGTAGCCATAGGGGTAGAAGGTTTCTCCGTGGGTAGACTTGATATGGTAACCCTCCAGGGTCGCCTCCATATTGAGCTTCCAGTTGATGTCAGTGATCGAGTCATCGCTGGAAAAAATCTCAAAATTCGCGGGCAGTAACTCGGGCAGTTGCTCCAGCGCCCCGTCTCCCAGTTGCGGCTGCTGGGTGACAAACACGATGCCGCCTTTGACGGCCACTGTTACCGGCACCAAGCCGTGGGTGGATTTGTCGAGATTCGGAAACCCGTGCTGATCCGGAATATGCTCTAGTTTTCCATCCAGGCGGTAGGCCCAGCCGTGATAGCCGCATTTAAATATTTTGGTGCAACCTGCGCCCTGGGCTATCTGTTTGCCCCGGTGTCGACAGGCATTGCGAAAGGCCTTTATTTCGCCGTCGTTATCGCGCACCACTACCAGCGGAGTACCGGCCGCGGTACGGGCGACGTAGGAACCGATCTGGGGCAGCGCTGCCAGTGGGCAAAAAGGTAGCGGCAATCGTCGTAGTAATTCTTGCTCTAGGTCAAAGCGTGTCTGGGAGCTGTAGTTTTGTACCGGTTCATACCAGTCGCTTTCCCCGAGATCAGTGGTCTTGTTGTCGATATGGTTGAAAATACGTGCTATGACCTGGGTGTCCGATAACATGGGCTCTCTCCTTGGGGGGACTGGTATATTAGCGGCGCAGATCTCACTTGTAAAACCATTGGCTGGTACTGCGCCAACGCGGCGAGATAGCTGGGCGCATTACTTGCTGCAAACGGTTGTTGTAATAGCCTACACCGGGCTATAGTTTTGTCTTTGCCTGTTCGACGCGCTAATACTTGGAGATCAACGATGAAGACGGAATATAGTCAGCGAGCTAAAAACACTATCCTTGGCGCCTTGGTGGCAGATGCAGCGACGATGGGTTTTCACTGGCTTTATAGTCAGAGCCGCATTGCGCAACTGGCCCCCAGCAGCCCCGAATTTCGAACCCCCACGGCCGGCGACTATAGCGGCAATGTGGGCTATTTTGCCCACGGCCACAAACAGGCCGGTGAGCTGTCTCACTACGGCGAGCAAGCCAGAGTGATGCTGAACTCGATGGTGCTTAACGGCGGTAGCTACGACCGGCACCACTACCAGGACAGCTTCAGAGATTATTTCGGTTACGGTGGTGGTTTTGTCGGGTATATCGACCGCCCTACACGAGATACGCTGGATACTATTTACCGCGCCGAGGGCGATGCTCTAGCGCTGGCCAATCAAATCCCCTTCGATAATAGTCACAGCAACAAACAGGGCTTGTTGATAAAAGTATTGGCGGCGGCCAAACGCTATCAAGGCGAAGAGCTGGCTGAAAATGTCGCCGCGCTAGCTAACGCCCAACCCAATACTGAGCAGTGCCAACATTATGTGACAGCACTAGTCGATGCGCTGGCTGGCGGTACAGTCTATCCGGGGCCCCCGGATGAGCAGTTGCCAGCAGTCAGCAAACTGCCGGCACTGGTGGCGAGATACGTTGCAGATGACAACTTACAGGGTCTGTGCGAATCGGCGATCAAAGTGACTAACAACGCCCCTCGGGCGCTGGATTACGGCCGCGTTGCCACGGATTTGTTAGCGCAGTTGGTACGTGGCACTGATCTACCAAAGGCGATTGACAGCGCTGTGTCCTGCGCCACTGCGGCGACTGCCGAGCATTTAACCCAGGCTTTGAATTTCGAAGGTGATTTGCAGGCAGCGGGCAGAAAATTTGGGCTGCACTGCGATCTGGGTAGCGGCATGGCTAGCGTATTTGCCAATCTGAAAACAAGCTGTAGTTACCGTGATGCGGTACGTGCCAATATCTACACGGCGGGGGATAATTGTGGCCGCGCAATCATACTAGGTGCCGCCTGTGGGGCAGCGTTTGGTGTCGGTGGTGAGCACGGTATTCCGCAAAACTGGATTGATCGGTTGGCTGGTAATACGCAGCTCTGCGGGCAAATTGATCAGCTGTTAGGCTGAACATCAGCGGGTGTTTATGGATGCACAGTTGCGATACGATTAGAGTTAATATCGGGGCGTGTGAGGCGCAGCAGCGAATACTAATGCTTGTTTTAACTCGCAGCGCGGGTTGTTAGTTGGACTGTTAAAACATCTTTTAGCCCCTAAAATCAAGGTGTATTTGCCGTAGGGACCATTGAGGCTGGAACTATTATAAGTTTGAAATATAGCCGCGGCTTTTCTATGCGACTACCGATCTTCTTTATCGTTTTTTTAACGCTAGAGACAAAAGGTTGAGTTGTTCCGGCGGCACTGCTACGAATACAATGCTGCCGGATTTGTTACTCTGTGCTAACGGTCAGTCCTGGTTGTTGCGCTTAAGCTTCAATGGCAAAGGTCAGTCCGGCATTGGCTTCTAGGCGCTCGATCAGCTCTGTACCCATCGCTGCGGCAGGTGTCCAGATACCGCCGCTAGCTAGCTCCAGATTTTTTGCCAAGCAAATTGCACTCTCCGCTATCATCTTCGAAGTGGATCCGTAGCCGGGATCTTTGTCGCCCTTAACGCTGGCGCGCACAGAGGCACCGCTGTCGTTGCTACCGACAAACAACACATCGTAAAAACCGTTTTCACGCTCTTCGGCGGAGGGGCCTTCGCCGGGCTGAATGGGGTTTTCAGCCATTGATTTGTCTTCAGCTACTGCCTTGGCCATCGCCTCGCCACCGTCGCCGGGTCCGGTTAACATCATTTCGTCATAGACAAAATCTTCGCCGTATTCGTGCTTCAACAGAAAGTTGGAGCGATGTACATTTTTGGTATTGATACTGGCCATCACAAAGGGGGCCGACCAACTCTCTAGGTCCTGCTCAAAGATCGGTTTCATGCCGTCGGGCTGGGCGGGGCCGGTAAAGGTTTCGGTCAGAGCAAAGGCATTGCCGAGCACCGCATACATGGCGGGCTGTTTGGCAGCTGCGGCCATGGTGGCCTTAAAACTGGCTAGAGTGCCGCCGGAGAAGGTGCCTTGCATGGCGCGAACGCGACCTTTGATGCGGTTTACCGGGCCACCCAATGTGGTCTTGGCGGCCTGTTGTAAGAAGTACACTCCGAGATCGAAGGGGATGGAGTCAAAACCGCAGGAGAATACGATACGGGCACCACTGGCGGCTGCGCTGGCGCCGTGGGCGGCGATCATTTGGTGCATCCAAGCGGGTTCGCCGCACAGGTCAACATAGTCTGTGCCCGCTGCGGCACAGGCCCGGACCAGGTCCGAACCGTATAGTTGATAGGGGCCTACAGTAGTCAATACCACTTGGCAGCGCGCGGCGAGGGCATCGACTGAAGCGGGGCTAGCAGCGTCGGCGACGATCAGTGTTAGCTGATCGGAAATACCCATTTCATCGCGGACCTGGGTTAGCTTGTCTTCACTGCGACCGGCCATGGCCCAGCTGACTTCGCCGCCGACGCCGTATTGACGGTTTAAGTATTCGCATACTAGGCGACCGGTATAGCCAGTGGCGCCGTAGACAATAAGGTCGAATTCTCGTTGTTCAGACATGTAGTGTTCCTCAGTAATTCGCATTAGCGGTTGGGTTGGTGCAGCTTAGTGCTAGTGATCGCATCATAAAGCATTCAATCCGTTACAACTACATTGTGCGCAATGTAATTTGTGTTTAGTATATGGTCAAGATAAACCCAATGAGGAGCGGTACTATGAGCGCAGCCATATACGATTTCGAGGCACAGACTATCGGCGGGGAAATCGTGTCGCTAAGAGATTATGAAGGGCAGGCGATACTGATTGTTAACACCGCCAGTAAGTGTGGCCTGACTCCGCAGTACGAGGGGCTGGAACAGCTGTACAAGGACTACGGCGAGCGCGGGCTGGTCATATTGGGGTTTCCTTGTAACCAGTTTGGCTTTCAAGAGCCCGGTAGTGAAAGCGACATTGAGTCATTCTGTCAGTTGAACTACGGGGTTTCTTTTCCGATGTTTTCCAAGGTCGACGTCAATGGTTATAAAGCGGACCCGCTGTTTAAGTACCTAAAAAAGGCCCAGCGTGGTTTTATGGGCTCAGAAAACATCAAATGGAATTTCACTAAATTCCTCATTAATCGCGAGGGCAAAGTGGTCGAGCGCTTTGCCCCAACCCAGCTGCCTCGGGACTTGGCCGGCAAGATTGAAGCGCTGTTATAGTATGCGCAAACGATCCTCCGCCACCGCTTGCTTGTCGGCAACTTAGCGCCAGCTATCGGCCGCTGCTGACGGCTGAAGTACATAGTACTGAAGCTGTTGTGGCTGCACTGCCAGTTGCAGCTTAGCGAGCACGGTAGAGTCTACGAACCCATAAAAATCAATGGCTTAAACGAAGTTCCGAGTTTCTCGGCGGTGTCGGAGGCTTATGCGCAGTGTCGCACTCACTGACATAGGCCACCTGCGTGTTCCCGATACCCCATTCTCTGCTATAATCCAGCCATCTTTTCGAGACAGATGGTAGCCATTGCGCGGTGTTGGTGCGCTAGCAGCTAATAATAGGGTCCCCCAGGGCTTTAAGGCGATGAGCCAGCAGGGGCGCATTCCGTAAAATGGTGTCGTGATCTCTGCCGATCACGCGAGGCAGGTTAATTAGGGTGCTCTAATTTATCCTCGGGTACATACGGCGGTAGGTTCTACCTTGTTCGATATTCGTAGTCAGTCAATGGATGATGACTGGTCAAATAACCGATAGCCCCTTTGAGTAATTCTCCTGCAGCAGGCATTATCTCGGCCGAATGACGATGTAACATAGTAGCCAGACCACACTGTAGTGCGCGCCACTAAGTGACGAAGCTATTGCCAAAACTATGGGAACGAAATATGTTTGAACTGATTGTACCGCTGTCCTACGTGATACTCGGTGTATTGTGGACGGTGATCCTTGCGCTCTATCTGATTAAGCTCAGGCCTTTAAAAACAGCCGGTGGTGGTGTGGCCGTGCTGTTGATGATTCTCGCTATCGACGCGTTTAGAACGCTGTTTGAAAGTGCTTATTTTGGTCTCTATTTCAATTCGCTGTTTGGTTTGTTACCCGATATTATCGCTCAAAAACTAGGGCAGACTGCTTACAGTGCCATTCCGAAAGTCATTAATATACTGTCGGGTTTTGCAGTATTGTACTTGCTGTTATACCGTTGGGTGCCCAGAGAAATACACGAGCAACAGCAATATCTGCAGAGCTTACAAAGTTCAAAAGACGAGGCCGAGCGCAACGGGGCCCAACTCAGTTCAATACTCGATGGTATTCCCGACGCCGTGGTGTTTACCAATAGTGATTCGAAAATAGCTAAGATTAACCGCGGTATGGAAGATATGTTCGGGTTTGCAATAACCGATATTGAAGGCCGTACCGCTACCGAACTTTATGCCAATGAAGAGGAGTGTCAGCGCCACAGTCGCGCTGTGTTGGCAGACCCAGAGGCCGGCATTTCTCGGCAAGTAAGCTACCGGAGAAAAAGTGGGGCAGTGTTTGTCGGTGAAACCCGCAACGCCACCATTAAAACTCCCGACGGTCAGTTATTGGGTTTTATCGAGGTAATTAAGGATGTTACCGAGCAAAAACAAATGGAACAGCAGTTGCTGAAACTGTCCCAGGTGGTGGAACAAAGCCCTGAGGTTATTATTATTACTGATCTCAATGGTCAGATTGAGTATGTTAATAATGCTTTTTCCAGCGTGTCTGGTTTTAGTAAAATCGAGGCTGTCGGGCGCAATCCAAAATTGTTGCGCTCGGGAGAAACTCCGGCAGCAACGGTTCGCTCAATGTGGGCTGCGCTGTCCTCCGGCCGCCCCTGGAAAGGAGAGTTTGTTAACCGACGCAAGGATGGCAGCACCTATACTGAATTTTCCCATGTCGCGCCGATTAGGCAGTCTGACGGCGCCATTACCCACTACGTGTCTGTACAAGAAGACATATCTGAGAAAAAACGCCTGTCAATCGAACTGGATAATCACCGCCATCATCTCGAGGAATTAGTTAAAGAGCGTACCGAGCAATTGGCCCGGTCTCGAGATCTTGCGGAGCGAACCAGTGAATATAAAAGTGTATTCCTGGCCAATATGAGTCATGAAATCCGCACGCCAATGAATGGTGTGCTGGGTATGAGTGAACTGCTGGCAACAACGCCCCTAAATGATGAGCAGAGCAGCTATCTGAAAACGATTAAAAATTCGGGCAAGGTTATGCTCGGAGTGATTAACGATATACTCGACTACACCAAGTATAGTGAAGGCACGCTGGAATTTGATCGGGAAAACGTAGATTTTTCTAGATGGATTAACGACTTGATGCGGCCCTATCAGTTGCAGTCCACCGCATCACTGACCTTTCATTTGGAAATAGAGGACTCGGTACCGCAGTTTTTATTATTTGATAAGGTGCGCCTGCAGCAAACCTTGGACAACTTGCTAATTAATGCGGTGAAGTTTACCGAGCGCGGAGCGATCCGATTGACCGTTAGACAGGTGGGCTCGGGAAACAATACAGCTCGGCTGCGCTTCGAAGTTAGCGATACCGGCATAGGAATGACGGAAGAGGCGAGGGCTCGAATCTTTGGTGAGTTTGTACAGGCGGATGTTTCCACCAGCAGGCAGTATGGAGGAACCGGTTTGGGTCTCTCTATTTGTAGGACCTTGGTGGAGCTCGCCGGTGGCGACATATGGGTCGACAGCGAGCTGGGTAAGGGGTCAACCTTTGTTGTCGAGGTTGGATTGGATGTGGGGCAGGATATCGTCGATGAACCCATAAAAAAGGCGCCTGGCAATGTGCTGACTGAGTTGCATGTGTTGGTGGCCGAAGACAATTCTACAAACAGGCTGATTGTGGAGAAAATGTTGGCTGTGCTTGGTATTAAGTCGCTGCACATGGTTGAAAACGGTGAGCAGGCGCTCGCCTATTTTATCGACCCAGCCAACAGTATCGATTTGATATTTATGGATTGTGAAATGCCACTAATGGACGGCTACGAGTCGACCAGACGTATTCGTCAATGGGAGCAGGACAATAGTAAAAAACCCGTAGTAATTTGTGCGCTGAGCGCCCATGTTATGCCCCAGCACCGGCGCAAGTCTAGCAACGCTGGAATGAACTATCATTTACCCAAACCCACCACTATTGATGCGCTACGGGAGGTGTGTGAGACTGTTTAGTCTGGCTTGAATGCGACTGAAAAATAGCCCTTTGGCTTGCGGGTAACCCGTTATTACAGGTATTTCCGCCTTGTATTGCAGCTTCATAATGTTGTCAATTTCCTTTTTTTTAGCTCGAACTCCGCTCCCAATGGCCACCTCACTAACTAAATGACTTGAATGTAGCAGTTGTAGAGTAGGGATTTGCCTTGTTGGCAGAGACTATCGCTGCCGGCAAAGCTGCAGCTGGTAGGTTCGGACCCGTCAGTTTTCCGCTCTCGGCAATGGCTTCGTGCACGCCATCGACCCCGATGGCATCTTTTTGGAACCGGTGGGACCGATAGCCAGAGGCCACTGATACCCCGGCCTACTTCTTGTCCGGCGCTGGTTATCAAAGTGCCGGCTAGGGAATAAGTCAATACATTGCCTCGCTGTTTTACGCTCTGTGGATTGAACTGATTTCACCGATGGCGATCGGGCCGTTACGTCAACCGCAGGCACTGCTGTTGGCGCCGTATGCAATGGGCTTCGTCCATCGCTAGACCTTCCTAATGGGCATTTTCTCAGTGCTGTATTGTTAAACATTGGCTACATATGTTGGGAGTATTTGTAGCTGATATTGCCCTTGAATAAGATTCAATCTAACGTTAGTATTAATCTGTGTTGATGGTTCTAGCAGTGGCCGCGATGTTATTGTGCCAGCGAGACATCTGCGGCTGGCGGAGCTGATATTTTAATTTTGAGGGAGTATGTACCAGGTGACTTACCAGGAAAAGATCGTGGAAATTTTAGGGCCAACTGTCAGTGGATGTCGTCCCTCTGTGGATCAACTGGCCAGTGAATTTAATATGTCTGGGAGAAGTTTGTCGCGCAAGGTGAGAGGTGAAAATACCACTGTTAAGAAAGTAGTTGATGAGCACCTACTGTCGCTGTCGCAGAACTTGGTATTAGAGGGGCGCTCGAACGAGGAGGTAGCATCAATGCTTGGTTACGCATGGCCTAATTCCTTTGTCAGGGCTTTTCGCCAGTGGAAGGGGTTGACGCCTAGCCAATTTAAACGCAGCAGTCTACAGTTGTTAGAAGCCGAAGCACTGCTTTACTGAGAGTGTAGATTCCACCGTAAGAACCTGTTTTTGACTGCGGAAGCAGATGTTATACGGGCTGTTATTACCGACACACTGCTCTCTTAGGGTACTGCAATCCCGGGCAGTTGGCGCAACCCGAAGTGTCTGCGGGCACCTCGAGGTCAAAATCCTCTGGGCTACGTGGACGCGCTTATTGTAGCTGGTTATACAGCCAGGAAGAGCGTGTTATAACCGATATTATTGCCGATAAAGTCCAGCAAAAATCTGGCCCTGTGGTATTTCAGTTTCGCGATTACCCAGTAACTTTCGCTAAACTTAACGAGCGCATCAACTGCGCGGCTAATAGCTTGCTGGAATTGGGTGTGGTTAAGGGCGACAAGGTGGTGATTATACTGCCAAAGTGCCCAGAGTTTTTGTACACCTGGTTTGGGCGCAACAAGGTAATGCTCTGCGCCACATATTCAATCCATCTCTGTACATAAAAAGTAAAAAGCATCAATCCTTACCGGCGACAAGACGCGCAATCAAGCCGATGGCGTTTCTACTGTGGCCAACAGTGCTATTGCTTCATCACACCAAGCAACAAAGGTCTCTTCCTGGCGAATACCCGCGGACAAGGCGAGGTAGATACCCTTTTTGTTGTCCGGCAGGCTAAATGGATCTCGGTAATTTTGATCTTCAATTCTTTTGTAAAGAGACAAGCGGGTGACATGCTCGTCGCGACGCTCTCGAACGGTTTTAACGATACCGTCAACCGAGGAATGACCTACGTTATACATTTTGACGAACAGCTCGTCTTTCCCGGTTCTGGCTTTAGTGTCAGTTAGCACCCACCGGTCCAAACTCTCCCGACCCTGGTCAGTAAGAGAGTAAATTTTTTTGTTGGGTTTCCCTGACTGCTCAACTTCTTCCGCGTGTATGTCTTCTTGCTGATGTAGATGTTTCAATTCCTGATAAATCTGTTGGTGCGAGGCACGCCAAAAGAAACCCAGAGAAACGTCAAACTTCTTCGCCAGTTGGTAGCCGGTTAAGTCTTCTTCAAGAAGGGCCGTTAAAATTGCGTGGGAAAGTGCCATAACTTCGCTCAATAGCAAAAAAGGCATTTTACCTGCCTTTTTTCTTTTTTATGCAATTAATTGCATAATTTCGTAAAAATAGATTGATATGCAAATATATGCATATTAAACTTCTGTTTTTCATCAATAGAGCGATTCAGTCATGGCAATACCTGAGATAATGAAAGGCCGTTTGTCGGTACCCGTAGTAGCTTCACCGCTATTTATTATTTCCAACCCAGACTTGGTGATTGCCCAGTGTAAGGCGGGTATAGTCGGATCTTTTCCGTCGTTAAATGCGCGGCCACTAGCGGTGCTGGATGAATGGCTGGAAAGAATTACATCGGAACTGGCCGCTTACGATAAAGCCAATCCCGATAATCCCTCGGCCCCCTTCGCCGTAAACCAAATTGTCCACCGCTCTAACGACAGGTTGTGGGAGGACATTGCTTTATGTGAAAAATACAAAGTACCGATTATCATTACGTCTCTGGGTGCTCGAACAGAAGTAAACGACCGTATTCATTCCTACGGTGGTATTGTTCTACACGATATCATTGACAACCATTTCGCCAAAAAAGCCATCGACAAAGGCGCCGATGGTCTTATTGCCGTTGCGGCAGGTGCAGGTGGTCATGCAGGCAGCTTGTCACCCTTTGCTTTAATTCAAGAAATTCGCGAATGGTTTGATGGTCCATTATTGCTGTCGGGCTCAATTGCTAACGGCAATGCTGTGCTGGCGGCCCTGGCGATGGGCGCCGATCTTGCTTATATCGGCTCCGCATTTATCGCTACCAAAGAAGCGGATGCCGACCCGGGTTACAAGCAGGCGTTGGTTGATTATGCTGCAGCAGATATTGTGTATACCAATCTCTTTACCGGCGTCCATGGCAATTATCTTGGGCCTTCTATTGAAGCCGCCGGATTGGACCCCGCTGATCTACCAAAAAGTGATCCATCAAAAATGAACTTTGGATCCGGGGGCAATACCAAAACCAAAGCTTGGAAAGACATATGGGGCTGTGGGCAGGGCATCGGCGCGTTAAAAGCGGTAGTATCGACGGAAGAGCTGGTATCCCGACTTATCAGTGAATACGAAACAAGTAAACAGCGCTTATCCGCCGCATAGGAAAACTTGTTTTAAGTGGGGTTTTGATTGTCGTGCCTCCCAAAAAGGGGACGTCTTCGACTAGTCAGCCCGTCGCAGATCCCCGTCAAAAACCCTATAGAGTGTTGTTTTACTCCATAGGGTTTTGGGGCACATAAAATGTAACCAGCCGCCGGCGATCTCTCGGCAATGAAAGCGCTTCCTCTAGTTTCGGGTTAGCCTCGGGTTAGCTTCGGCTTAGCTTCGGCTTAGATTAGGTGCCGCAGGAAGGCGTTAAAAACGCGTATATTCGCTATCTTTTTTATCCCTCTAAAAGTTGCTACTAACACACAGCGAAAGTTAAAGCCGCTTGCCAAAGGGATGTGTATAGGCAGTAGATAAGCCATAATTGCTCAACTTGTTGTATGATTCAACTAGGGTGAGAATTCTCCATTGCTGTGAAAACAGCACGCTGCACTACCATCGAGATACAATCGAAATACAATCGAAATACAAACGAGGCGGTATCGTGAAACAGGGCCAGCCGCTCAGTCAATGAATAATCGCTACTCACAGGCTTAAACGCATTCCACTGAGTAGTATAGGGACAGCAGGCTTTATCGACCGGAAAGTTACTTCTTATAGAATAAAGGTCGGGAAAAAAGTTTGGACAATGGTCAGTATATCTACCCGCGAGGCAATCATTGTTTGTCACTATCATTAAGCCCCAAATTTAGTTCGAATATACTGTGGGTGATCAACGCACTGTCAGTCATCAGAGTTTGTCTGGGTATTTTTACCTAGTAAATACTGGCAGCTATGATGCTGCCCAGTCCCAGATATATCAGTTTTGAGCGCCGGTAAGTTTTTGCAGTTTATTTCGTTACTGTGTCAGTGGTGCGCTGGCACAGCTTGTTTAGGGGTAAAACACAGCATCTAGAAATGTGATGATTACGTCTAGGGCCTGCGGCGCGTCCTGCTCAAAACTATTGCCCAATAGCAGGTTCGATCCAGAGTCCAGATAGGCGTGGCCGCGGCCGGGGTATTCCCAATACTCGGCGCTGTGGCCGGCGGCCCTCAATTGCGCCAGATAGTCTTTTACTGACTGCGGTGATACGAGTGAGTCTTGATCGCCGACAGTCAGCAGCTGTGGTGGTAGTTGGCGCTCCTCGGCGGAGGGAATATGGTACAGCGGGGACACTCCTCGATACATGTTGGGATTGTCGTCGGCGTTATAGTCATCACCAAAAATACCTCGGGCGAGGGATCCCGCCATCAGCCAAAATGGATTGCGGATCGACTCGATGCCATCGCGGCTGCTGGTATAGACGTCGAAGGCACCGTAACTCAGTACAGCCGCCTGCACCGCTAGGCCGTTTTCGCTGGCGACTTGTTCGGCAGTTTTGCCCGGTGGTAAGTAGGAGGGCTTGAAGCCAATGGAGGTCTCGCTATAGGGCTGCGAGCTGAGTTGGTGGCCCATATTGACCACCATCGCCGACAGGTGGCCCCCGGCGCTGTCCCCGGTTACGGCCAATTTGTTGCTATCGCCCTGGTATTGCTCGATATTGTGCCGGGCCCAGGCCACCGCGCCAAATACGTCTTCGACTATTTGGTTAATTTTGACGGTATTATCGATATCGACCAGCAGCCGGTAATTTACATTGGCCACCACATAGTTGCTGTTGCTGGCGATGTAGGCAGACATTTGGTCCATGATGCTGTTGTCGTTGATCAGCCAACCGCCACCGTGAAAAATAAGCAGTACCGGGTAGTTATCTTTTCCACCATTGGGGGTATAAATATCCATGGTCAGATCAAAACCGTCGGGGGAGGCCCAAACTACGTCCTTGGCAAGGGTATAATTTCCGGGGTTGTTGTTTTTTAACAGTTCGGCTTGTTCGCTGCAGGCAATATGAAAAAGTGCAAGCAGGCTGAGCAGGACAGATTTGAAAATAGACATGGGCGAGCCTCAGGAGGGTGTGTTCGATGGTAAAGCATTTTGTTGCATGGTATCAAATAACTTCTATACTTGAATATGATTCAATAGAAGAAGACCTTTACTGTCGCCTGAATTGTTATTGTTATTGT
>Ga0105355_10001933_pt1 | contig 18986 bp, 17 predicted proteins | sample GOMGulsemesocosm_2_FD_83508 | JGI IMG/M metagenome (GOLD analysis project Ga0105355, IMG submission 83508) | Methane-oxidizing microbial communities from mesocosms in the Gulf of Mexico - GOM9C Gulf of Mexico | ecosystem: Environmental > Aquatic > Marine > Cold seeps | place: Gulf of Mexico... | reverse complement strand
TGTCAGATAAAACAGCTCTATTCAACTCAATATTAGTCATTGCAGAAATTTTATAAGGCCAGTCTAACTCAGAGGATGTCATATCTGAATTAACCAAAACACCGATATCAGAACCCGTTATTCTATTGTATTCAATAACTATATCGGCAAAAGAACGACTAATACCAAACACCCCAATTAAATTTGAATCAGACATCACAGGAATCATCACAAACTGCAAACAATTATCTGGACAAATAATTTGATAATCAGGTAACTCGGCCTTTAATACTTTTTGTGGAGAAAGCTGTTTAGGGTTAATTTCTTCCCCCCATTGCTTTACCAATACACCCTCATTATTAAAATAAACGGCACTTTCTATACCCCAAATAAACTGCCATTGCTGCCAGTTTTTATCCATTATTGATCTTATTTTAGTTTCAGGGAAAGCTCCATTCTGCTGAGAGGTATCAACAACAGTTAACAACTCAGTAACCTGACCTAAAACTAAAAAAGAATCTTCGCTTAAGACTTCTGCAATATGTTGGTAACGGTTTTGTATAGCTTGCCGATTTTGCAAAAAGTCATCACTTACATCTAAATACAAAAAATACGAAAAAAGAGTGTGTAAGAACAAAAACACACCGCCAATTAAAATAGCGAATTTCCACTTTAAACTAAGAAACCCCCTCTTTTTCATAAGCAACTAAAACCTATAAGAAAGTTGTAGTGCATATAAATTCCAATCTTGTTTAGTTTCTGAACTGTCTAAATTATCAGAATGAGCAAGCCATGCAGTACCATGGACGCGATGATACTCAGCTCTAACCATCCACGAAGAAGTAATATCCCAACGCAAACCAGCCATCCAATCTTTCGCATAGGCCATATGGCCAGGCAAACCATTAGCTTGTGAACGTTTTCCACTTCTATCATCTATATCAGAGGAAAATGCATCATACCTTACAATACCTTGTAAACTTGGTAAAAATCTGTAACTCCCTTGAACATACCAGCTTTCAGAAACAAAACTAAAATCAGGAATCACATCATAATCCGAATAATAATTCCAACGATACAAATATTCAGCAGTTAACCCAAATTTTTCGCCGTTATATTGAGCTGAAAAAAGTAGAGGTCTAATTTTTGTATTACCGTCTCCAAGAAAATCATTGGCCGAAGGCTTATAATCCAACTTTAAATTCATATAACTGACAGCAAAAACATATTCACCGCCATTTAATTCATAGCTTAATTGTGTTGCAAATGCAGGTGCAGCTTCAAACTCTCCTGATGCAGATGGACCTAGAATAGTTGATAAAACTTCTTCGTTATCACCCAAAGGCATTCCTAGATTAAACTTAAATCCAATATCTCCATATTCAGTACTATAATCAGCGTACAACGACCCACCATCAGCAGAAACCAATAAGGAACGAGACCTGTCAAAATAAATACCTTGCGGCAATATAATCGTTGGATTGGTAAAGGCTACATCCCTTGTCTCATTATACAAACCAAAAGGTACCTTTATTCGTCCCCCTCTTATTCCAAGCTGTCCACTTTCAAACCTTAGCAAGGTTAAGTCAGCAACACCATAATCCAACCTAACAATTCCTCCATCAACCTTTCCTGCACGTCGATACAAACCTTGCACAGAAAGATTTAATCGATCAAAGGGTTGATACGACAAATTTAACCCTATTTCCGTTAACCCTGGGCTAATACCGTCATCACTTTCCCCGTAAACATTATTATCTGATGTATGGAAAAAATCTTGCGTTGCAAAACCATGCACAGCTATATCATCATACCAAGTGCCTGCAAACGCTTGTGTGGACATCGCTCCGCTAAATAAAAGCACTAATAATTTATTGCGAAATAAATAATCGAACTTTTTCATTTTCAAACTCATTACTTAAGTAACCTATAGCATTTGGTGTATTTGCAACCTTCTCTAACATTTCTTCTTCACTGCCAACCACTATCGGCACCCGCCCAATACCTGAAAAAGTGATTCGATCCCATACTCGCCTCAATTGATGTGGAAACATATGCAAATTATTCTTGGTAAAAACTTGATGAAGCGGATGATCATCAGCCAAAGTAAAGACTTTTATTTTTTCACCATTAGGCCAGAATCGTTGGCGCATAGTAAAGATTGCCCTTGTTTTATTTAATGAAACCTTATATTCAGGAACAGATGAGTTAACAACAATGTCAGTTGCATATGTATCTGACATAAATATATTGCATAGAAAAATGATGAAAAGCATAGTTTTCATTTTTACTTTAGCTTTTGATTCGAACAACCGAAATAGCAAAATAAAATCACCCTTCAATACTGTTTATTACAAGCGACTTCTTAATTCCACTCGCTACCTTTAACTATAAAATATAGACCAATTTAACAAATATTTTATAGCCCATTAACTATAGTTGAGTTTGAAAACTTTATTTTATTTTTAATCACATACCCTTCTTTCAAAACAGGGTATGTGATTAAGCTCTTAAGTAATCAAAAGGAAAATAATTAAATCTAGTTCAGTTTTACCCACCGTAAACGACTCGCATTTGTCACCACAGTAAAAGACGACATTGCCATTGCTGCGCCAGCAATCATAGGGCTTAATAAAATACCAAAAATGGGATATAACAAACCAGCTGCTACAGGAATACCAATAGTATTGTAAAAGAAAGCACCTAATAGATTTTGTTTGATATTAACAACTGTTGCTTTAGATAATGCCATTGCTTCAGGTACTTTTGATAAAGACCCTTGTAAAATAACGATATCAGCACTTTCAATAGCGACATCAGTTCCCGTACCAATTGCAAAACCAACATTAGCTTGCGCTAAAGCAGGTGCATCATTAATACCATCCCCTACCATCCCTACAATTTCGCCAGCAAGCTGTAATTGTTTAACAGCTGCTGCTTTCTCTTCTGGTAAAACTTGTGCTTTCACTTCTGTTATTCCAGCTTGCATCGCAATGGCTTTTGCAGTGATTTCATTATCACCTGTTACCATAATAACCCGAACACCTTGGCTTCTTAGCTGAAGTACTGCATTAGCTGAGTCTTTTTTGATTGGATCAGAAACAGCAATAATTCCTGCTACTTGATTATCAACGGCTAACATCATAGCTGTTTGACCTAAAGCTGATAATTGTTCAATCTTGGCAATATGCTGATCGTACTCAATATTTTTTTCTGCCATTAAAGCCTGATTACCAAAAAACACCTGTTGACTCGCAATAGTAGCTGAAATTCCATGACCAGCAATTGCTTCAAAAGCAGTCGCTTTGTCTAGTTTAAGTTCTTTTTCTTCAGCCGCTGCTAAAATTGCCGCTGCCAAAGGGTGTTCAGAACCTGACTCTATACTTGCAGCTAACTGTAAAACTGTTTGCTCATCAAACGTACCTATTGCCTCAATAGTTGATACAACTGGCAATCCTTCAGTTACTGTCCCTGTTTTATCTAAAATAAGCGTAGTAATTTTTCCAGCACTTTGTAATGCATCACCATTACGAATTAAAACCCCCATTTGTGCAGCTCGCCCAACAGATACCATTACCGATATAGGTGTCGCTAAACCCAGAGCACAAGGACAGGCAATTACTAATACTGTCATTGAAGTAACAAATGCGTAGCCCATTGATGGATCGGGGCCAAACAAGTACCAAACACAGAAGGTAAAAAGAGAAATACACACAACCACTGGTACAAAAATACTGGATATTTTATCAGCTAACTTCGCAATTTCTGGCTTACTACCTTGAGCATTACGTACACTTTTAATAATTTGGGCTAATGCAGTATCACGCCCAATACGGGTTGCTTTAAATAAAAAGCTCCCTTTAAGATTCATAGTACCCGCGGCAACTTTTGATCCTTCCGACTTCTCAATAGGAATAGATTCACCTGTTAACATTGATTCATCAACTGATGAATGTCCTTCTATTAATTCTCCATCTACAGCAATTTTTTCGCCAGGCCTAACCCTTATTGTCTCTGCCAGCCCTACTTCTTCAATGGCAATGTCTTGTTCCACACCATCACGTACAACTCTTGCTGTACGTGGCTGTAATCCAATAAGTTCTCTAATAGCCGATGAAGTTTGCCCTCTTGCTCTAGTTTCTAGAGCCGAACCAAAATTAATAAAAGCCAGAATAAGAACTGATGCTTCAAAATAAGCATGGGGCGCAAATTGCGTTAAATGACTAGAATAATCAATAATGATGCAAGAGTATAACCAAGCAGATCCTGTGCCCAAAGCAATTAAGGTATCCATATTTGCTTGACCCAACATCAATTGTTTTATTGCACTGGTATAAAAATGCCCACCAGAATATCGTAATATACCTAAAGAAATTATTGCTACAAATGGCCAAAACCAACTTCCGGCTCCAGAACTTATTGCAGGAAGCCAGCCCAAATGACTCAACGTCATTAAAGGCACACCAAAAATTGCAGCAACTTTTGCTTTTTGCATTAATCGCACATAACGCTGCATTTCTTGTTCTTCTTGTTCACTAGGGTCTTCCAGACCTTCCATTACTGCTGCATCAAAACCAGCTTCTTGTACAGCTTGTTTTAATAGCTCAGGGTCAACTGCCCCCGTAACTAATGCAGTATGATCAGCAAAATTAACACTAGCAGAGTCTACACCGTCAACTGACTTTAAAGCCCCTTCTACAGAACCTACACACCCCGCACAATTCATCCCTAAGATGGATAACCTTAACCCTTCATCTTCTGAACTTTCTTGCTTATTTGTACTCATGGAAATACCCCAGTAAATTTTTAAACTAAATCTATTTAGCCAACAACAAAACCAGCTTCTGTTATGACACTTGAAATAGCTTCTACATTCGTTACTGCTGAATCAAATTCAACATCAACTTTATTTTCTTTATGCTTTGCTTCAACAGCTATAACACCATCCGTAGCATCTAACTTTTTCTTAACATTAGTTTCGCAACCACCACATTTCATACCGGTTACATCTAATGATACTGATTCTGACATTTCTTTCTCCCGTGTAATTTAAAAAATATGCAAAACCATAATTTAATGCATAATAGCTCAATTATACAACAATAATATGGCCGGTCTTTCTTATATAGACAAACAAACCAAATATTATCCTTATGAAAATTAAACTTAGCTTTTTTCTACTACTTACTTTTTTTTCATCTTTAATTTCTGCAGCAGAACTTATAAACTTATCAAATAAAGAACTTATCGAATTACAAAAAAATCAGAATGCATTAATTGTAGATATTCGTACAGAAGGTGAATGGAGCTCAACTGGAACTATTCCAAATAGTCATAAATTACAGTTTTTTTCGCCAAGAGGTAAATATGACACTAAAAAGTGGCTGGCTGATTTAAACAAAATAAAGACTTCTGAAGATCAAGCAATTATTCTGGTTTGTAGATCAGGCGGTAGAAGCGGTAAGCTTGGAAATATGCTAACTAAACAATTAGGTCTAGATAATATTCATCATCTATCTAACGGCATGATGTCGTGGATAAGAGCTGGCAACGAAACAAATACAAAATGTCCTACTCAATTTGCTTGTAAATAACTACATACCATGTCTTTAAACAACATAACCAACCAAACTATTGCACTTGCGGGCATTTCTCAGGCTTGCTTGTTAGTACAACAATTAGCTACCACGGGAACAGCTGATAATGCAGCCATAGAAACCAGTATTAATAGTATTCTACAGATTGACTCTGATGGCGTTATTGATATTTATGGCGGACTATCAAACCTTAAACCTGGGCTAAAACAGTTAGAACAACAATTATTAAGTAAAACTATTGCTGATCCAGAACAGGCTCGTTATGCAGCTTCGCTAGTATTCCTAGAAAAACAGTTATCTAATCGTCCTGAGATGCTCACAAAGATAAGTACAGGAATTTCGATTGCACAAGCGCAATCAGAAAATTTTGGTACGCTGCATGAAAATGTTTTAGCCAATTTAGGCGATCTTTACCACAGCACCATTAGTACATTACAGCCTCGTATTATGGTAAATGGCGAGCAAGAGTATTTATCTCAACCCAATACTGTCAATAAAATCAGATCATTATTATTATCAGGTATTCGAGCCTCAATGCTATGGCGACAATGTGGTGGAGCACGTTGGAAGTTCCTGTTTTTTCGTAAAAAACTTCAAGATGAAATAGAACATCTTCTTACCCAGATTGATTAAATAAACACCAATGACAGCCTTATTAATTGAAGCCAACAACTTAAGCCGTTATTACAATGATCATTGTGCTGTAGATGATGTAAGCTTTTCTTTGGCAAAAGGTGAAGTTCTGGGATTTCTTGGCCCCAATGGAGCGGGCAAAACTACCACTATGCAAATGCTTTGTGGAAACCTTGCTCCAAGTTCTGGTGAGATACGTATTAATGGCTTTGATTTATTGGAGCAGCCAAAACAAGCTAAGCAATGCTTAGGTTATTTACCTGATACCCCCCCCCTCTACAAAGAACTGACAGTTAATGAATTTTTGGATTATTGTGGGCGTTTACATGGAATTTCATCTAAACAAATTACACATGCTATTGATTTAGCAAAAGATCGTTGTGGACTTGAGCATGTAGCTAACCGCTTAATTACCAACTTATCTAAAGGTTATCAGCAACGTGTAGGTATAGCACAAGCTATATTACACAACCCTGAAATCATTATTCTTGATGAACCCACTGTTGGCTTAGACCCTATCCAAATTAAAGAAATACGCGCTTTAATCAAAGAACTTGGTCAAAATCACGGTATTATTTTATCGACCCATATTTTGTCTGAAGTTCAAGAGTCCTGTTCTCATGTTCAAATTATCAATCAGGGCAAGCTGATTTTAAAAGAAACGATAAACGATTTAAATCAGCGTATGAATACAGGTAGAATTAAGGTAATCACTCGCTCAACAATTAACCCAGATCTCTTTTCTGAGATAAATAATATTCATACTATTGAAGATCTCTCAAATAATAGCTATCTATTTCATCATGATATCAACAATAACCCGACCGAATTAATTGCTGAAATAATTGTCAATTCAGGCCGGGGCTTATTAGAACTATCGCCAGTTAAACAATCAATGGAAGAAATCTTTATTAGCCTAACCTCTAACAAGGACTCAGAATGATTTTCACCATTGCCAGCAGAGAACTAAAAACACTATTTTTATCGCCTTTAGCATGGTCAATTTTAGCAGTGTTACAACTTATTCTTGCTTATCTATTTTTGACCCAAGTTGAAACATTTACATCCTTTCAAGCACAATTGGCCACTATTAATAATGCTCCAGGCATGACAGAAGTTATAGTACAACCTCTGTTTGGAAATGCTTCGATTATTTTATTACTCGTTACCCCATTACTCACCATGCGTTTAGTGTGTGAAGAGAGACGTAACAAAACACTAGCACTGTTACTTTCTGCACCTATTTCTGGAGCAGAAATAATTTTAGGTAAATTTTTAGGTATTCTTGCCATGCTGACAGTGGTTGTAATGTTAGTTTCCCTAATGCCTTTATCCCTGTTGATAGGTGGAGAGCTTGATCTTGGCAAGTTTGCATGTAATATTTTCGCCTTATTATTATTAGTTTCAGCTTTTGCTTCTCTGGGACTTTATATGTCATGTATTGCAAGCCACCCAACTATTGCAGCTATTTGTAGTTTTGGCTTATTACTTCTGTTATGGGTACTTGATTGGACTGTAGGTTTAAAGAGTCAAGGAAGTGATGTTTTTCAATATTTATCAATCCTTAAACATTTTCAAAATATCCAAACAGGATTATTAAACACTGTTGATATTAGTTATTTTCTACTATTTATCTGCACCTTTCTTATTCTTAGTATTCGTAGGCTTGAAAGTGACAGGTTACTAAAATGAAAATAACCAAGCATATTCATCAACGTATCCGTATTAAAAATACCTTAGTCACTTTTGTTATTATCTCTCTTTTAATTGCTCTAGCCTCACTTAGCCAAATATATAAAGCAGAATATGACTTAAGTGCCAACAACAGCAATACCCTTTCAGAGGCTTCTCAAAAAATACTAAGCTCTTTAGCAGAACCTGTCAGCATAACTGCATATATTAAAGAGCCAAATTTACAACAACAATTAACTCAGCTACTGAATAAGTATCGTAGATTTAAAAGCAACATTACTTTCCATTTTATTGACCCAACATCAGTACCTGAAAAAGCACGTGAACTTAATATAGGCCCCCAAGGTGCAATTATTGTTGAATACTTAGGCCGTACAGAAAAACTGCTTTACTTAGATGAATCCAACTTATCCAACGCTTTATTACAATTAGCTCATACAAAAGAACGTTGGATTACATTTTTAACAGGTCATGGTGAACGCTCCCCTATTGGACAAGCAAACTTTGACCTTGGTTTATTTGGTAAGCAATTAGAACAACATAAAATAAAAGTACAAACTATCAACTTAGCTCAGTTTGCTACTATTCCTGATAATTCATCATTATTAATATTAGCTTCACCCGCCGTTGCTTTATTATCAGCAGAGCTTAATATTATCTCTGAATATATTAAAAAAGGAGGCAACCTCCTGTTATTAACTGACCCTAATAAGCAGCACCTCAATACTATTGAACAACAATTAGGACTAATCAAACTGCCAGGAACAGTGGTAGATAGTAGTTCAAGCCTATATGGCATTGATGACCCTACTTTTGTTTTAGTTAGTGAATATAGTAGACACCCAATTACCATTAATTTTAATAGTATTAGTGTTTTCCCTATTTCATCAGCCTTTACAGCAGATGAAGAAACTGAATTTGAAACCGAAGTATTACTTAGTAGTGTACAAAAATCCTGGTCAGAAATAGGTGAGATAACAGGAAAGATTCGTTTTGATGTAGACAGTGAGGAGCAGCAAGGCCCTTTAGCAATCGCCTATGCTTTAACACGTAAACTATCTAATAAAACCCAACAACGTATTGTTGTTTTAGGTGATGGCGATTTTTTATCTAATGCCTATTTAGGTAATGTAGGTAACTCTGAACTAGGCTTTAGACTTATCAACTGGCTTACCCATGATGACCAATTTATTGAAATCCCAAACAACATTACACCCGGAAAGTCATTAAATTTAACAAATACATCTATCGCAATTATTGGTTTCGGATTTTTATTAATCTTACCTTTATTACTTATGGTGACAGGCCTTTATATTTGGCATAAACGTAAGAAACAGTAATTAATTATTACATCCACTACTAATAAGCCCTAAATAATGCCCGAATTACCCGAAGTAGAAACCACCTGTAATGGCATTCGCCCTCATATTATTGATAAGACAATTACAGATGTAATTATCAGACAAAATCAATTGCGCTGGCCTATTACCGATAATCTTCGAGAATTGTTGTTAGGTCAATCCATTGAGTCAGTTAAACGTAGAGCTAAATATTGTTTACTAAAAACCAATCAGACTGAAACCGTTATTATTCACTTAGGTATGTCTGGCAGTTTACGTATTACTGATACAGAAACCCCAGCTGAAAAACATGATCATGTAGACTTTATCTTTAATGATAAAACAGTCTTACGTTTTAATGATACAAGACGATTTGGTGCGATTTTAGCCACATCAGAAACTATTGAACAGCACAAATTAATTAGTTCTTTGGGCCCAGAGCCTTTGTCTGATCAATTTACAGGTAATCATCTTTATCAATTATCAAAGAATAGAAAAGCCACGGTAAAGTCATTCATAATGGATGGACATAATGTAGTTGGCGTAGGAAATATTTACGCCAGTGAATCTCTGTTTATGGCAGGCATACTGCCAACAAGAGCAGCAGGAAAGATTTCCCTAAAACGTTATCAAAAACTAGCCGAGTGTATAAAACTTGTTTTACAACAAGCCATTAATCAAGGTGGAACAACTTTACGTGATTTTGTTAATGAACAAGGGAAACCAGGTTATTTTCAACAGTCTTTAGCTGTATATGGTCGTAAGGATGAAGAGTGTATTCAGTGCGCAGCTCCTATTCAACAATTAAAAATTGCTCAAAGAGCTAGTTATTTTTGCTCTGTTTGTCAAAAATAAATTTGTAAGACAAAATTAATTGAGATTTATAGCGTGAACTAAAGCCAAACTAACCTTTCATCGTTTTCTATACAGTACAACTAAGCCACTTGCCATAAACCAGAAAGCTGCTGGAACAGGTACTGTTGATACTGTTCCAATAGTTGAAGTTGCACCCAAGTAGTTATTACTTGCATCACCCAAGTCATTTACAAAAAAATGCAGTTGTGAAACATCCGGTTTTAATATATCAAATGTTAAAGTCGCTAAAGTAAAACTAAGGGCCTGCATCTCATTTAGATCATCGCTATCATCAAAAGAAATTTCATATATATTCAAAAGACCAGTGCCAGTTAAAGAGGCTCCAAATTCATTTAACCCAAAATCGAAAAGATCTAATTGATTACCTAATAACGGATCCCCAAATGCAGCACTTGAAAATGATAAATGACTACTATTAAAGATAATATCTAAATCATAGCTAGAAAGAGAATACGCTTCCCCATTACCCAAACCTGAAATGGTCACATCTATATCAATAGATCCAGCATTTTTAATACCTGAGCCAAATCCCAAACTGATATTGGCATTTACCAAGCCAGATGAAAGTAGTAATAAAGTTATACTTAATAACTTGAACCCTTTTATTTTTTTCATAATATTATTTTTAGTTTTTTCACAAAAAGTAACCTTAAATCCATGTTCCACTTCTCTCAAATTATTCTGTTGCACAACGAGCCCTAGTACATAAAGCTCTTAAAGCACGTGCATCGCGAACAGTAATAATGCCATCATTATTTAAATCTTTGGGATCATCCGTGCCAGATGCCGGCTGATTTCTTGAGGCCAGAATAATACTCATATCATCTCTGTCAACATCACCATCATTATCTAAGTCTCCAGGGATAACCGTTATTTCACACTCATCAGGAATATGATTAGCATCAATATCTTTACTGGTTTTTATAATATCAATAACATCAGAAATAGCATTATTATTACAATCGGGGAAAACATTCAGATAATAAACATCTTGCTCACCATTGAAAGTCGCCGCATAAGCAATATGAGCACCATTAGCATCAGAAACCAGATGAGTATAATCCCCCATTTTGTCAGCTTGTTGCTCTTTTCCGTTAACAATTCGATAAGGTAAATGCGTATTAAAAGATGGCGTTACTGCTTTGTTTTCACTCCAAGTCCGTCCACCATCCCAGGAATAAGAATAAAAAAGCTGTGACATTCGTGCGGGGTTTTCGCCAGTTCCGTTACGAGTATCGTACCAAACCGCATCTATTCTAGAGTTTTCTGCAACATCCATCATAGGAAACCATTGAAATGCAGTTTCACTCGACGTGTCATCATTAAGCCGCATAGCGGCAGACCAACTATCACCACCATCTTCACTTCTTACAAAAAACATATCGAGTGGGTCACTTCCTGATTGCCAGCCATAGGGAAGTGAATAGGCCATCATATAAATATTACCTCGCATTGAACCTGTCGATTTGTCAGTTGCTATTTGCATATCACCATACGAACCTAATGGGTTTGGGCCTGTAGGAATAAATAACATAATGACATCCCCGCCCATATCAACCTTTTGAGCTGTAAACGTCGGAGCAACAAGTGAATCTTTAGCATTAACGGATTTTGAAAAATGATGCCCTTTACGAATAATTCCCAATGAATGAGGTGACAAAATATCTTCACTTACCCCAGATAGATAAACTTCACCTTCAGGCCCAATCGCAATTCTGCCAAAACCGTAATTATTTATAGGTAATGCAACATCAGGCTCCTGATAGCTAACACCGCCATCAGTAGAGCGAATAAAGTATTTAGGCACATAATTAGGGTCAGGATTTGTACTAGTTGCACGTCGCCAACTGCTATATATATTGCCATTACTTTCGCCACTTGTTTTATCAATAGCAATCCAGTTTTTGTCTCCAATAAATTGATGCACAGGATCAGACCAGGTGACACCACCATCAGTAGACTTGAATACTGAACTACTATTTACACTACCATGTGCCATAGATTGATAATAAAAGTTACCTTGAGAATCTGTATCTAAAACGGGATCAGTTCGTTGCTGTGCCTCTAACGCAGGAAGCTTTCCATTTATCCAACTCACTCCTCCATCAAAACTATAAGCAAAGCCTGCTTGCTTGATCAAAGCAGGTGGATCAAATCTACGCCAACCAATAACAATGTTTTTTGGATTGAGTGGATTCACTGCTATGCTTGGTTCATTGCCCCTATCACCCTCCATATTCTGAGCAAGCGTACCTACATTGACTTGATAGCTATAATAAGAATTAAAACTAACTACTGGGCTAGATGCTGCATGTACGATCAAGGGCAGCGTTGAAACTGCCAATAGAATAGCCTTATTAAATGGTAATATGTTCACACATGTCATTAGGCAACATTCCTTTTGCCTTTATTACTGGCAAAAAGCCCTAGTAAACCAGTAGCAAAAAACCATACAGCGGCAGGAACTGGAACTACAGTAGTTTGAAAACTAAAATCCCCAACAATCGCTCCAGTGGAACCACCTAAATGATCAAACCCTTCACCCAATGCTAAATTACCTACTAACTGTAAAGTATCATTTATTTGACTTACAACAACATTATCTAAATCAAATACATTAGCGCGCCAAGAAACATGATTAAATAGTGCCCATCCGGAATGTCCATTAGTTTCACGACTATCATTATATTCCAGTGTAAAGTCTCCAATAAGAGTCCTGTTACCCGCTTCTTCTCCATCCTGAATGCTAAAGGGAACATCAAGCCGGTATCTAAATGCTCCTCCTAGCCCTATAGCACCCGATGCGGTGCCCATTAAATCGGAAGTATCAAAAGAAAAACTAGTTGCTTTATTACGGCCGCTTACTACAGTACCATTAACAGCTAACTTACGCCCAAGTCCTGAAATTTCTCCCGTTCCCTCAATAAAATGAGTTGTTAATAACTGATCAATTGATAAATTATTATAGGAACTTGAATCAAAATACTCTTCAAGATAAAAAGCAGGCATTGCTGGATCTGCATCATGACTAAATGCACCAGCCAAAGCTGATTTATCAAAATTGATAGTCATTGCACCACCACTAATAGAACTAGCAAAAGCTGCCGAAGAACCTATAGTTATTAAAACTATAGATGTATAAGAAATCTGTATGATTTTGTTTAGATAATTCATTTTTTTATGGGGCAAATTTTTTTGGGGAGGGGTAAAATAATCTACACTCTAACTAGGAGGCTGTCCGAGAATAGAATGTAATTAATCAATCCCAAAGCCCCTTATCAAAGAACCTTGAGAATCTGATCAATATTTTAAAAGTTATATTTCAAACCCTTTATATTTTCTTGCGTTTACCTACCCCTATCAAACCAATAAGTCCAGTACCAAAAAGCCATACTGCTGCAGGAACAGGAACAGCAGAGGGAGCTAGGTTAAAAGTACCAACTACAGAAGTATCAGCTCCTAACATAAATGCCCAAAGTCCAGTAATTTGTAGATCACCATTCAGTAATAATTCACCAGCCTCATTTACAGACTCATTAACATTTGTTAATTTCAAAAAATCGTTATAACCAAACCCAGCATCAAAAGTAGCAATATTCCAAATTCCTGAAGTATTCGTTAATCTAAAATCATAAGGCACAAGCAGTCCACCTGGACCATTAATACGCATTGCACCACTCAAACCAATTTGACCCGTTGAAGTATCACTAGCATCCATTGTTGTTTCTTGTTCAGTTCTTCCTGATCCAATTGTAGAAACTATATTAGTTGTAGAATTTGTATTAACAGCAAACTCCATCGCAGTACTTCCATTAACTGCCAGCGTAGTACCACCAGTAGTAGCTCCATCAATAGTAAGTGTATTATCACTAGCACCCCAATGAGTATCTACAATATTCCCAAAGGAATTCGCCGCTGCAAAAGCTGTATTATCGATAGTAATCGCTGCAGTACCAGAAACCAGTGATGCACTAGCTGTTGCTGGAGCCAATAATCCAGTTATTGCTAATACACCGGCAGTTAGTATATGTTTGGCTTTAAAGCTATTTTGATAGTTAAGAGTAATTGCTTTCATTTTCGTCCTTATATATTCAAATTGTTCTAAAAAATACATATCCTTATGCCCATTCCCTATATGAATAAATGTTCTCAGGGTAAGATTTTAGATATCCGTTCTTAAATATATAAGCCGTTTAAAAAGTGAAATCGATCACAAAAATGTTAAATTATTTTATTTTTTTTCCTATCTACAAAATATGAAAATATATTTTTTAAATAAATACAGCCACTTAGATTAAAAAACAAATTTAATTTTTTTATTTTATAAAAGAGAGAAGCAGGCAACAACTGCCTTTAACTTATTTCTGATTTTATAAGGAAGAATATGACTCTTAGAGAAAGTCAGATTTAATTTCTTCTTAATATTCTATAGAGAGGTTGAGGTAGGCAGAAAAAGGTTGAGTCGGTACGAAGCGGCCACCAAAATAATTAAGCGACTGATAGTTTTTTTCATTTGTTATATTCTTAAATGCAGCACTGATTTTAAAACTATCAGCTTCATAGTTAAGTGCCGCATCAACTGAATATAAACTATCACTTTTATTATAACCGGGGACTTCCAAATAGACACCCGATTGGTAATAGACACCTGCTCCTAGACTAAACCCATTTAGCATCGCTTGATCAAAACGGTAATTTGTCCAAAGCTTTCCAGAATGACTGGGGATATGAGGTAAATGTTTACCATTAAAAGATTCTGTCTGATGCTTGATATATCGCGCATCAGTATAAGCATAACTGCTTAACAGGCTAATATTATCTAACTGCCAGGTTAAATCAACTTCAACACCTTGAGAACGTTGTTGACCCGTCGTTTCAGACCTGCCTTTTACATCAGTATTATCTCTAATAGCTACATGCGAACGATTAATTTGATAGACAGCGACTTGTCCGTTAAGACCCTTGAAAAAATCAAATTTAATTCCAGCTTCAATATGCTGAGATAATTCAGGCGATGGCGTGTTAACAAAGCTTACAAATGGTTGACCTCGCATACCTTCACTATAACTAATAAAACCTGCAATGTTATTTGTTAAATCATAACTAACGCCTAACCTCGGTAAAAACTTAGTCTTGCTTGTTTGAGCAACCGATTCAAACCCTGGGGATTCATTGTTATAAGCGATATTAACCGTACCTAACCTAACACCTGCCAAAAGATGAAGGTGATCATATACAGTACTTTGTAATTGTATATAACCGCCATAAGTTTTATTAACCACAAAGATATTATTAATGCCTAAGCCAGGCTGACGATAAGGATAATTAAACTGGGGATTATTTAAATCTACAAACCCTAAAGACAGTGAATCTGACTCAATAAGACCTTCATCTTTAAACTGACTAAAATCCCCCCCAAATAGAAGCGTATTTTTTGTTGTAGCCACTTTAAAATCAGTTTTTACATTAGCGACAAAACTTAATTCTTGCTGCTCTTGATAAAGTTGAGTATTAAATAAAGCCCAAGTTGATGGTGCTGAATATGGTTGATCAGCTTTAATGCCATCTACCCCAAAAAGAGTTTGAATTTTCTGGTCAAACTTAGATTCAGAATATCTGGCTTTCAATGTCAAATCCCAAGATTCATCAATCTCATGTTCAAACGCAGCCCAAACACCATAAAATTTTGCCTGACTTGGATCAATATCATCTGGGCCGATATACGTTTCAGGCCTTATATTAAAGTCTCCTGTTACAGAGCCATGAGCAGGTACACCTTGATAATCAACTTGCTCCCAACTCGATATTTTTCCTTGAATAATTAACTGCATACCTTTGTTGTTAGTTATGGTTAATGCAGGATTTACGTTATATCGTTCAGTTTCAATCACATCGATATAGCTTTCTGAATATGTGTATTCAGCCGTTACACGAAATAAAAAATGTTCACTGAGCGGCTGATTAATATCAACATAAGGTTGATAGTATTGATAACTACCATATTTAACACCCGCTTCTCCAAAAGCCTCTTGCTCTGGTACTTTAGAGACAATATTAACCAATCCTCCAGGTGGAGCGCCCGCCCCCCCCCCATACAACAAAGCATTTGAACCTTTTAACACCTCAATACGTTCTACATTAACCAAACTTTCTCTGTCACCCGCATTATAATATTGAGTAAAACCATCAAGTAACTGTTCAGCCCTAAAACCTCTAATTTGGGTATAATCGAAACTAGGTGTTAACGCAGTCTGCCCAACAATAACACCACTAATATTTTTTAAACTCTCACTGATGCTAAGACTACCTTGGTCATCAATTAAGGTCCGCGTCACAAATTGGATCGATTGAGGGGTCTCTTTTATGGCTGTATCTGTTCTGGTAGAACTTTTTGTATGAGATATATTATAAGTTTTAGGCCCATTTCGCTTAGCTTGATATTGCGAATTATTTCCCACGACTGTTAATGGTTGTAGAATCTTTACAGAATCTAATTGCTTCCATTTATTAATAAGCTCTTGATCTTCAGGTAGATCATCTGGCGTAGCTTGGGGGATAATTGTTACTGTATTATGATCAATAAACTGGTAAGTAAAACCACTGTCTCGTAATAAAAAGTCCAATGCCTGGTTTACAGTCAATTCACCCTGTAAATTTTTACTTTTTAATCCTCTAATTTGATCTGCCGTATAAATTAATTCCAGATTTGACTCTGCTGCAAATTGAATGAGCCCATCATTAAGGGATTGTTCTGGAATATTATATTGATAATATAGAGATTCTGATGATGCAGTAGCATAACTAATGAAAAACAAGAGCAATATCTTAATTAGCTTCAATCTATAGTGCCTAAAATCCATTTTCACTATTTTATTTCAATAAACGGAAAACCTAATCTATGCATTAGCGATGAAGAATACTCCACCAGCCAGCAACTCTAGTCTGTTTTAAATTAAGTACTTTACAGATTGTAATTAGAATAGCATCTGGGTTTTGTAATGAAAAGACTCCTGTCACACGTAAATCTTTTAACTGATCATCAGATAGAAAAATACGTCCATTTTGATAACGCTCTAGTTCTGCAATCAAATCACCTAAAGGCTGGTCGTTTATAATCAAGCGTTGATTTTGCCAAGCTGTTTCTTGGTTGAGTATTATATTTTTAGCTTCAGCTAATACCTCACCTGTACTATATTTGATTTGTTGGCCTTGACTTACATTCACACTATGTTCTGCATTCTGCATTTGATGCACAGCAACGGCATGTTCTTGCACAGTGACTTTTACTAAATTATTTTCATTTTTATGTATTTGAAAAATAGTACCTAAAGCTCTGACAATTAATCCATTTATATTAACTTCAAAGGGACGATTAATATCTTTAGCAACAGTAAAACGCACTTGTCCATGATGCAAGGTTATTGATCGATTTATATCATTGTAATCCACTGAAACGGCACTATTAGTATTTAATAATAGTAGGCTACCATCTGCCAATTTAACTTCGCGTAATTCACCTGTTACTGTATAAAAGTCACTGTTTAAAGTATCTAATAAATGCATTTGTTGAGGTAAAATAAAGTTCACCACAACCAACCATGTTGCAAGAATTGCAATTGAAGGAACAAACCAAGCAAGCCACCTTCCTTTTATAGAATAAAAAATATCTTTCTTATTCTGTACAGAGTTTTGTAGCATTTCACTTGTAACACTTTCGTCAATTTCAACAGCAGGCGTTGCAGCCAGGCTCATTTGATCGAATAACACCTCAGCAGCAGCAAATGCTTCAGAATTTGCATGAGCCTCTGCTAACCAGTCAGCAAAAGCTAATAACTCATCATCATCTAAATCATCCGAGCGCAACTTAACAAGCCAATCAATAGCTTGCTGTTTAAGCTCAGGTAATTCTGTATCATTTGATAACTTAGACATTGTCTAATTCCATTATTAAGCACATTTTATTATTACTATATATAACGTTTGAGTTATAAAGATAACTACTAATATCTGTAAATAATTTCATGATTAACTCTTATTTTTCTATACGCTTTGCACAATGGGTCATTGCTTGCGATAAAAGTTTGTTAACCATAGATTTTGAAATCCCCATTCTGCTGGCAATTTCAGAGTACTTAAGCCCATCAACACTGTGCATATAAAAAGCGGTTCGACTATTTACGGGTAATTCATCCAAAGCTTGTTTCATCATCAACATTTGCTGTTGACCCATTAAAGCTTTATCAGGTTCTGCTGATTTATTTGATGACACTTGAAGTGCATCATCAAATGCCATATTAGAAGCATATTTATTTCTTACAACAGTTTTGCGCTGGTAATCAATTGCCAAATTTAGAGCTATCCTAAAAGCTAAAGCTCTTGCATTATCTGGAGGACTTTCTTGAACCTTTTTATTCAGCCGCAGATAAGTTTCATGTGTAAGGTCAGCTGCTGTTTCTGCACATTTCAAACGACTGGTTAAAAAGCCTTGAAGGTCCTTAGCAAGAACATCACTCCAAAACTGAGTGTTATTGGTAGGCTCTAGTACACTCATCTAAATTTAGTGTGCAAAAAAATACTTATAAATTGCAATACCGACAACAACTAATACCACAACAGCCCAACCAATAATATCCATATATTGTCGTAGCTTATTTTCTAGTTTTTCACCGCCAGCAGCAATTAACATGGCGACCAGAAAAAAACGAGCTCCTCTTCCCACCATTGAAGCTAATATAAAAGGTAGAAAAAACATCTGTAAAGCACCCGCCGCAATAGTGAATACTTTATAAGGTATAGGCGAAAATCCTGCTATAAAAACAGCCCAAAAACCCCAGTCTTTAAACCAGTTTTCTGCTAATAAATATTTCTG
>Ga0105355_10001926_pt1 | contig 19027 bp, 24 predicted proteins | sample GOMGulsemesocosm_2_FD_83508 | JGI IMG/M metagenome (GOLD analysis project Ga0105355, IMG submission 83508) | Methane-oxidizing microbial communities from mesocosms in the Gulf of Mexico - GOM9C Gulf of Mexico | ecosystem: Environmental > Aquatic > Marine > Cold seeps | place: Gulf of Mexico... | reverse complement strand
TGACACACAAACAGTGAACACGAATGTAGCTTTCGTCGCAGACGTATCAGCAACAGTTGATCAACCTGTCGATTTCGGGACATTAGTAAAAGTAACAGGTAACTGTGCTATGGATGATTCAGCTGCGCTTACAGGCGTAGGTTGTGTTGCAGGCGCATTATCTGGTACACCACAAGTAGGTATCGTAACTGTAAATGGAGCAAGTGGAGCAGCTATTCAAATAGATGTTGACTCTACTGCTGCATCAATCACAGATTTAGATTATAACGCTGTGTTAGCTAACTCTACAGCTCCAACCGTATCATTAGGTTTGGCCGCTGTTGCAGAGACACTTACTGGTGGAACACAAACGTACCACCTTTCAGGTTCTTTAGATATTACCGATACGGTAATTGATAGCCCTGTAATATCAGTAGATTTTACTGTTGTGTACAACTAGCAAAACATAACTGATTTTTTACATAAATTTCAGTTTACAAGAAAATAGAGGCTAATACCTCTATTTTTTTTATACCGGAAGTAACATGAAACTACTTAAAATATTATTAGCAATAACAATCTCCTCAACCGTAATAGCCAACTCAGCGATGATATTCCCACAACGCGCCATTCTCGACGAAAAAAGTAAAACATCCAGTTTTAAAGTGATTAATACCAGCGATGTAAATGTGAAATATCAAATATCAATAATCGATAGAGTCCAGGAAGACAGCGGAAAAACATTTGTAACTGACAACTATCAGTTTTCAGCTAAAAAACATCTAACATTCTCACCTCGAAAATCAATAAAACTTGCAAAGCACGGAAAAAAACCAATCAGAATAAAACTGAAAAATTACGGCGCTCTTAAAGATGGAGAATACAGATCATATCTAAGCGTAATTACAGATAACGACCAACCAGATGATGTTGTTGGTTACAAGGTCGGTGTAAAAACAGGCATACAACTTCCAATAATAATCAGAAAAGGAAAACTTTCCGCCACAGCGAAAATAAAAAAAGCTGAAATGAAAGACGGAAAAATAAATGTAACCCTAAACAGGGAAGGAACACGCTCTATTTTCGGAGATATAAACATAACCCAAGACGAAAAAGAACTTGGATTTATAAAAGGTGTAGCCGTTTTTGTCGAATCTAATACAGCAACCTACACGGTAACAGCGAAAGAACTAGATATTAATAAAGAATTTACAATCACATTCAAAGAAAGTGAAGAGTCCGGTGATATCTCGATTACTCAAAAAATCACTCTTTAGTCTACTTTTAATAACGACAACAACATTCGGTATCGAACTAGACTTCGATACCGAAGAATTATACATCCTAACAGCAAACAAAAAAGAGATTCACGACAGTATTAGTCTATTTTATCATAAAGACTCAATATACATACCTGTCAAATTATTCCTTAACGCTCTTAATATCGACTACACAGAACAAAACAAAAACTATAAAGGTTGGATATTCAATACAGAAAATACGTTCCAATTAAACCAATCCGATTTCTTCGAATACGAAGAAACCGAATATTTTGATGTTTTAAAGTTTTGTAAAGAAAATGGCATAAAAACAAGAAACCACGAGAGTGACGGAACACTATACCTCACAACAAATAAGCAATTCTTCTTCGAAATAGAAGAATACCTAAGAAACACAAAAATAAAAGACAAAAAACAACAAACCCTCCCAGATATAAAACATCAATATCAAAGCTATACAAACCCAAACGTATCAATATCAATTGAAAGCAACATATCCGAAGACTATAAAAATATCTCAGGAAGCTTTATCACCGTAGGTGACATGGGATACGGGACGATAAACTCAAATATTAACATAGCAAATAACAAAATAAATATTAATCACCTCAATTACGAGAAAATAACAAATCAAAACGTGAAAGGAAAAATCACAACAAACAACACCAACACAACAATCATTGGAGATATTTCAGCGTTCTCGCTTGGAGATATATCCTCCAATTCTACACACCAACTAACATCTAACTTTAGAGGGCACGGAATTTCCATAAGAAAACAGAACGAAAACACCACATCATATTTCAACAACGAAATCATTGATGGGTCGTACAAAATCAACCAGAAAGTTGAACTACTTCAAAATGGACACGTAATAGACGAAACAACCACCAACGAATTAGGTTATTACAGGTTTTCACAAACCCCTCTTTTTACAGGTCAAAATAACTATGAAATAAAATTCTATGGTGAGTACGGAGAAATCCATACCGAAAACATCACCTATAGAATTACGCAAAAACTTATCGCTAAAAATGAATTAAATTACAGCGCTTTCATAATCAACACAAAAACAAATTTGCTCGGAGATAAACTGTCCGACAATGGAATAATTGCCAATATAGAAGCATCATATGGACTAACCAACACATCCACAATTAATAGCGGATTAACAATTCTAAACGGAAACAAACCATACATTACTAATTCATACACAAAAAACATTCAAAACACTACCAACCAAATTGAATTTATCACAGACATGAATGAATGGGGAGCGACATTTAAAAGCACAGGAACCATGTTTGATGGAAACTACACGTTTGCTTTATCAAAATATAGCGATAATTTCTCTTTAACAAACACACAACAAAAAGATGTACAATCATTCGCCTACAACAAAAGAATAAACTCAATCCCTGACTTCATAAGCAACCTGTCCTTCTTCATACACCACAAAAAACAACAAGAAGAAAATAGAAAAACAAACCTATCAAAGATAGGGGTTATCGGCAGAATTGGACAAATATCCTCTAAATACACATTCGAAAAAAACAATAATCTAATAAACCACAACATCAGCCTAAACACATCCCTTAGAAATGTTAGATTTAGATATGAAACAAAGATAAGCGATAAAAAGACGAGTCACAGCCTTGAAATAAGTAAGAAATTCTTCAACATCAACACATCTTCCAAAGTGCAATACGACTCAATAACAAAAAAACAAACGTTCAACTTTAGCGCTAGAAAGCAATTCGATAAATTTAACATAAACGCATACGGACTTTATAGCGATAGTAATTATGAAATAGGAATAAGCTTCTCTACCAACCTCTGGTTTAACGAAAAACCACGGTTCTCAAGAAACTCACTTTCTCAAGCAGGATCTATAAAAGCCAACGCTTACATAGATGAAAACTACAACGGAATGAAAGATAAAAATGAAAATGGTTTAGAAAACATAACATTTGAATCAAATAGACTTTGGAAAAATATAAAAACCAACTCTAAAGGACAAGCCATACTTCCAGGAGTACAACACCTACAACCCACAAGAATAAAAATAATAGAAGAAGATATTGAAGACTTCACCCTCTCAATCCCAAAAGCTTTATACGTAGAAGCCCACAGAGGTGGAATTACAGAAGTCTATTTCCCACTACAAAGAAAAAAATCGTTAGAAATAATTTTAAAAAACACAAAAGGCAATCCAATAGAAAATAAACGATTTATCCTCACATCCGAAAAGCAGACGATTCACGGATACACGGACGAAGATGGATACTACGCCAACGAAACAATATTCCCTGGCAAATTTACAATAACATTAAAAGACAACAACAAACTACAAGCAACTTTTGAGATAAAAAATGATAAAAACATTGAAGAGTATTATCTGGATAACCTTATTACTATCAACACAAGCAAAAGCCATTAATGTCAAAATTAGATCTGTCACTGAAGTAAACCTAAACCAAATCATACTAACAAAACTAAACACTACATGCAAAATATCTCCGTTAGGGTTATCTGGAACAGGATGCTTCTCCTCTTCCGGAAATGGAGAAGCAATGGGCAGATTTAAAATAACAGGAAACCTTAATGCTACTGTACTAATCGAAAGCTTCACATATTTCGGGTCAGGATTTGAAGCCGATTTTATATTTTATGAGAAAAACTCAAACATTGAAATTGTAAACACAACAACACTTTCTGACACTACAAGTAACGTGTCAAAAGGTAAGATTTGGATTGATGTAGGCGTTGAAATCACAATAACAAATCACACACTATTAACAAACACATCAGAAATACCTATAGACATCAGTGCGGAATACCTATAATAACCCACTAGATTAAATTGGAAATAACCCTTGCAAGTGAATGAGTTATCATTAATATAAATCTTGTAGGTTGAGTTGCTGTTTTTCCTTTATCGTTTTTCACGCCAGCATCAAGCCACCACATAACTAGGCCTTTATAGAGATTTACTCTTAAAAGGGAGGGGAGGTATTCTTCTAATAAATCTACTATTTATTGAAAAGCTTTATATCTTATGGCGCACAGCCATTAGAGCTCTTAAATTACTCCTGAGGCGCTCAAATATTAGATTATCAATCTAGTTAAAAGACTAAAAACCACACACTCCTAATCTTATTCTTTTTTTTCTTAACAATACCTTAAAAAGCAACAAAGCTTAAAGTGATAACATAACCCACTATCTATTCATTATTCCCTCACACATAGTAGATACATATTGTATTGGTATAGATCTTATTCTTATTGTTGTTACCCTTATAGTAGTAATTGTTATTAGTCCCCTAGTAGTAGATATGATTAATGTTGTTATTACCTATGGAGATATAAGAGTTAATGTTTTAGTTCTAGTCATAGTTCTAATTATTATGGATGTTCTTATAGGTAGTGTTCTTATTGTTACTGTTTACTACTCCCTACTACGTATAGACGACTATCTAATTAATATAAGTATTGAATCAATTCGTTATCTATTAAATATTAGAGGTATCGATAAGGTTATCTATATGGATGTTATTAATGTTATCCATCCCTTAGTGGTTATAGATAAAACTATTAAAAGACAAAAACAGTTATCCAACTACTCATTGATTAAAACAAAGGGTTTTAGTAATAATAATCATCAGGAGTGTGGGCGAAGCGAGATTTGAGATTGGGAAAACTGTAGGCACAAAAATAAGGCTCTAAAAAAGAACCTTATTATTTTTAAACGTTAACTGATTTCTAGAGTGCTTGTTTAGCTTTTCCTAAACAAACATCAATTTCCTTTCAAGGTATTCACTACACAATAAAAGATGATACGTCTACCCAAATAGATAAGAACACAGCCGGAGATTTAAGACCCAGTTCAAAAGATTAAAGATTTAAACATTTAAAAGATTAAGAGCGCTCTCTTTTTTTTAAACATTAACTGAATAGGTCGGCTAGGTTTTGTTCTCTAACAATATCCTTTCCAACTTACCATTCCCCTTACTTCGTGCCGCTTCGCAATTCCTTGAGCTAAAGAAGTGACGATTATCATCATAAAGAAAAGCCTTATTCAGGAACTGTACTTAATTCTAATTCAGACTGTTCGCCCTTCTTACCTGATTCGCTAGCCTGATTTATTTGTTTAACCTCCTCTACGTAATTCCTAAGGATTTTAAATTCAGCTTTGGTAATTAGGTCATCAGTTACTAAGTATTCATCAAAACGCTCGTTAAAGACCTTCTGGAACGTTTTTGGTAATGCCTTTTTGTTATCATTCAAATAGATATAATAAGAATAACTGATTGGTTCAATATAATCGCTATGGTCATATCCAGCACACAGAGCACGAACAGCTCCGCCAACAAAAAGGATGAACGATAAGATATTTAAAACCCAAAAGTAGACGCCAGGGTATTTAATAGCCTTTGCAGTACACTCTTTTCGCTTAACTACTTCCCTCGAAGCTATATAAAAAAAACCTACACTTCCAGCAAACATAATTAAAGCATAAGTAAGTGAAGTGACAAGCAATACACCTCTATCCGGCAATTGTGCTAACTCAATCATTAATAAATTCCAGTTCTTTAAAATTATCCCGACAGGTTATCTCAATTGCTTTTTTAAAACGACACAGTATAAATAAGAGAACAGATAAACACCCCTTAGAATTACCATCATTAAACAAAACCTTTAAATGATTAAAAACAGATTGTTTTCGCCAATAAATATGCGTTCAGCCCAGTAAAAATAAAGCCCTAGATTAAATTGGAAAAAGCTTGCAAGTCAGTTCGTTATCATTAATATAAGTCTTGTAGGTTGAGTTGCTGTTTTCCCTTTATCGTTTTTCACGCCAGCATTCACCACCACATAACTAGGCCTTTATAGAGTTCTCCTCTTAAAAGGGAGGGAAGGTATTCTTTTAATAAATCTACTATTTATTGAAAAGCTTATATCTTATGGCGCATAACCCCTTCAGCTCTTAAATTACTCCTGAGGCGCTCATAGAGTGGATTATCAATCTAGTTAAAAGACTAAAACCACAAACCTATCACTCCCCTTATTTTTTTTGAATCCTTAATGCTAAAGTTAGTTTTAAAATCACAGATTAAATTGATCATGTAATTACTATCCCCTTACTAGTAATAGATAGTTATCTAGTTCTTATAGGTAATGTAGTAAGTATTAGTATTGAGATTAGTATTAGGGTTAGTAATAGAATTAGCATTATTGTTATAACCCCCTATGTAGTTCTAATAGTAATGATTGAAGTAATAGTTAAAGATATCCTGATAGCTATTATTTATAGCTCTCTTTATTGTTATACCCTACTAGTAGGTATTACCATTAGTTTGATTGGTAGCATTGAATTCGTGTTAGTAATTATAGATACTCAAAACACCTCAGGAACTCATTGGATTGATGGCACTCGGCCTATTGGTCATAATGGTGCCATTGGGTAACTGGTGATTTATAAAGTTGTTACCCCTTATGTAGATTGTTATCACTCACAAGTAGTGGGTATTAATAATTAGACATAAAAACAGATATCCATATACCCATTGATTAAAGATAAACGTTTCATTATTAATAATCTTCAGGTGCGAGGGCGAAGAGAGATTTGAGATACAATTAAATTAAGGTGTAAAAAAAATAAGGCTCTTTAAAAAAAAGAACCTTATCGCTTTAAACGCTGATTAGATTTTTACGTCCTTTGTTTAGACTTTCCTAAACAAAGCAATAAAGATGTTTGTATCACTTGTTTAGCTTTTACTAAACAAACAGTGATTTTCTTTTAAAGTATTCACTACCCAATAAAAAGAAAACGCTCGTAAAAATACATAAGAACAGAGCAAGAGATTTTAAGTGGAAAATCAAAAGACTTAGAATATTAAGAGCACTCTTTTTTTTAAACATTAACTAAATAGGTAGGCTAGGTTTAAGTACCATTAACCACCCCTTTCAGACGCCCATCCCAATCACTTCGTGCCGCTTCGCACCATTGGGCGAATCAATAAGAGAAGATTATCCTCATAAAGAAAAGGTTCAACTACAAACCTATACTCATTTCAACTAAGGCACGCTCACCCTGCTTAATGGAAGCGCTAGTTAAATTTTTTCTATTAGTTTCCAAAACAAACTCTGTAAGCACCTTTAACTCAACCTTACTAATCATACCATCAGTAACTAAATAGCGGTTAAAACGTTCTCTAAACACAACCTGAGATACTTTTGGCATTACTTCTGCCTCATCTCGCAGACTAATAAATTCCGAAGCACTTATAGGATTCTTTAAATCAGTATACTGTTGACCACCGGACAGCCCAAAAAAAACGCCACCAGCTATAAAAACTAACGACAGCACATAACCCAACAGAAACTTCAAAAAAGGGAACGCCCTACCCTTTGACTCACTATCAGTACGAAACTTTTCTTCCCAACTATTAAGGAAAGACACAAGCGCCATCCCAACAAACATCAAAACAATACTAACCAACACCTGCGCAACTAAAAAACCTTTAACTGGTAACACCGCAAACTCAATCATAAACAAACCCTTAAACAGACAATAACGGCAATAGCTTAAACTGATAACGATTTTAAAAATACTGCAAAACAAACAGCCACACTAGAGACATAACCTATATTTCAACAACCTCAACCAAACCTATAAAGTAAAACAATACTTGAAAACACAACCATTAAAGAAAAATGACAGTAAACCTTTACACATACCTAGATAATCATAATCTGACTAACAAAATTATCAGTAAGATATTCAACCGATGGAGTATTAAATTCCTTCCTAATCATCAACTAGAAGACATAAGACAAGATATTATCGTTGCCTGGCTTGAACAAGCCGTCGATACCAAAGCAAGCAGAACACCAATGCAACACGCATTCTCCTGCGCAACAAACATCGTTAATTACTATCAATTAAGAAACAAAAGCCAACGAAGATTAAAAGAGGCGATTAACGCAGAAATAGCGACTTATTTTGATAAAACCAATGATGGAAAACCACAGTTCGTTTAACTGCGCCCCCTTAAAAACAAACCACTAGATTAAATTGGAAAAGCCTTGCAAGTCACCTCTTTATCATTAACATAAGTCTTGTAGGTTAGTTGCTGCTTCCCCTTTATCGTTTTCCACGCCAGCAAAAGAACCACCACATAACATGACCTTTACTGAGTTTTTCTCTTAGAAGGGAGGGAAGCTATTCTTATAATAAATAGTATATTTATTGATAAGCTTTGTTTCTTATGGCGCACAACCCTAGCAGCTCTTAAATCACCTCTGCGGCGCTCAAACAGTGAGCTACCAATCCAGTCAAAAGACTAAAACCATTCATCCCTCATGCGCATGCTGGCGCTACACAAAAACAACTAAAACCTTGTCGCAGTAATCACTCGCAGATTATCATACAATCAAACAATCACACCAAAGAGCACTATGAAATCATCTTCCAGTAAATACCCCGTCATAGGGTGTACTGTCTATACGGTATTATTGTTCTGCGTCATACTATTCCTTTGCATGGCACTGATGTTTCATATACAAAACCTTGTTGAGCTATCAAGTAACTTCGATATTAAAAATGATGGGAACTATTCATCATTCCCTCACCAAGGCCTAATGATGGCAAACATAGCACCACTAATCTTTGCCATGTTCTGCACACTAGTTCAAGGCATCGATGGTAAATTCAAACCTGATAAAATAGTCCAAAAAACCATACTTAAAACAATTAACAACCTCTTTGAAGTTATTCGCCTTATTTATGGACTTATCGTTATCTCTATTACCTTTTACGGTATTGCCTTAATCAATTTAAATGAAAACACTTTTGAAGCAATATACCCGTTTGGACTTGTTGCAGCGCTCTTAGCTCTCCCTATATTCTTTTCGTGCGTTAACCACAAAACCTAAATCAATAATAAGTACAAACTGGCGTCGACAACAAACCACTAATAACAAACACAAGAAAAACTTAGACATAAAAACAGATTGCCAATACACACATGGATTAAAATTAATAGTTTTGTAATTACTTATCATCATGTGCATGGGCGAAGCGAGAATTTATATTGATATAAATATAAGTGTAAAAAAGAAGTGAGTAAAAAAGATAAGTTCAAACGATAAAAGCAAAAGCCTATTTTTAAAACGCTAACTAAATAGGTCGGCTCGTTTTTTAGATATTTAAAATAGCGACACTTACTCCCGTCACGGAAACTTCGTGCCGCTTCGCTATTAACGGTAAAGCCATACCAACTGCAACAAAATACTAGTTAGGATTATAATAGAACGGCGCTAAAGCAAAATGCTCGGCGCTTCTATCCAGCTTATTCAAACACTTCTCATAATGTGTACCACTGCCATCACCATCCCAACTGTCAAAGCAATCATTCTCATAACCATAGGACACATAAACTGATTCATCGTCATCATCAACACGAGTCTTATAGCCAGTTACTATATGTCTACCACCGGAAGGAATTCGTATTTTAAAATAATACTCCCCTTCATATTCGTCACTCCAAACATGTATAACGCCTTTGGTAACACTTACTTGATAACCAGGGTAAAGTAAGAATGAAACAGTAACACCCAGCAAACCATCGCCTGACACCTTCGAATCATCATGTGACATCCGGTAGAAAAACTCGTTATTTAATTCACCCGTAACTATATCTTTATATCTACCAGATAAACTTACTAACTCTACCTCTAAAAACGTACACTGACCGCCCTTAACAGCGTACCAGTTCTCATTTCTTGAATATTTAGGTCTTACATCACAATCGGTAAACTCAACCGTTAAATCAACATCTAGTATCACAACTATAGCGCCAGCAGAAAAAGATGAAATCTTACCACGTTCAAAATTTACACTTTTCAGTAAACCGTATAAGGAACAGTGAATCAAGAAAGCACATCTACTAGCTTTTTTTCTTCTCTCCAGATACCTCAGGTAAGTTCACCCTGTTACCCTCAGACATTAGTTTCTTTGCGTTATTTAATGCTAACGCTCTAAACTCATCAGGACTAAGCCTTTTTTGTTTTTCCTGTTCTTTCATTTTTTAACTCTTGTCGTTTTAAAATAAACATAATATCCTCTCACCCACACCCTTTCATATTGAATTATGCAAAAAAAAGCACCCGCAGGCGCTTATAAAAACTGAAAACTCAAGCCAGACAATTAATCAACTAAATTATCTACTAATAACATTTCAGAGATAGCCTCTTTATATTCATCGTCCACACATTTATCGCAAGCCTTAGGTAATCCATAGTATTCAAATGAGCTATCTAAATACCTGACCAAAACGTGATACTCTGGATAAGTAATGCTCATATCAATACCGGAATAAATGTACTCGTTAAGCTTTATTGCAAAACGTTTCCGGTCAACTAAAGGTAACAACCTACTTCTATCGCGCAAATCTATATAGGCCGCTTTTTCTATAGGACTGTCATACCTTGAATAATGGTGATAATAATAAAAACTAATAAAACCAACAAACGACACAACAGCCAACAAAATAAAATCAACCAGCATAGTCGAGAATTTTAATGGGTATTTTTTGTCTCGCCAAAGAAACATAAACAGACTTGCAAAAGTAACTATTACACAAACAACCAACAACGATAAATAATAACCTTTAGAACTAAAATCACTAAACTCAATCATGCTACATCACTAAATAGGAATAATTAACCAGAGTAACAAAGAATAAATCACTGAACAACAGTAAGTTTATAGCCACAACAATAAATAAAACCAATCAAAACTACTATTTTCATTCTTATGTAATTGATACGCGCCAAAACAAACAGGTGATAACATAGCACCCCTTACTTAAGAGGTTTAACACTATGCTCAAATCAATCATATCCTGCTCCCTATTATCCCTACTCGTAATAGCGCTAACTAACGCTGTATTCATATTCCCAGAGGAAATCAAACAAATAGCAAAACAAACACTTCTGCAAACAGACCTTACATTTGAAGAACTATTAGCAATCTGGAATTCAATAGGTATCGGGTTCTTCGCATTCGTATTAACAATGATGATAGGAATATTCATTAACCTATTCCAAAACCCATTCGGATTTAACTACTCAGTATTCGCCAGCACCAAAGGAGTCAACTTTAAATGGCTTTCACGCGAAGAAAAGACGATATTTGTACTGATTAAAATAACAAAACTGAGCATAATAATACTAGCCTCATGCTCCGCACTATATTTTGCACCGCAATCACCCCTGTATGAAAGCATCATCCTGGTCATTGGACTAAACCTCCACATGTTCACCACATTAACAGTTACTTGTGTTAACTATAAATTCATTCGCAAACTATTTAAAGAAGGCGATAACCATGCTGGCGGAACATGCCCAACACTCAAAAAACTAAATCCACACAAGTTTTATGCTGAATACACAGCAAGGTTTGAAAAACATAAACTAGTTATTTCAAAATTCAAAGAAGAACAAAATGGTGCTGTTATGAAGTTCGACCAAGGCAAAGCCACCTTACTTAAATAGGCAAAAAAAAGAAGAGAATTCAATATTCCCTTCTTTCCCCTAACCCCAACCACAAAAACAACAGCGCTAACTCACTAACATCAAAGCTTCTATTCTCGGACGCCTCACCTTTCGAGGCACTATCCGCAAACCACCCTCACTAAAATTAAATACAAATACATCCCGAGAGGTTTGATGAACACTCCAACCAACAAAGTCGTGAGTGTCCTTGCTGAAGCCACAAATCCGGTGGGCGTTAGCATACATGAACGCGTCAAAAGCAAAAACTACATCAATATGCCCAACAACAGCTGGCGCTGGAGAAGCAACAGCTTGTTCAAATCCACCCGCACAACCAGGGGCTGTATCGATACCCAGCCACTGATTGACCGTCCAACGATACCGACCAGGAAAATCACTCCCCTCAACATCAAGGCACAGACCACCACCACAAACACGAACAACAAACCTACTCAACTTACCATCTTCTTTAGCCGCTTCATAATCCGACCAAGACCAATTACACTCAATAAGCTGAGCATGCGCCTCAAGTACAATTTTATTAAAAATCAACTCATTCTTAATATCTTGACTAGAAATATATACACCAACTGTAATCATTAAATACCCCTTATAATCCTTATGCCGCATTTGCTGCTCACAGGTGAATTACATTAATTAAAACGACAATTTCATCTCGATATAGCAAAGCAAAAACCACTTAAAGTTCAACCAATAACATTGTTTTAGATAATATAACTAAAAGTGTTTTTAAAATACCGCAACTTACACCGGAAAAAGAAAATTAATCTTCAATACAAGAAAGGCCGAAAATGATATAACCCTTTAAAAACGGACGGCTAGGCGAAATTGGAAATAAACCTTGCAAGAAATATTGTTATCATTAAAGTAAGTCTTGTAGGTTGTGTTGCTGCTTCCCCTTTTTCTCCTTTTCAGCGCCAGCCACCACATCATTAGGCCATTAAGGGGTTCACCCGAAATGGGAGGGAAGCTATTTTTCTAATAAATAGTCTATTTATTGAGAAACCGCTTTGTTTTGCGCTTCAACCCCTGAGCCCTTAAATACCACCGCATCGCCCAAACATCCGACTATCAATCCAATAAAGAAAACAAACTAACCATAGAACCGCGCAGGCACTCAAATCACCACGCACACCAATTCCCCTAAGAGAATCACTATTTTAAAATGAGTACACAATAAATTTAACTTACTAAGGATACATAAAATGAGTCAACTGATTCTAATAGAAGGCAAAGGCGAACAAGCGGAACACGTTAAGCAAATGGCACGTAACCATAACTTTGAAATCAGAGAAGAAAATCAAAACCTATGTATTATTCAACATAGAACTGATAATAGTATAGTCGCTATACTAGGCTTTAGGTCTGATGCTGGAACTGATTATCATACTAAAGGTGAAACTGAGATCTCACTAGAACACGAAAAAATATATATGGAAGATAAAAGCTTCGTATCAAAAGATGATCTTACTATACTAGACGGCCTGGCGGACTTAATCGCTGGTTGGATGTATCGCTACTTACTTAGTTCAGCTGTAACATCAGCAAGACCTATTGGAGAGAGAAAGTCTGTGCAAGTATTTGAACACTACATTAGCAACGATGTTGATAATATAATGTATTGGTCGATGAAGAGATTCAACAATCAAATGTTCGCTGAAACACTAGATATTTTAGGATACAAAAACAAACTGTTTATTGAAACCAAATAAACTAACAACTAACCGCTATTCTTTAGCGGTTTTCTTTTGCCTAAACGCCAGCGCCAATAACATCACATACCCACAACTTAGGATTCTACTTATTACTTAAAAAATTCATAAACCCCATGTAGAGACTTTCTAATTCACTTTCTATACCATTCCACCAACGACCACGATATAAAGCATTAGAGTATAAATGCTCAAATAATTTACCATCCATCTTCTCTGGAGGTATTAGCGTCCCTTTAAATATGTTTTCTTCACAAGATACGCGCATAGAAGAATCCAAACTATCTATACGATAACGCGTTCTACCGTGTAAATTATGCTCTACAACAAAAGTAACCCTATTAACTTTAGTGATCACTACATAATTAGCAGCATCACACCACAATTGAACAATAGTGCCCAACTTAATTAATTTACTCATTGCTTATCTCCAAACAAGAAATACAAATAAAAGTTATCGGCAAATAATATAACGAAACAGATTTTTTTAATACAGAGACAAGCGTAATAAACATCGAACTATCAACGCCCAATAAAAACCCATATAAACCCCTACTTAAAATCAACAGGACAATTAAGAGGTGTTTATGAATATTCACACAATAATCAACAGTGCAAAAGATGTCGAAGAAGCCGTTATCAACTACATGGTATTTAGTGAAAATGATGCAAAACTCAGAAGAAAACTTTATGTTTTTGGTTGCGCCAGCTTTTTTATAAAGTTCGGTAAAGCTAAAGCAATGAGAGAAATTTATTCTTTTGCTACTTTTGATATGCAACATGAAGAGAAAAAAGTCCGAGATGCAGCAGCGTTTTTTGAAAAGAGATACCTAACCTTTACCGGAATGGATGACTTTGAAAAGAACATAGAAAAAGATAATGCAGCCGGATTTACTGATTGCGACGGAGAACTGCTGTACTTACTAGCCCTGTGCGCAAAAACAGGCAGTGCTAAGTTTCAGTTGACTTGTTTTGCCAAAGGCAGAGGGGCTCTATCAGACTCCCAACACCACAGCGTAGAACTACTAAAAACGTCAGGATACATTACTACCGGATGTGTATTTCTCAGTATTAAAGAGATTGCTCAAATCGAACGTAACTACTATCCAACTTAAAACGCACCCTTAGGTGCGTTTCTTTCTTTTAAAAAAAACCTTGTGATAGCCTATATAAATGAATAAAAACCAATCTAATCAATGAGCACAAGGATGTGACCATGAAAACTGTGCAAAGCATTTTTACCTTACTACTACTATTAACAGGCTTTTCGTCTCACGCCGAAACCGATAACTTCAACGTATCTTTAACAGGCACGCTCGATAATACTGCTCCAGATTACTGCACAGTCACACCCCTCAGCACCGTTGATTTGGGCACACTCAATATGCACGACATTGCAGCGAATGCAAATTCATACAATCAGATGGGATTTGATTTCTACGAGACAGGAGTAAGTGTTGACATCATAGTGAACTGTACAAACGGAACAAAGTACAAACTTGGATATGACACTCATAGTTTCGATGCTCTTTCATATTTCATATTACACAACGGAACAGGCTTTTTGAACTCAAATATGTCGAGCACAGGAAACGGGATAAACCAAATCCACACCTACAACATAGTATTTACCTCTCTTACTTCTGACATTACAGATCTAACAGGTGCACTTTCAGCAACAATACCACTCACTTTAACTGTACTGTAAAAGCTAAATATGAAACAACAAGAAATGTGACCATAATAATCAAACAAGGCATTTTTGCACCACCAATGTTAGTTGGCTTTTCAGTGAACGCTGAAACCTATACGTAAAACGTGCTATCCACATGTTGGAGCATGAGCGGTGACCTTGCCATCACCAAACTATCAGGCGTAAAGTCACTCATAATGCCCTTTGCATTAACGGTGCTGTAGCAACACAAATTAGTTTAAAAAAAACAAACTACAAACTTTTATCTCCAAATTAATAAACTATTCAGGCACCTTAATCACACGCGGAGGCTTATTATAACAAGCCAACACAAGCTCAGGCAAAGCATCTTCCTTTAGTTTACCTAATCGCTTTCTAACCATATTACTAAACTTCTCAGGCGTCGTGTAGTAACAAGGGCTATTGTAAAATTCACAAGCAGCTGTAAACGACTCATACTCTACACCATCAACTACCCAAGCCTTTTGACATAAACGCTCTTCATCATAAAGCTCTTTATTAAAAACACACCTAATATCTTGCTCTGTCGCTGTACTTCTATCGTTGGAAACCAACAAACGACCAAGACGTTTTAATATTTTCCGCTTATAGTCTGCAAGCTCCCTAACACACGTCACCTTTGAATTCTTTTCTGATAACCTATCAAATAATACAACCTCCTCACCCAAAATTACCCGTGTAAATCCCATATCAAATCCCACCACTTTCTACGTTAACGATTATCTCCCAACAAAAACCAACCACCCTTAAAGGCAGGCAAGTTAGTCAAAAGGATAATCCACAAGTTTTTTAAAATACCATAATAAAAACATAATAAAAACAGATAATCTCCAAGGTAAATCGCTAGCTTTATAGGACAGCCTTTAACGTCAAGTATCTAGGTGGAATTGGAAATAAAACTTGCATGAGGGATCAATATCATTAAAGTTAATCTTGTAGGTTGAGTTGCTGCTTTTCCCTTTTTCTCCTTTTCAGCGCCAGCCACCACATCACTAGGCCATTAAGGGGTTTACCCGAAATGGGAGGGAAGCTATTCTTCTAATAAATTGTATATTTATTGAGAAACTTCTTTATTGGCGATTCACCCCCCTGAGCCCTTAAACAACAACGCATCGCCCAAACGTTCAACTGCCAATCCAATAAAGAAAACAAACCATCCGTAGAACCTCCCAGACACCTTGAACAACAACACACCCTACACGTCAGGTAGCGCAATAAACACAAAACATATTCATGAAAAAACACACTTAAGTTATTCATCTTATGGTAATCTCACCAACCCTTTTAATAATTAAAACAACAAAGATGCCAAATAATAACAATACAAGACCACTACCTAAAAGCACCCTCAAACATTTGCAGAAAAGGTTTTTAAAAAATACAACTCAAAATAAACCCGACCCCAAACCTAATTAACTGTACGCACTATCGCGCAGGACATAATAGGACTCAACAAATGAAATCAATACAACTAGCACTCATTTTAAATCGCAATTTTTCTTCTGAAGAAGTAGGCTCTATCTTTGACGGAAACTTGCACTGTGAAATACAAGCTAAAATTGATGAATTAGCTAAAGCAGAAGGTACGGGCACTGTATATTTAGATACGTTAAAAAACAACACAACACTGGAAACAGCGGAGTTCTTCACTGATTTCTTTAGTGACGAGTTTATTTTTAACAATGTGATCTTTAAACTCATGAATACAAACGAGCTCATGGTGATTTTTCGCCGTGAATTCCTTAAAACGTATAATGACCTCACAATTTCTGATTATTCAAAAATAATAAACCCAGACTGGTTTGTTGCTGACACCAACTACTCATGTAATGGATTTGATGACATCTGTATCAGTAAAGATGATATCGTTACCCCATTTTCTTCTGTGCCAGATAGCTTTACTCAATCGAATGAAGGAACAATAGCTTTATTCGGATTTAACTATCAAGACGCAGTAAAAAGTATCGGTTATTGCGGGTCTGAAACTACTTTTACTAAAGTAACCAGCCCTAAATCACCGTTTGAAAATGGATACCCAGTTAATGACATTAAATCCCGTTACGCTAAATCAGACGTAACATTTAGAGAGTTCATTATTCACCAAGTTTTTAATGATACGCACACTCATGAAGAACTTATGGAAGCGATTAACGAAGTGTATCAATGGGATCGTGAAGACGATATGCCAGAAGAACATAATTTAGGTGTCATCAGAGTCGAAGCAGGTTGGATTATTGTTGAAAAACCAACTAGCGACACTATTGATGAAGTCTTTGGCAGTGGAAGTATTTACTTAAAAAATAAAACATTCACAGAAGACACACTTAAACTACTTGATATCGGAAATGTTCGACTAGAAGCTAATGGCCGAGAGTTTATGCTCTGCCCCGATGTTTCTAACGTTGGCATCGAAGATGACATGATAGTGATTGATATACAGTTCAATGCAATCGAAAACATCGAAGACGAGATTCAAGATTTAAAATTTGACCTTACTATTGATGACTTAGATTCTAAAGAACTAAAAGCAACCGTTTATATCGGTTGCGCTGTTGGACATGACGAGCTTGATTTTGAATTCCATCAAGCAGACATAACCATCAACCGCCCTGATAAGCTAGGTTACGACCTGTCGCTTACTCAAGAATAAATACTAAGCCTCTTTTGAGGCTTTTTTTATTTAAACACATCCAACACATCACCGAAGCATTGGCTAATTGATAGAGCAACCTAACTCTCCGGTTGATTCGGTTTATCTTCCGTCATTTTCTTCCACTGCTCAAATGACCACTCGCCCTTAAAATCACACTTGTTGCAATACATATAAACAGTTTGCCTCATAGCTGATATATTATAATCACCATTAAAATCATGTTCACAGAATTTAGACTTGATATGTTTTATTAGTTTTTTTAAAAACACCATAACACTACACTCGCTTTTTAATTTTACGGGCTAACCGATTCTTGGCCCTAGTAGAAAAAACCTTTTTTTTTATTTGCCCTTCTTTATATTCACTCTCTTCAAAATCTCGGTCAAACTCTATCTCAGTATACTCAAGCACATCACAACCAGTCATACCGACACGAATGTGCCTGGGCGTAGAGCGATGCCGTGGCTTAGGTTTTTCTTTCACGGGAAATATTACAGCCATAACAGTCTTTATTGGTGGGGTATAAGGAAACAGAGTATCAAATCATTTAGTTCTAATCCACAAAAGCATTCAAATCATCACATCACAATGCCATTTTCAAGGTATTTTACAAACTTTGCTTTTTCTGCAACAACATACACGCGACTGCCAGAGACGTTTCTCACTCGCTTAACGCTCATCGTTTCAGGCAGTAACTTTATAAGATCTGATTGAGCAATGTCGATTGCTTTCATAGGAAAAGACAATCGCATCAACGCAAATGAATTAGGCCACGTTCCACCCCTTGCCACATATTCATCACGCATTTCATCAAACTCACGTTTCGACTCTTCCTTAGATAGGCTTATTGAAATTGAGCCGTTATCGTTACACACAATACCAAAGTCGCCTTCTACTTCAATTGTATTAACCGAGAATACTTCAGGTATTTCTATTTCTTTTTTCATTTACCTAACAACCTTTGTTCGTATAAGTATTTACATAGTGCTTTGCTTTATCGCAACACAGTTAAGACAACAAGAGCAAGCCACTACCATTAATCAGTTTCAGCCCTATAGATTAAGGTCTGTAGTCCAAGGCTGTAATTCATGCGCATTATCAGGATCAT
>Ga0105355_10001919_pt1 | contig 19047 bp, 8 predicted proteins | sample GOMGulsemesocosm_2_FD_83508 | JGI IMG/M metagenome (GOLD analysis project Ga0105355, IMG submission 83508) | Methane-oxidizing microbial communities from mesocosms in the Gulf of Mexico - GOM9C Gulf of Mexico | ecosystem: Environmental > Aquatic > Marine > Cold seeps | place: Gulf of Mexico... | reverse complement strand
TCAGTAGGTTTCTCATCAATCATAGCCATTAATGTGGCATCATGAAAAATAACAAAAGGTGGGACATCTTGTTCATCAGCAAGTTCTCTGCGTTTTGCACGTAAGGCATCCCACAATAACGTATCCTTTCCTGCGGCTGCCGCTCTTTTTTCTGATTTACTTCGCTTACCTTTTACCGGTGCAATATCTTTACGCAACATTAAAGTTTGTTCACTGCGTAAGATAGGACGACATTTTTCAGTTAATTTAAACGCACCGTAGCCTTCAAAATCAACCTCTACAAAACCTTTTGCAACCAGCTGCCTAAAGACTGACCGCCACTGTTTTTCATCTAAATCTTTGCCAATACCAAAAGTTGATTGTTTATCATGACCAAAACTTTTTATTCTGTCGTTTTCCTTACCTAATAATACATCTAATAAATAAGTCACTCCAAAGCGTTGCTCTGTACGGTAAATACACGATAAAGCTTGTTGAGCTGCGATAGTGCCATCCCAAGTTTCAACAGGTTCTAAACAAGTATCACAATTACCACAGCCTTCTTTAAGTTCATCTCCAAAATAAGCTAATAAAGCTTGTCGTCTGCAACTGACCAATTCACATAAAGCTAACATTGAATCCAGTTTATGAAACTCTACCCTTTTATGTACTTCGTCCGCGTTGGATGTCGCTAACATTTGCCGTAAGGTGATAACATCTTGCAGGCCATAAGCCATCCAGGCATTGGCTGGTTGGCCATCTCGCCCTGCCCGCCCTGTTTCTTGATAATAGCCTTCAATACTTTTGGGTAAATCCAGATGCCCAACAAATCTGACATTGGGCTTATCAATCCCCATCCCAAATGCAATAGTCGCAACAATAACAATTCCTTCTTCCATTAAAAAGCGATGCTGGTTTTGTTGTTTAACATCATTAGGTAATCGAGCATGGTACGGCAATGCTTTTATACCTTTATCCGCTAACCATTTTGCTGTTGATTCAACTTTTTTGCGTGACAGGCAATATACAATTCCCGCATCACCAGCATGTTCTGATCTTATAAAATTAAGTAACTGCTGCTTAGCATTCTGCTTTTGTACAATGCGATAACGAATATTAGGCCGATCAAAACCACTGATAAAACTATGCGCTTGTTCCAAGGCTAAACGCTTAACAATTTCTTCTCGCGTTTTGTCATCAGCTGTTGCTGTTAAAGCAATACGAGGAATTGTTGGGAATCGTTCATGCAATAAAGACAGCTGTAGATAATCTACCCGAAAATCATGCCCCCATTGCGATACACAATGAGCTTCATCAATCGCAAATAAAGCGATATTGATTCTTTGGAATAATGATTGAGTCCAGCTTGAAGTTAAACGTTCAGGCGCAATATAAAGTAAATCTAATTCACCTTGTTGTAATTGGTGCTCAATTAAACGCGCCTCATCCATAGACAAGGTGGAATTAAGAAAAGCCGCTTTTACACCTAATTGATGAAGTGCGGTGACTTGATCTTGCATTAAAGCAATTAATGGAGAAATAACAATACCAACACCCGAGCGGACCATAGCAGGGATTTGATAGCATAAGGACTTACCGCCCCCTGTTGGCATTAACACCAAAGCATCATTACCTGCAATTAACTGCTCAATAATATCTTTTTGTTGCCCTCTAAATTCATCATAACCAAAAACCGATTGTAGGACTTTTTCGGCTTCTGTCACTGCCTGAGTGTGGTGCACAGTATTGATAAACTACTCCAATTGATCATAACCCATTATAATAGTCAGATTATATCAAGATCAAACGGGCTAACGCCTATTTATGACAATTTTAAACACACAGCATTCGCCAAAACTTAGCTACTTAATTGAGCATAAAAAACAACATTTACTTGTTGGTGGTTTAAAAGGCATCGAAAAAGAAAGTTTACGTATTTCTAAATCAGGCATGATTTCGCAATTAGCGCACCCTCATACTTTAGGTGCAGCGTTGACTCACCCTCACATTACTACTGACTATTCTGAAGCATTACTTGAATTTATTACCCCACCTTTTGCAGAAATATCTGAAACTTTGGGGTTTATGCATACTATCCATCAATACGTCTATGATCATTTAGATGATGAAATGTTATTGGCAGCCAGTATGCCCTGTGGAATTAACGGTGATGAAAGTATTCCTGTTGCTGAATATGGAAAGTCAAATATCGGGCAAATGAAGCATGCTTACCGCCAAGGCTTATCTTATCGCTACGGCAAAACAATGCAAGCCATAGCAGGGATTCACTTTAATTATTCAGTCCCAGAAGCCTTATGGCCAGTGCTGTATGAACAAAGCCAATCAAGCTTGCCAATGACTGACTTTATATCAGAAAGCTATTTTAAACTGATTAGAAATTTTCAACGCCAAGGCTGGTTAATTTTATATTTGTTTGGTGCTTCACCTGCTATTTGTAAAAGTTTTTTTAAAAGCAGACCGCACTTAATTGCTGAATTTGATGAGTTTGACCAATACACGCTTTATCATCCCTATGCGACCTCATTACGGATGAGTGATATTGGCTATAAAAGTAAAAACCAGGCTAATTTAAAAATTGATTACAATTCCTTATCAGGCTATGTTGAAAGTTTAAGTCATGCTATTGATACACCTTATCCTGACTACGAAGAGCTTGGGGTAAAAGTAGATGGGCAATACAAGCAATTAAATGCCAATACTTTACAAATAGAAAACGAATATTACAGTACCGTTCGCCCCAAACAGATTGCAGAGTCTTGTGAGAAACCAACACTAGCGTTAAAACGTCGTGGAGTTAAATATATAGAAATCCGTTCTTTGGATTTAGATATCTTTGACCCTATTGGTATTGATGAAGATAAATCACGCTTTATTGAAGCCTTTTTATTAAATTGCTTATTACAGGAAAGTCCCGAATATACAGGACAAGAACAACAGATTAATAATACCAATCAATTGTCTGTTGCTCATTTAGGTAGAAAGCCGGGGTTAAAACTTGATAACCATGGAAAAGAAATACCACTTAAAACATGGGCGCAAAGTATCCTGAAATCTATGGAAACAGTTTGTGGAATACTGGATAAAACCTTATCAGACAAACCTTATAGTAAAGCCTTAGCTCAACAAGATGAAGTAGTAGAAAATCCAGATTTAACACCTTCTGCAAAAATTCTTCAAGGCATGCGATCAAATCAAAAACCTTTCGGACGTTTTGGACTAGATACTTCTGAACAACACAAGCAGTACTTTAAACAAAATAGATTAGATGGAATGACAACTCAACAGTTTGATCAAATGGCAACTGATTCTCATGCCAAACAACAAACGATAGAAAAAAATGACTCACTTTCTTTTGATGACTTCTTAGATAAATACTTTTCTCAAAGTTAAAAAGTATTGAGAAAAACCAAGAAAGTAAAAAAAATGTAGCCTTGATGCAGCAAAGCGGAATCAAGGAATTCAACCTATCACCCTTGATTCCACTCTGTTTCATCAAGGCTACAACAGCTTAACTTAATACCACAACTTATGACTTCTTTCGATATTCAAGCTATTCAAACTCAACTTCAAAGCAAAAAACCTCGTGCTATTTTAAAAGCTGCATTAGAAAACTTTGACAATATTGCTATTTCATTTAGCGGTGCTGAAGATGTAGTTTTAATCGATATGGCGCTTAATATTAGAAAAGACATCCAAGTATTTTCTTTAGATACAGGACGTCTACACCCAGAAACATACCGCTTTATTGAAAAAGTAAGACAACATTATAAAATTGATATCGAGTTACTTACCCCTGAGCGCGACGCACTAGACTCCTTCGTTAAAGAAAAAGGCTTATTTAGTTTTTATGAAGATGGTCATCAACAATGTTGTGGTATTCGTAAAGTTGAACCGCTTAGACGCAAACTATCACAACTTGATGCCTGGATTACTGGACAAAGAAAAGATCAGAGTTTAGATACTAGAAATGATATTCCAGAAGCCCAAATTGATACCGCGTTTTCAACTGATGATAAGCAATTAGTTAAATTTAACCCTTTACTTAACTGGAGTTCAAGTCAGGTTTGGGATCACATCGAGGCCTATCAAGTCCCTTACAACGACTTACATGAAAAAGGTTTTATTAGCATAGGCTGTGAGCCATGTACTCGTGCAGTACTACCAAACCAACATGAACGTGCCGGACGCTGGTGGTGGGAAGATGCTACTAAAAAGGAATGTGGATTACATGCTGGAAATATTAAGAAATAATATTTCTTTTCACACCAAATTTAGGGATGATCTAGAAACAGACTCATTCCTGAATCTGAGACTAAGCTGTTAGCCTCATAATTTTACTGTGCCTTCCCCCTCAGTTTTTCAGGCTAAATTCCTAATATTTTTTTCTTAAATTCAACTACACTTCTTATCAAGCAATTCAATTTATTAACAAGCTAAAATAGCTTGTTATCTCCTTAAAAAAATAGTTACACCACCAAAAACATTACTTTTTGCATGGAAACTAATCAAAAAATCCTAATAGTTGACGATGAACGTTTTTACATCAACGTCCTTGTTGAGTTACTTAAAGACACATACAAGATTTATATTGCCAAGAGTGGTGAGCAAGCCCTAAAAAGGATAAATGATAATCTTCCTGATTTAATTCTATTAGATATTATGATGCCCGATATGGATGGCTATCAAACCTGTATTGAAATTAAAAAAAATTCACAATGGGCTCAAATACCTCTTATTTTTTTAACTGGTAAAACTGATCAGGATTCTGAGGCTAAAGCATTTGAGTTTGGTGCTGTTGACTTTATAACTAAACCTATCGTACCAACAACGGTATCAGCACGAATAAAAACTCACTTATCTTTATTACAAGCACGTCAGGCCCTAGAGCAACAAAATAAGTTATTAGAAGAGAAGGTTCGTGAACGTACTCACGAAATTGAATTAACTCAAGATGCTGCTATTTATAGCTTAAGTACCTTAGCTGAATACAGAGACCTGGAAACGGGTGATCATATTCGTCGTACTCAGCAATTTATTAAAATTCTAGCAAAAGAATTACAATCTAATCCTTCCTTTTCAAATTGTCTCGACGATAATACTATTGAAATGCTTTTTAAATCAGCACCTCTGCATGACATAGGAAAAATTGCTGTTCCTGATACTATTTTAAAAAAGCCAGGTCCTCTTAGCCCAGAGGAAATGATAGAAATGAAAAAACATACTACCTATGGTGGTAATGCAATCAAAAATGCCGAAAAACTTTCAGGCAGCTCTTCATTTCTTAAATTTGCTAAAGAAATAGCCTATTATCATCAAGAAAAATGGGATGGTAGCGGTTACCCTGAAGGTTTAAAGGGAAGTAAAATTCCTATCAGCGCTAGACTTATGGCTATTGCCGATGTTTATGATGCTTTAGTTAATAAAAGAGTATATAAACCTGCATTCAGCCACCAATATGCTGTCGATTATATTACTCAGCAAAAAGGTCTGCACTTTGATCCAGATATGGTAGATGCTTTTTTACAAGTACAAAATAAATTTGAACAAATAATGTTACTAAATAATTCAACCCTTCCTGATTAATATGTTCATCAAAATAACACTACAATTTTTACAAAAAAAATGGTTGTTATTGTCTTTGCTTATTTTATTTTCTAGTCAGTTATTATCAGATCCACAATTGCTTAACTTAACAATTGAAGAACAAGACTGGCTTAATAAGCACCCCATTATTTCTGTAGGTGTTGATCAAAACTGGCCACCTTTTGATTTTGTAGATTCAAATAAAAAACATCAAGGAATTGCATCTGATTATCTTGAGCTTCTTTCTGAAAGACTAAAAGTTAAATTTATTACAACTGCAGATGTTTGGAAAAATGTAATTACTGGTGTTAAATCAGGTCAGTTCGATATGTTGGCATGCGCTTCAAACACTGAAGAAAGACGTAAATATCTCAACTTCACCACACCTTATATAGAAATTGATACTGTTTTTGTGACTCGCAAAGACCAACCCGCTATAAACGTCCTATCAGAACTATCTAACAAAACTGTTGCCTTACCAAAAAGCACTTATATTCATGAATTATTGGAAAAACAACAAATAGATATTTCTTTTCTATTTGTTAAATCCAATCAAGAAGCTTTACAGGCAGTTTCATTAGGAAATGCAGATGCCTACATAGGGAACTTAGCCGTTATCAGTCACTTTATAGAAAAAGACCTACTAACCAACCTTAAAATTGATAACCGCTTACCGTCAGAAAAGTCTAAATTGGCTTTTGCAATGAGTAAAGATCTACCCCTACTACATAGCATATTACAAAAAGGGCTTGCTACATTATCAGAAGATACTCATCGAGAGATCAAAAGAAAGTGGATTACCTTTGATAATCTGATTAAAAAAAAACCAATCCTCCTTACTAAAAACCAGCAACTTTGGCTCCAGGATCATAAAAACATTCGAATAGGAGTTGACCCAGCTTGGGCACCTATAGAATATATAGATCCCCAACAGAAAACTTATCAAGGTATTGCTTCTGACTATGTCGCCTATATTGAAAAAACGCTTTCTATAAAAGCAAATTACAACCCTGATTTAAGCTGGGAACAAGTCATAGATAAAATAAAAAACGGTAAAATTGATGTATTACCAGCTGTATCTATCACGCCAGATCGTGAAAAATATTTAAACTTCACAAAACCTTACCTTAAGTTCCCCTATGTTATTTTTACCCGAAATGATGCTGCAATTATTACCAGTATTGATGAGCTTCTCGATAAAAAAATAGTAGTAGAAAAAAATTATGCTAATCACGACATTCTAATTGCTAATTATCCTGAAATAGAACTTATCGTTGTTGATAACACTGAACAAGCCTTATCTTCATTATCTTTAGGACATGCAGATGCTTATATGGGGAATTTGGCGGCAAGTAGTCACATTATTTTACAGTCTGGTCTCAATAATATAAAAGTAGCAGCACCTACCCCCTTTAGTAATGATCTAGCCTTTGCTGTACGTAAAGACTGGCCAGAATTTATTGATATACTTCAGAAATCACTTGATACTATTTCCCAAAAAGAAAAAAACGCTTTTAAAAAGAAATGGTTTTCTATCCGTTTTGATCATAATATTGACAAATCTCTAATTTGGAAAATTTCCAGTATTTCTGCTGCTATTTTTTTAATCTTTAGCCTTTGGTTATGGCAAATTAGGAAACAAAAAGAAGCCCTTCGCATTAGTAAAGAACGTTTTCAACTTGCTATGAGTGCCTCTAAAGAAGGTTTATGGGATTGGAATTTAAAAACTGATGAAGTTTATTTCAGCCCAAGTTATTCTGAAATGCTAGGCTATCAATTAGATGAATTTGAGAATACACATCTCACCTGGGAGAACTTATTACACCCTGACGATAAATACAGTGCCTTAAAATTTGTAGAATCAAAAATAAAGACGTGCTCAGAACACTACGAGCATGAATTTAGATTACGCCATAAATCAGGCCAATACCTTCATATTCGATCAACAGGCTCAATTGTTAACACTGAAAATGGCAAAGCCACACGAGCAATAGGCACACAACAAAACATTACTGAACAAAAAAATATTAAGATTGCATTAGAACAACAAAAATTTGCCCTAGATGCCTCTTCAATTGTTGTGATAACTGATGTAAAAGGCACAATCACTTATGTCAATGATCAGTTCTGTCTTATTAGTGGCTACAACAGAGAAGAATTAATTGGTCAAAACCATCGTCTTTTAAATTCGGGCTTTCATCCCACTTCTTTTTGGAAGCATATGTTTAGCCAAGCATCAAAAGGAATTCCTTGGAGAAATGAAGTCTGTAATAAAGCCAAAGATGGCTCATTGTATTGGGTTGACAGTACCATTATTGGCTTATTCACTACCCAAGGTAAATTAGATCAATATATTGCAATTCGTACCGATATTAGTAGCCGTAAAACTGCGGAACAAAAAATCAAAAAAAGCGAACAACAATTTAGTTCCTTAATTCATAATATTCCTAGTACCTTTTATCAGTATAAGTTCAATAGAAAATGGACACTTTCTTTTCTGACTGACGCCGTTGAATCTATTAGTGGTTATCCTGTTAGTTTCTTTATTGGCAACCAGCAAAGCCTAATAAATATTACTCACCCTGATGATATTGATGCTATTAAAGAAAAACTACAATCATCCATAAACTTACATTTACCTTATACCTTAGAATATCGCATTATCCATAAAGATAGTTCAATTCGTTGGATTCATGAAAAAGGCTTACCTGTCTATAATGATAAAAATCAGCCCCTTTATCTCCAAGGCGCTATTTTTGATATTACAGCCACTAAATTAGCTGAGATTGAATTAGAAAAGGCCAAGCAAGTCGCAGAACATGCTAATCAGTTTAAAAGTGATTTTCTATCTAATATGAGTCATGAAATACGAACTCCTATGAATGCTATCATTGGCTTAGGCTATTTAGCACTAAAAACTGAGCTAACGTCTAAACAACAGGATTACATCAAGAAAATACAAAATGCTAGCCAATCTTTATTAACAATTATTAATGATATTCTGGATTTTTCTAAAATTGAAGCAGGGAAATTACATCTAGAATCAGTTAACTTTCAACTTGATGAAAACTTTGAAACACTTGCAGATTTATTCCGTTTTGCATGCGAAGAAAAAAATATTGAATTGATTTTTGATATTGATCCCAAAACACCGACTACTTTAATTGGTGACCCTACTCGATTATCTCAAGTATTAGTAAACCTCTGTAGTAATGCTATTAAATTTACCGAACAGGGTGAGATAAAAGTATCTGTCACTCCCGTAGAAATTCATGACCATAAAACTATATTAAAATTTTCCGTTAATGACACGGGTTGTGGTATTGAAGAAAGCAAACAATCGCAATTATTTGACTCTTTTTTTCAAACAGATACATCGACAACACGCACACATGGAGGTACGGGGTTAGGTTTGGCTATAAGCAAACAACTCGTTACTTTAATGAATGGATCAATTGGCATAAACAGCATACAAGGACAAGGAAGTGAATTTTTCTTTTCTATAGAGTGTGGTATTGCAGAAACACAGAAACACTCACTAGCCCTACCTCAACCAGACCTAAGAGGTATTCGAGTACTTGTAGTAGATGATAATATCACTGCACGAAATGTACTCCGTGACCAATTAGCTTCGTTATCCTTTAAAGTGACACTCGTTGCAAATGCAAATGAAGCATATTCAGTATTATCAACAACTGAAAAATCTTTTGATTTAATATTAATGGACTGGTCTATGCCAGAAATAAATGGATTAGAAGCTGTTAAACACATCAAAAACAATCTTCACCTTAATAAAATACCTTCTATTATTATGGTGACAGCTTATGCGCAAGAAGAGGTTACCAAAGAAGCTAAAGAGATTAATTTAGATGCCTTTATTCTTAAGCCAGCAACTCTGTCTTCTTTATTTGATACCATCATTAAAGTTCTTAGACCTAATATAAAAACCATCCTTCCAAATCTTAAAGTAGAACAAGCCAAGCTCTCAGGTTCAATTTTATTGGCTGAAGACAACAAAATCAATCAGCAGGTTGCTGAAGAATTGCTCAAATCTTTTGGCTTAGAAGTCACTATTGCAGATAATGGTTTAATAGCCGTTGACAACGTATTTCAACAATCAGCAAATAATCAACATTTTGATTTAGTCCTTATGGATATCCAAATGCCTGAGCTAGATGGTATTCAAGCGACCCATGCAATTAGAGATAACCAAGATTTTAAACACTTACCTATTATTGCCATGACCGCGCATGCTATGGTTGGAGATAAAGCAAAATCACTGGCAGCGGGAATGAATGAACATATTACTAAACCAATAGACCCCGACGAATTATATAAGGTCCTCTCTCATTGGTTAACCCCTATAAAATCAAATACACCAACAAAAATCATTATGACCAATGAAAATGACCTAACTGTGCTTCCTGACTATTCTGAGTCTCTTGATGTCAGTTGGGGATTAAAAAGAGTAGGTGGAAACAGATCTCTTTTTAGCAAACTTTTAAAAGATTTTTATATCGATCATCAACATGATATCGAACGATTAGAACAGTCTTTTGATACCAAACAACTTAAAACAGCAAACCTAATTATTCACACTATCAAAGGTGTTTCTGGAAATATTGGCGCTCGACAATTACAACAACAATCAAGCAAGCTTGAGTTAGCAATTTCCTCAGACCAAAACTATAGTGAAGAATTAAACCTTTTTACGGCTATGTTCAATGCTTTGATGTCTGAACTTAAACAATATTATCAACAGCAGTTAATAACAATAGATACGCCTAAAACAGAACTATCTAATGCTCAATTATCTACTAAAATAAATCAACTCTACAACCTCCTTAATGAAGGTGATAGTAATGCAATTAAGGTATTAACTACTATACAAAAAAGCTTACTTAACTATTCAGATAACAAAATACAAATTCTTCAAATAGCCATTGAGGATTATGAATTTGATCAGGCAATGATTATTCTAAAAGATATTTGTGATGAAATTAACATCCCTATTCTATAGAAGTAAACTCCCTAGTGTTTAAATACCCCTTTACTTTTGAGGGTTGGCAAGCATACAATCTAACGGCTAGAATACAATGTTGTTTTTATTTACATTTTATCGCCTGTTAAGACTTTGCATAAATGAAAACTTATCTCATCTCAAAACTTTACTATGTCTAAAGACTCAATTTTAATCGTAGATGATGAACGTTTCTTTTGTAACTTATTGCAAGGTATTCTTGAAAATGATTATCATATAATTATTGCCAATAATAAACATGAAGCAATAAAGGCTTTAGAAATATATAAAATTGACTTAATACTACTCGATATTGTTATGCCAGAAGTAGATGGCTATCAAGTATGCAAAGAAATAAAACAGAATGAACAGTTCACTGAAGTCCCTATTATTTTTCTAACCGTTAAAAATGAGATTGAGGATGAGCTCAATGGCTTCAATTCTGGAGCAGTTGATTATATTACTAAACCAATTAGTCCCCCAATTGTAACTGCTAGAGTAAAAACCCACATTGCTTTAGCTAAAGCAACAAAGAAAATACAGCAGCATGCTGTTAACCTTGAGCATATGATTTCTCAAAGGACTGTTGAGTTAACTCGGGAAATTGCAGAAAAACAAAAAGTATACGAAAAATTAAATTACTTAGCTAATTATGACCAATTAACCTTACTTCCCAACAGAAACTTATTTAATGAACGCCTAGCCTACGTATATAAAGCAGCTAAACGAAATAACTCTTCTTTTGCATTATTACTAATCGACCTTGATCGCTTTAAAATAGTGAATGATTCACTGGGACATCATATAGGTGACTTATTACTTGAGCAAGCAGGACAACGCTTATCTAACTGTTTACGTGATGTTGACTCTATTGCTCGACTTGGTGGAGATGAATTTACTGTCATTATAACTGAGCTGCAACACAAAGAAGATGCAGCCATTGTTGCTGATAAAATTATTGCAACTATTTCTCAGCCTTTTGAAATCCAAAGTCAAATAATTCATATTGGTTGTAGTATTGGCATCACTTGCTACCCTGATGATAGTAAAGATTTATCTGCTATGCTAAAAAATGCAGATATGGCAATGTATGAAGTAAAGCATAAGAGCAAAAATGCTTACTCTTTTTTCACTCCAGAAATGAATATTCATGTAAAGCATCGAATAGAATTAGAAAAAGATATCTATCAAGCCATATCAAATAACGAACTATATTTGCAATACCAACCGATAATTAACCTTAAAACGAACGAAATTTGTGCCGTTGAAGCATTATTACGCTGGAAACACTCAAAACATGGTCAAGTACCTCCTGATAAAATTATTTCAATTGCTGAAGAAAGCGACCTTATTCTAGTATTAGGTGAATGGATTTTTGAAGAATCTTGTAAACAATTATTCATTTGGAAAGCAGAAGGATTTAAAAACCTTCATATTGCTATCAATATGTCTATTCGCCAATTTGATACCAAATTTGATAGTGCGGTAATCTTAAAAAGGCTGATTGATCAATATGATATACCAAAAAATCACATTCACTTAGAAATAACCGAAGGCTTAATGCTGGAAGACTCAAAATCTATCTTAGATAAATTATTTGAGTTAAAGAAAATGGGAATATTACTTGCTATTGATGATTTTGGAACAGGGTATTCGTCTCTCAGTTATCTGCGTAAGTTTCCTGTCGATATTTTAAAAATTGATCAATCATTTATAAGAGAACTTACTCAGGGAACAGCGGATAACACTTTAATTAAAACTATTATTGCAATGGGAAAAAGTTTAAATTTAGCTGTTATTGCAGAAGGAGTAGAGTATGAAGATCAGTTAACATTCTTAAATGATCAAGGTTGTAACCAAGTTCAAGGCTATTATTTCAGTAAGCCTGTTTTTGCCAATGAAATCAGCTTACTCTTAGAAAATGAAAAAAAAGACTAAACTACTTTAGTTTTCCACCATTAAAACTTAATTGTTTCCATGCTTCAAATAGCACAATAGAAACAGTATTGGAAAGATTTAAACTTCTACTTTCAGGCTTCATAGGTAAATATACCTTTAAACTTTCTTCATGCTGAGACAAAAAGTCATCAGGAAGCCCTCTAGTTTCTGGACCAAACATCAAAGCATCACCATCCTGAAAAGAAACATCTGCATAATTTGTTGATCCTTTAGTTGTTAAAGCAAATAATCTATTAGGCTTTGCCTTTTCAATAAAATCAGCTAAAGACGCATATTGATGGACATTAACCCATTCATGATAATCCAACCCAGCCCTACGCAATTTTTTATCATCTAATTCAAACCCTAATGGATGAATCAGGTGCAGTTGAGCGCCTGTGTTAGCACATAAACGAATTACATTGCCTGTGTTTGCCGGAATTTCAGGCTCGTATAAAACAATATTTAGCATTAAGCAACCTTTAAAATAAGTTAATAAATCTTGGCCCAATAAAAAAGAGGTACAGCACCCACTAAAAAAACATTATAAACTGCTTTCTTAATAGGTTTTGTACCCCTTTACTTAATAGCAAAAAGAGGATATTTTTATCCCTATATTTTACCGTATAGACTTATTTAGAAGTATCAACTGCTGCTAAGTCCCAAATTTCATCCGCATATTGACTAATAGTTCTATCAGTAGAGAATTTACCACTTGAAGCAGTATTCAAAATACTCATTTTGCTCCAATTATCCTTATCTCTATATGCTTCACTTACACGTTCTTGAGCATCAATATAACTACGTAAATCAGCAATAGTCATCCACGGGTCATTAGGGCTTTTCAATGAACCAATAATATCGTCAAAGATACCTTGTTCAAATTGATTAAAATGACCACACTCAAGTAATTTCATGATAGCTTTAATCTCTTCATCCCCTTCAATTATTGCAGAAGGATTGTAATGAGATTTTAATTCTTCAACTTCAGATTCGTTTAAACCAAATAAGAAGAAGTTTTCATCACCCACTTCTTCACGAATCTCAACGTTTGCACCATCTAATGTTCCGATAGTTAAAGCGCCGTTCATCATGAACTTCATGTTTCCTGTACCTGATGCTTCTTTACCCGCTGTTGAAACTTGCTCTGATAAATCTGCACCTGGACAAATTTTCTCCATAGCAGAGACTCTATAGTTAGGTAAGAAAACTAACTTCAGCTTATCACCAACTTCAGGGTCATTATTGATTACATTAGCAACATTATTAATCAGCTTAATTGTTTTCTTAGCCATTGCATAACCAGGGGCAGCTTTACCACCAATCAAGACACAACGAGAAACCCAATCTTTAGTATCGCCATTCTTAATTCTGTTATACAAATGAATAACATGTAAAACATTTAAGATTTGACGTTTATATTCATGTATACGTTTAACTTGCACATCAAATAAGGCATCAACAGTTAAACCTAAGTCTTGCCCTAGCTCTTCTGTCTTATAATCAATCAGACGTTGCTTACTAGCTTGTTGTAATGCAAACCATTTTTTTCTGAACGCAGGTTTCTCTGCATGTGGTTTAAGTTTTTCTAACAAAGATAAATCAGTTACCCAACCATCACCAATTGTTTTAGTGATTAATTCCGCTAATTCAGGGTTACAAGCAGCCAACCAACGTCTTGGCGTAACACCATTAGTTTTATTATTAAATTTATTAGGCCATAACTGATAAAAGTCATTAAATAAGCCATCTTTTAATAATTGAGAATGTAATGCAGCCACCCCATTAACAGAAAAACTACCTACAATTGCCAAGAAAGCCATACGTACTTGTTTATCATGGCCTTCTTCAATAATAGACATTCTACTTAAACGATCCACATCACCAGGCCAATGTTCAGAAACTTCTGCCATGAAATGAGCATTAATTTCGAAAATAATTTCCATTACACGTGGCAATAAATGCTGCATTAAACCAACAGACCATTTTTCTAATGCTTCTGGCAATAACGTATGGTTTGTATAAGCCATAGTTTTGCTAGTAATGTCCCAAGCATCATTCCAACCTAAACCGTGTTCATCCATTAATAATCGCATTAATTCTGCAACTGAAATACTTGGATGGGTATCATTTAATTGAAAACAGTTCTTTTCTGCAAAATGAGTAAAGTCAGTTCCATGACGTCCCACCCAGTTTGAAACAACATCTTGTAAACTTGCAGATGCTAATAAGTACTGTTGTTGTAACCTTAAGACCTTACCATTTTCGTTAGAGTCATTAGGGTACAGCACCATAGTAATGTTTTCTGCTGTATTTTTTTCTGCAACTGATTCTGCATACTGACCTGCATTAAATTCTTGTAAATCAAATTCCTCAGTTGCTTCTGATTTCCATAAACGTAAGGTATTAACCGTACCGTTTTGGTAACCAGGGATAGGTGTATCATAAGGAACAGCTAGAACATCCTTGGTATTAACCCAAGTAATTCTTTCTTTTCCATTTTCATCAATATGTTTTTCTGTATGCCCACCAAATTTAATACGCACAGTGTATTCTGGACGTTCAATTTCCCAAACATTACCATTACGTAACCAATGATCTGGTCTTTCTATTTGCTCACCATTTTCTAGGCCTTGAGCAAACATACCATACTCATAACGTAAGCCGTATCCAGTAACAGGTAATTGTAGCGTTGCACAACTATCAATAAAACAAGCGGCTAATCTACCTAAACCACCATTACCTAATCCAGCATCAGGTTCACTATCAATCAATTCTTCTAGATCTAAACCTAAATCATATAATGCTTTATCTACAGTAGATGTAATACCTAGATTTAACATAGCATTACTTAGCGTTCTACCCATCAAAAATTCCATTGAAATGTAGAATGCTTTTTTACAATCTTCTTCTCTATAAGTATTGTATGTTTTTTTCCAACGCTCAATTAAACGATCACTCACCGCTAAAGAAAGTGCTTCGTATGCATAATGAGGAGAGCGACATAATTCATCACGCCCTAATCGATGGCTGTAATATCTTTTAAAATCAGATACAAAGTCCTTTTTATCCATCCCTAAATCAGGAAGTTTTGTAATATTTGATTTTGGTTTACTTTTTTCAAAAATTCTATTTGGCATAACATTACCGTTTATATACTTAAAAAATTTTATTAAGATATTAGCTGAATTCCCTTCAGCCAATATTTGAAACAAGAATATTGTATTGTTTGATCTTATTATTTATATAAAAGACCCATCAATACAAACAAAAAAATACTAGCTCAACTTCCCATGACACTGTTTGTATTTTTTATTTGATCCACAAGGACAGGGATCATTACGCCCTACTTTCTTACCATCTCTAACAAATGGTTGATCTTGTTCTTCTTGGTTTTCTATATTTTGAGGCGCATTTGCTTCGGGAGCTTGTTCATTAACAGGCATTGCTTCTGCATGCTCATAATGCATTTCTTGAGGAGCTTGTCTTTGCTCATCAATAGCATCAGCATCTTCTTCCTGTGCTACTTGAACTTTGGCTAAAATCCCAACTACTTCAAATTTAATATGGTCTAACAAGCTAGTAAACATATCAAATGCTTCACGCTTGTATTCTTGCTTAGGATCTTTTTGAGCATAACCTCTAAAGTGAATACCTTGGCGTAAAGAATCCATAGATGCAAGATGCTCTTTCCAGCTATTATCAAGAACTTGCAACATACAAGATTTTTCAAAGTGGCGCATAACTTCAGTAGTTGAAGCTTCTTCTTTCTCTTTACTTGATTTCTCTAATTCATCAACAATAAATTGACGCAAATCACCTTCTTGAAAAGACTTGTCATTATCTAACTTTTCAGCTAAAGGTAGGTCCAGCAGATATTCTTGAGAAAGGTGCTCTTCTAAGCCCTTAACATCCCACTGCTCTTCCATTGTTTTTGCTGGAATATATTTAGTAACGACATCATTTAATACATCATGACGAATACTACTAATCATGTCATTAATGTCTTCAGAGGCCATTAATTCATTACGATGTTCATAAACAACTTTACGCTGATCATTGGCAACATCATCATAAGCTAAGATTTCTTTACGCTGATCAAAGTTACGACCTTCTACTTTAGTCTGCGCATTCTCGATTGCTCTAGTTACCCAAGGATGTTCAATCGCTTCACCCTCTTCCATACCAAGAGACTTCATTAATCGAGAAACTCGTTCTGAAGCAAAAATACGCATTAAGTCATCTTCTAATGACAAGTAAAAACGTGTTGAACCTGGATCACCCTGCCTACCTGAACGTCCTCTTAACTGATTATCAATTCGACGAGACTCATGTCTTTCTGAACCAATAACATGTAGGCCACCACTATCTAGTACTTTTTGATGTCTATCTAGCCATGATCCACGTACTTTTTCTATCTCAGCATCAGATGCATCTTCACCTAAAGCTTTTATTTCAGCTTCTAAGTTCCCACCCAACACAATATCTGTACCACGCCCAGCCATATTGGTGGCAATAGTAACAGCACCTAGCGCACCTGCATTTTCAACAATATGCGCTTCACGCTCATGTTGTTTTGCATTTAACACTTCATGCTCAATATTTTGCTGCGTTAGAATTTCAGAAATAATTTCAGAATTTTCAATTGAAGTTGTTCCCACTAAAACTGGCTGTTTGCGTGTTGCACATTCTTTAATATCTTCAACAACAGCTTGGTATTTCTCCATTTTAGTCAGATAAACTGAATCCCCCCTATCATCCCGAATCATATCTCTATGTGTTGGGATAACAACTACTTCTAAGCCATAAATTTTATTTAACTCAAAAGCTTCTGTATCAGCTGTACCTGTCATACCAGACAGCTTTTCATACAAACGGAAATAGTTTTGAAAGGTAATAGAAGCTAATGTTTGATTCTCATTATTAACCGTCACCCCTTCTTTAGCTTCAATCGCCTGATGCAAGCCATCAGACCAACGACGCCCTGTCATCATTCTGCCAGTATTTTCATCAACAATAATGACTTCATCATTTCTGACGACATACTCAACATTCTTTTGGAACAGTACATGCGCTCGTAATGAAGCACTTAGATAATGCATTAAGCGGATATTAGATGCATCATACAAAGTATCACCTTGCTCCATCATTCCTAGTTCAACCATAAGTTCTTCAACTCGTTCATGGCCTTGTTCAGTCAAATGGATTTGTTTACTTTTTTCATCAACCAGATAATCACCTGGCATTATTTCTTGCTCTTCTTTATCTTCTACAATTTCTTGTGCTATTAAGAACGGTACAATTTTATTTGTTTTTTGATAAACTTCTGTTCCTTCTTCTGTAGGACCAGAAATAATAAGAGGCGTTCTGGCCTCATCAATTAGAATTGAATCGACCTCATCAACAATCGCAAAGTTTAATTCACGCTGAACTTTTTGCTCCATGCTAAAAGCCATATTGTCACGTAAATAATCAAAACCAAACTCATTATTTGTACCGTAAGTTATATCAGCAGCATAAGCATCTTTTCTTTCCTGATGCCCTAAATCACTAATAATAACACCAACGGTTAAGCCTAAAAAGCTATACAGCTTACCCATCCACGCAGCATCACGAGCAGCCAAATAATCATTCACGGTAACAACATGCACACCCTTAGCAGGCAGAGCATTTAAGTAAGCCGCTAATGTCGCCATTAACGTTTTACCTTCACCTGTTTTCATTTCAGCAATGCGGCCATCATTAAGGATCATGCCACCAATCATCTGAACATCATAATGACTCATGCCAAAAACACGTTTTGATGTTTCTCTAACAGTTGAAAATGCTTCTGGAATTAAATCATCCAGTTTTGTGCCACTTTCAAGACGATCACGAAATTCCTGTGTTTTCGCTTTTAATTCATCATCTGATAGTTTTTCATATTCGGAAGCTAAGGCATTAACCTTTTTAACTAACCCCTGTTTTTGTTTAACATTTCTATCGTTACGACTTCCAACAACTAATTTGACCAGCTTACCCAGCATGCTTGTTTTCCAGTGAGATTTTGTGAGATTTTAATAAAAATTCGTCAATTATATACTGTATTGAACTTTGACCCAATAAACTTATATTAAATGCCCCCATAAATCATGATCATCAGCCTCTTCTAGCTTTACTTCAACCAAATCGCCAACTTTTAAATGAGTTGCACCATCAATGAAGACCAGTCCATCAATTTCTGGTGCATCAGCTTTACTTCGAGCAACAGCACCTTCTTCTACAACTTCATCAATTAAAACAGTTTCTATTCTACCGACTCTGCGTTGTAATCGCTCTGCGCTAATAACCGCTTGATGAGCCATAAAGCGCTGTAAGCGGTCTTGCTTAACTTCTTCTGGCACAGAATCTGGCAAGTCATTTGCAACAGCCCCCTTAACAGCTGAATAAGTAAAACAGCCTACTCTATCCATTTGTGCTTCTGTTAAAAAGTCTAATAACTCTTCAAACTCTTCTTCAGTTTCACC
>Ga0105355_10001917_pt1 | contig 19051 bp, 8 predicted proteins | sample GOMGulsemesocosm_2_FD_83508 | JGI IMG/M metagenome (GOLD analysis project Ga0105355, IMG submission 83508) | Methane-oxidizing microbial communities from mesocosms in the Gulf of Mexico - GOM9C Gulf of Mexico | ecosystem: Environmental > Aquatic > Marine > Cold seeps | place: Gulf of Mexico... | reverse complement strand
ATTTCATCCAAACAATCGCGGCTTTGATCATTTTTATGGTTTCTTATCTGGTGGTCATCGCTACTTCCCCGAAGAATTAATCTATGAAAGTGAAGCGCAAGGCCTTGGCAAAACGGATCATAAATCACCATCAAATTCTTGGTATCACACTAAGCTATTACGTAATCAAGATACGGTAGAAACAAGCTCTTATTTAACTGACGAACTATCTAGAGAGGCCATTAAGTTTATTGAACAGAAGAAAGATCAACCATTTTTCTTATATTTAGCTTATAACGCGCCCCACTCTCCTCTACAGGCGCCAAAAAAGTATTTAGAGCGAAACAAACATATTAAAGATAAAAAAAGACGCACCTATGCCTCAATGATAACGGCAGTTGATGATGGTGTTGGCAATGTTTTGGCAAAACTAGAAGAGCTCGGTATCGATGAGAATACTTTGGTCTTTTTCTTATCAGACAATGGCGGGGCATCAAAATCATCGGCCAAGAACTCTCCTTTGCGTGGTGTTAAAGGCGACTTCTTTGATGGCGGTATCCGAGTTCCTTTTGCCGTGCGCTGGCCAGGAAAAATTCCAAAAGGACTTGATTATAATAACCCTGTAAGTTCACTTGATATTCTTGCAACTATCGCTGAAATTACGGGTGCTGGTATCAATAAGCGTAAACCGCTAGATGGCGTTAACCTTCTACCTTATATCACAGGAAAAAACACTGACTTACCGCACGATGTTTTATTTTGGCGCAGCTTTGATAGTGGAGTACTAGCGACTCGTCGTGGTGAAATGAAAGCCATAACCTCCCCTGAAATTGGTAACCATTTATACAATTTATCAAATGATTTGGCAGAGCGTCATGATTTATCAGAAAAACAACAGCACACTTTTGAGCAACAAAAACTAGAAATGCAACAATGGGCAACAGAGTTAAAAGACCCAATTTTTAGAAAGCTTACCGATGGTGCTATTAAAGCAGCCAACAGAAAGAATAATGCTAAAAAAGCAATAGAGCGCATTGAAAGATCAACCGGCTCAGAAGGTTATTAACTCATTGGGCTTAAGGCGGTTTGTAAATCAATTACTGTATTTAGTAAGACTAAAACCGCCTTATACCTTAAACATTAATAATAACTTCACACACTCACTGTCTATCCCTAATCAAATACCTAGCAGAGGAAGATATTTTGTTTTATTCATCTCTTAAACTTAGTTCATTGCTCCCAGTACTTGCCATAATGGGTTGCAATCACGTTACTGACATCGCCGCTGAAAATAAAAACTCACGCCCTAATGTAGTCATTTTTTATGTGGACGATTTAGGTTATGGCGATGTTGGCAGCTATGGCGCCATCGGTGTTAATACACCAAATATTGATGCACTTGCTGCAGATGGTATTCGCTTTACCGATGCGCACTCATCAGCCGCTACTTGCACGCCTTCTCGCTACTCATTATTAACTGGCCAATACGCTTTTCGAAATAATGCGGCCATATTACCCGGTGATGCCCCACTTATTATTGAGCCTAACATGCCAACCTTACCCAAAGTGTTTAAACAAGCCGGTTATAACACGGCGGTAGTTGGAAAATGGCACTTAGGGCTTGGTGATGGTTTTGTTGACTGGAATAAGGCTGTAAAGCCTGGGCCACTTGAGCTTGGCTTTGATTACAGCTTTTTATTACCAGCCACCGGCGATCGCGTACCTACCGTATACTTGGAAAATCATCATGTCGTTGGTTTAGATATGAATGATCCGATCAAGATAAGTTATAAAGCTAAAATTGGCACACGCCCCGTTGGCACTGAGCAACCAAAATTACTCAAACAAACCGCTGATTTACAACACAGTGCCAGCATAGTTAACGGCATCAGTCGTATTGGCTGGATGGCTGGTGGAACATCTGCTGAATGGGTTGATGAAGACTTCCCTTTTGTTTTTACCAACAAAGCCAAGCAGTTTATTGCTAACAACAAAAATGCGCCATTTATGTTGTTTTTCCCGTTTCATGATATTCACGTCCCTAGAGTTCCCAATAAGATGTTTCAAGGAAAAAGCAGCATGGGTGTTCGAGGAGACGCTATCGCGCAAATGGACTGGATGACAGGACAAATAATCGCCGAGTTAAAAAAACAAGGGCTTTACGATAACACCTTAATTATATTCTCTAGTGATAATGGTCCTGTGCTTGATGATGGCTATGATGATTTAGCCGTACAAAAGCTTGGACAACATGATCCATCAGGTGCATTTAGAGGCGGTAAATATAGTGCCTATGAGGCTGGTACGCGTGTACCCATGATAGTAACCTACCCTAATAAAATAACGCAAAAAGGGGATAGTGACGCTCTAATCAGCCATATCGACTTTTATCGCTCTCTCGCCAGCTTAGTTGGCATTACGCTACCAAAAGGTGAAGCTATTGATAGTAAAAACCTGTTACCGGCTTTATTCGACGCAAACCAAGACGGTCGAGAAATAATGCTTGAAGAGTCATTCACCTTGGCAATACGTGAAGGTCAATGGAAGTATATCGCGCCTTTTTCAGGAACAACACCAACTTGGCTTGCCAATAAAGATATTGAAAATGGCTTAATGACTAAACCACAGTTGTTTAACTTAAACAAAGATATAACGGAACAAGTAAATCTAGCACAGCAACACCCTGAACTTGTTAACAAACTACAGGCTAAAATTGATGCGATTGTTGCCAAGTCTCGCTTTAACAAAGGTAGCTAACTTAAGGTAAGTTTTCGGTAAAGAGTAAGGTCAGCAGATATGCTAACCTTACTCTTTTGCCTAATACTAACCAGTGTTATTTATAAATGAGTGAATGATTAATGGGTAGAGCTGGCACTATTTAAACGAATCACCGTTAATGAGGTCGCTGGTAACACAATAGTGATTTTATTGCCCTTGAGACTGACTAAGTTACTTTCTGCTTGGCTACTATGGGCAATAGCCGGCTGTTCATCTTCTGGGTTAGTACCACTATATAGCCAATGTTGGTAAGTCTTTTCTGGTTGATAGCCTTTTAATTCAATGTTTGTACTTTCATCATTATCATTTTTATTCAATAGAATTATCGACATCGAACCATCAGCAGGATTAATGCTACTATAAGCTCGAATAAAACCATGCTTTTGCTTAACATTCAGGATGTTTTCAAGACTGTGACTATTAATAAGTTTCAGTACTTGACCAATGGGTGTTAACTTATTCTCTAGGGTGTTTTCAAGAGAGTTTGCCGCATTACCATGGCCGCCATATTTACCATGCCATGAGGTATGAGTATTCCAGTGAACTAAATGAGACACATTTTTATGCTGCATTGCACCTAAGCTCATTTCAGCAAAAACCAAAGACTTCCATAAATCATTATCATAATTCCCCTGCTCAAAAGTTGCCTGGGGCTCTGGTTGGCTATTGGGTATATCACTATGACGAAACTTAGTAGTCTTTTCGCTTTTTTTACCACCAACGGATAACAATCCTTGCTTAGTTACTTGCAAGAAGTTGCTGTTATCACCATAAGCATGCAGCTGAAAATGATCTTTATTGTACTTAATTTTCCAAAGGCTATTTTCATTTGCTTTGTTCATGGCAAGGTTTACAACAGAGTCGTCTTCTTTCCTGCTTATAAAGGCGCCCTTAGAACCTGCAAGATATACTAACAATGCTCCTTTGGGATGGCCTTTTCCTGCGCTTTTAATACTAAACTGACAATCTGGAATGGTTGAGCGAAAAAGCTTTGCCCTAAGGCTATTATCTGCTTGTAAACAGAGAATTTTCTGATTGGCAACAGCTGAAATCATACGTGCTTGTTGCCTAGGAAAGGGCTGCACTGGCTGATAGCTTTTAAGGGTAAATTGGGCTGCTTCGGCAATATTTTTTGCCGCTAATAAATAGTGTTTTTTATGCGGGACATAACTTACATATAAGCCGGGGTGTAATTTAGACTCAAGGTAAAATTGATGTTTTTTAACCTCTAATAATCGCCACTTAAATGCATCTGCTACCATGCTGCTTTTCATTGCTGTTGATGCTGGATTTAATTGCTCTAGTGGCCCAGTAGTTAATGAAGACGTTACTGATAACGGCGCTTTAATATAGTGATTATTTGCTGCCTTTAACGTAAGCCAAGCATCATCAAGTAAGGTAATATCAATCGCGTGCTTTTGTGTTAATAACTTTGTTGCTATAGCCACTTCAGTCAAGCGCTTGTCGTTTTCAGTGACTTGTAAATAGCCTAAGCCGTTACTTGTACCTTTAAGCGCTTTAAAAAAAGTTAAGCCTTTAGGGTCACGTTCAGGGTAATGCCCCCCAGTTGCACCATATTCAGTGACAATAATGGGAACATCTTTATGTTTCTCACTTTTATCTGCATACCGCTGAAATTTATCAATTTTTGGTATTAATGTGCCTGCATAGTCGCGCCAATGCTGATAAGACTCACTCCACTTTTTATTATGCAAGTATTGATGGGGTGAAATGAAATCGATATATTTGGATATCTCAGGGTTGGCTAATATCGGTTTTAACCAATTTCTGCGGCCATCTTCACCAAAGCCGATTTGAATAGTAGGATCAACCGCTTTCATCGCTTTTGCCATAGCAACAAAGTTTGTTAAGTAGGTCGCTTTATCGGTATGAGAGGCCACTTCATTGCCTAATTGCCAGTACTTTATTTTAAAACCTCGGGTAATATTGGCATATTTAACCCACTCTGTAGCATGACGTATCAGATCTTCAAAGCTAACCACAGTTTCAGGGTATTGTTTATTATCATATGACAGCATATTCACCATGATTAACGGCTCAACTTTACGTTTTTCATGCCCATGATGCGCGCCATTAAGCTTATTGATATAAGCCATGTATTCATCAAAATCGAGGGCATCTTTAAAATAACCGTTATCATCCACCGCCCAGTAGTACCTGCCAGGATCTTCTTTTATAGATGATACTCGTGGAGTTAAGCCATTAATTCCATCATCAAATGGCGCATCGGTAAACAGGTAATTATCGCCAAGATGACCATAAGGAAAGCGTAAAATGCTCAGCTTCATTTCCTTAATACGACTCTGCATTGAGACCTTTCTTGGCCATTTTTTGTCAGACGACATCAGAAAGTTTAAATTTTCACCAATAGGCGCATGTAGCTGCTTTTTTAAAACGTCGGTAGGGTCAATGATGATATTTTCTTGTGCTTTACTTGCAGCAGCAATCACTAACAATGAAAGAGTAACGATTGCAGATAAGGTATTTATAAATTGCTTAGCCATAAAATAAGTTCACCCAATGAAGCCAGCCAATATTAGCTGGCTCTTAAGATAAGAGTAATACTGAGTTTATAACCCTTTATTAATTGAGTCTCGCCATTTTTTATAATGCTCCTGTAGCGTATCCTTTATTTCTGGGTGTTTAGCGGAAACATCTGTTGTTTCAGAGGGATCTGCGTCTAGATCGTATAGGAAACTCCCCAACTCGATATCAACCATTTCGTATTTAGCGTACTTATCCTCTGTCGCGGTTTTTAATTTCCACTTTCCTTGGCGAACCGCTGTTTCATGACCCGTGTCCCAAATCAGAGTCTCATGGCCAAGTTCAGGGTTTTCACCCGTTAATAACTGAGTAAGCTCAATACCATCAACATGACGTGGAACTTTAGCCCCAGCTAAGGTGGCAATCGTAGGTAGAATATCCATAGTACTGACCATACTGTCTGAAACAGTCGCTCTGGCAAACTGTCCTGGCCATGTCACTATCATAGGCACTCGGATCCCGCCTTCATATAATAAATACTTACTACCTCGTAGTGGTCCATTATCTGCATAAATGGGTGTTGAACCGCCATTATCACTAACAAATATAATGACGGTATTTTCGCTAAGCCCTTCTTTATCTAAAGTGTCGATTAATTTACCAATTTCTTTGTCCATATAATCAAGCTGCGCCAAATAATGAGCTCGTCCTTCTGGATTATTTGGGTAGCGACTATTCTTATACCAGCTGTAATAGTCTTCAGTATCAGGATCCCAGTCATGATATCCCTTTAATTTATTTGCCTTAAGGTAATCTTCTGGTAGCTGGTGAGTAAAGTTATGCACTGCATTAAACGCTAACTGCAAATAAAACTTATTGCCTTTATTTTCCTTAACAAAATCCCGTGCTTTTTCACCATATATTTGGGTTGAAAATCCGCTACGATTATCACGCTCAAATCCATCCCAAAATGCACCGTACTCTAATGACTGACCTTTTTTGCCACCACGCTTTTTATATGCCTTAAATTTTTTCTTTTGCGCTTCTGCGTATTTGTCATCATGTATTAAAAAGTGCTGACGGCCATTGCCTCCATAACCATAGAAATAATCAAAGCCATGATTGAGCGGAAAATCTCTCACTTCTGGTGTTGAATAGCCATAGTGATATTTCCCAATATAACCTGTTGTGTAACCTTGTGGTTTTATCACTTCGGCAATAGTTGGTAATTTAGCAGAGATAGTAGCTTTTTTTCCGTACCAATAAGCACCCTGTCGTTGATTATAGGTGCCCGTGATCAAACCTAACCGAGAAACATTACAAATAGGCGCTGTAACATAAGCAGAAGTAAACCTTGTTCCTTGTTGCGCCAATCGGTCAAGATTTGGTGTATGCACATCGTTGGCTAAACCAGTAGCACTGATGTCAGCATAACCTTGGTCATCACTGACAATCACAATAATGTTAGGCTGCTGCGGTAGCTCTTTGGCAAAACTTACCGAAGACATAAGAGTTAACAACAATAGGCTGTTAAATTTAAATAACTTTTTCATGATTTATACCTTATTTAGACTTAACTAGCGCACTAAGCTTTTGTTTTTTTTGTTTTGGTACAGGCCAATAATCAAAATTCCAAGCATCAATTTTGGAGCGAGTGCGAGATATATTCATCAGTTTTTTCATTTTAGCGACTATAGCTGGATAGTTACCTGCAAGGTTCTTTTGCTCTGCTGGATCAAGGGCTAAATTGTAAAGTTCAATCGGCGGGTTTTGGCGCTGTGTTTTGGTATAAAGGCGCACAGCTTTCCACTGGTCTTGCTTATCATCCAAACGCACCGCCTGCGCATGACCGCCGCTATTATTATGAAATTCCCAATACATGTGTTGATGTTTTTCTTGTTTCCCTGTTGATAACAAAGTAGGTAACATTGAAATACCATCGGTATTTTTTGGTGTTTCAACACCTGAAATATCAGCTAAGGTCGGCATAATATCCCAAAAAGCTGACAAGTGACTTGAGCTAGAGTTTGGGGATACTTTGCCTGGCCACCAGGCAATGGTTGGCATTTTAATGCCACCTTCATATAAGTCACGTTTAAAGCCACGTAGTGGCCCATTACTGTCAAAGAAGGCTAAGTCAGCACCACCTTCCCAAGAAGGGCCATTATCACTGGTAAAAATAACTAAGGTATCCTTAGCCAAATTTAACTGTTTCAATTTAGCAATTACCCGGCCAATACTGCTGTCCATGTGCGAAATCATTCCTGCTCGAGTCGCTTTGGGTTTATGCACCGGAATATACTGCTGACCACCACCTAAATTAGGCGTTTCTTCAAAATGTTCATACGGTAATAACTCTTCATCAGGTGCTTGCAAAGAGGCATGAGGTGCAGCAAAAGATAAGTACATAAAAAATGGTTGCTCTTTATTTTTTTCAATATATTGAATCGCATCATCAGCTAAACGTTGTTGAGCATAATCATGACGTTTATATGATTGGTAACTACTTGCCTTATCAGGATCTAAATGTGTCGGTAACTTCTGATGAGGATGTAAATACGCATTATCAAGTGGAAACTTCTCTTCATTTAACCACAGGTGGGTTGGATAATGGTTATGAGCTTGTTTTTGATCTAAATAACCAAAAAAATGCTCAAAACCTTGTTTATTTGGCGTGCCTTGAGAGCCCGGTCCACCCAGTCCCCACTTGCCAATTAGTGCTGTTTTATAACCAGCACTTTGCATCAAAGTGCCAATTGTTTCAGTACCCGGCCTTAAAGGTAATTGCCCCCACTCTTCCTCATCAAGAAAAGAACCAAAGGCATAATTACCGCGGATCTGCACATTACCTGGATGCTTACCAGTCACGAGACTCGCTCTGGACGGCGCACAGACAGTATTACCAGCATAATGCTGAGTAAGCTTCATTCCTTGTGTTGCTAAAGCATCAATATTGGGTGTTTTAATCTTTTTTTGACCAAAGGCACCGACATCCCCATAACCTAGGTCATCAGCTAAAATATAAATGATATTAGGTCGCGGATCGCTTCGCTTATTAGCGCTATTTTCACTTGCAGGCTGATTAACATCTGCACAGGCTTGCATGACTAAGCAACTAAATATTACCGAAAGCGCCGGGACTAACCTTGCTCTTTTATTTGTTTCTGTAAGCATGTTCATCAACTGACTCCTATTGATTAGCCATGTTTGGCATGGCTTTAATAACGATATCTTGTGATTTGATACCATCACCACTTACAGTTACACGAATATCACCCGCCTTATCGGTTACTTGTACTAGCGCTAACACTTTACCCATAAAGGCCTTTCGTGTAGGTACTTTATGTGGCGCTAAATCTAAAATATCTCCATTTTCAACACCAATTAGTTTGCCTGGGCCATCAACGCTAAAGTGCAACTGATTATCAGCCTCTGGTACTGGGTGACCTTGCTTATCAACAACGTCAATTTCTAAATGAATAACATCACGCTTATTTGCTAAGACCCTTGTTCTATCTGCTGAAATAGCCACAGAATCAGCTTTTTGGGCAGTGAAACGTGTTTGCTCAGTAACAACTTTACCTTGCTGTTTTGCAACCACAGTTAACTTTCCTGGTTGATAAGGCACCTGCCAAACAAGTTGCATATTATCCCCCATGATTTTTTCACCTAAGGATATGCCGTTAAGAAATAATTCGGCAGATTCTTGGTTGGTATAAACAACCACAGGCACAACTCGCCCTTCTTTTCCAGGGTGTGTCCAGTGTGGATCCATATAAACCATAGGTTCACTTGTCCACTGACTTTGGTAAAGGTAATAAGCACCTTTGGGAAAACCAGCTAAATCCAATACACCAAAATTTGCGGTACGCGCTGGCCAGCCAAACGATTCACCAAGGTAATCAAACGCAGTCCACCTGAAAGTACCTAACAGATATGGTAATTTTCGAGCTAGCTTGATTTCCTCTCTTATCGGCATGCGCACTAACGAGTTATCAAACGAAGATCCATAAGCCGGTGAAACACCATCAAAAAACTCATGCTCAGTTAAGTCTTCAACCTGATAGACCTTGTCTTTAATTTTTTTCCAGATTTTTTTAGGACCTACTTTTGCTCTAACTTCCCAAGGAGCAGGAAAATCGCGAACTCGGTAACTCGTTTTACTTCGATAAACACCGCGAGTATGAATGGTATGCGTCATTTCAGTGCCAATCACAGGAGTATTAGGGTTCTTTTTATGAAACGCTTCAATCGCGCCTTTATATTCGCCATGACCATTAAAGCCAGCAATAGAAAGGTATCCTCCAGCGTAACCCCTGCCCTGGGTAATTGGGCGGGTCTGATCTAAGGTTTTAGCAAATTCAACCAAGATTTTTTGCTGCTCAGGGGTGTACTTAGGAACTTCATTACCAACACTCCACATAATAACGCTAGGGTGATTACGGTCCCTGCGCATAAAGTCAGTTAAATCTTTCTGCCACCAGTCATCAAAATAAAGACCATAGTCATATTTTGCTTTTGCATCCCACCAGCCATCAAAGGCTTCGTTCATGATGACAAACCCCATTTCATCGGCCATTTGATAAAATTCAGGGGCAAAAGGATTATGGGTATTTCTCAGGGCATTAACACCCATTGCTTTTAATGTTGTTAATCGGCGACGTAAAACATCTTCGGGTACAGCTGCGCCAACGGGACCAGCATCATGATGCATACTAATACCTTGTAAAATCACAGTTTTACCATTAAGTAAAAAGCCTTTATCAACAGTAAAATCAATGGTGCGAATACCTGTAGTGGTATCAAGCACGTCCACCACCTTACCGTTACTTAAAATAGTATTTCGTACTTGGTATAAATTTGGCGTTTCAATTGACCAAAACTGCGGATTTTTAACGTTAAGTGTTTGCTCAACCGTATGGGTTTGTTGCGCCTTGACAAGTATGGGTGTAGTAACAGATTCAACTACTTCACCCGTGCTATCAAATACTTCAGTCTGTAATTCCAATACTGCTTTGTTACTATCTGTATTTTTTATTTCGGTGCTAACTTTAAGGTCTGCCTGCTCATTACTGATATTTTCACTTCTGACAAAAACACCACTATAAGGAATGTGCTGTGAATTTACTGTGGTGAGCCAAACATGACGGTAAATACCAGAGCCTGTATACCAACGTCCGCTTGGTGCTAGGCTATTATCCACACGTACAGCAATAACATTATCTCCCGCTTGTAAGTGCTCGGTAATGTCATAACTAAAACTGATGTAACCATAAGGACGTTTGCCAACTAATTGGCCGTTCACCCAAACTTCACTGTTCATATAAACGCCGTCAAATTCCAGCATTACGCGTTTATCAACCCAGCGACTATCCCAATCAATATGTTTGCGATACCAACCTATGCCTGTTGGTAAAAAACCGCCCGCAATGCCCGCTGGATTATCTTGTTTATATTCCCCTTCAATACTCCAGTCATGAGGAAGGTCAAGGCTGCGCCATTGATTATCATTAAAAATTGACTGCTTCGCTTTAGGTTCATCACCTAAATAAAATAACCAATCAAAGTCGATATTAGTACGTTCACGCGCCTGTTCAATATCTGTTTGTGCTAGCTGCTCTGGTGCTCTCTCCGCAACACTTTGGTTGCAGCCAACGAGCACTGACAGTAGCATCAACAAAACAGCAAGGTAACCCGGATTTAGAGGGCTTAATTTCGTTCGACAATGTCTTTTTGTTATTAATTCTTTATTCATTTTGATTTCCTATACAACCATGTCCCGTAATAAGTCATTAATGAGCTATCACTATGAACTTATTATTTACGACAATTATTCTGGTAACTGTTGACTCGTTAAATGCTCTAAATTTTGCTTTGGACCAAAGGGCCTAAGGTGAAATTGTTGACGATAAAACTGCCATGGCAAACGATGTTCAGCCTTTGCAAGCCCCTTTTCATTCCAGCTATTATCACCACCGACCCCGATTTGACGTTTATCAATATTTAGGGTGATAAATTTACCTGGCTGAATATCTCGGCCATGTTTGTTTTTCTTTGGCTGAAAATATAAATCACTATTTGCTAACTGCAATGCACTACCACTGAACGTTGGTGTACCTCTGACTAGTAAGCCATAGCCATTTTCATTAGTGAGTGACAACCAACGTAAATCCATTTTGTTGCCTGTTTCTTGAGGGCGTGCATAAGGGTGATATTGGTCCCAAACACTGCCAGAGTAGCGACCAATAGGCGCAGAGTGATAACGGTCTGAATAGCTTTCATGTGGACCACGGCCATACCATTGCAATTGGTTAAATTCTTTAGGTAAGGTCATGGTCATACCAAAGCGTAATAAGTCACGACCATTTTCTTGGATTGGTCTCAGAAATGAGTTTACTGAGATATCGCCACTAGCAAAAACGCGATAATGTGTTTGATAACTAAAACGTTTACCATTTTTTCTTGATACACGAATGTCGACCACTTTAGAGTTTTCCTGAGTAACACTAACTTGTACTTTTTTATCAAATTTTGTTGGCGCATTTTTCCATTGCTTAGCGGTTACATGCAGTTTTCCGCCAATATCGTTATCCGTTAATGGTCGCCAAAAATTAGCCTCTAAACCTGTTCTCAGCATTTCCACGTGCTCAAATGTCAGTGACGTTAATAAGCCAGTAGTTTTATTTAATTTCAATTGCACATTAGCGCTACTCACTTTAACTTCATCCTCGCCATCAACAACGTCTAGTGCTTGATAAGCGGACAAGTCTGCCACTGGCATTTCATGCTTAAATGGCAAAGCAAATTGCTGCCAAGCAACTAAGTGCTGGTTAGGGATTAGTGGCCCTGTCAAATGATTTGCGCGGGCTTGTATCGTTAAGAAGTATTCAGCACCTGCTTTAACCTTAAATTTAGGTAACGTTAAACGCACCTGTGCATGGCCTGCTGCGGCAATGTTATTAACAGCAAATTTATTTTTAAGAATATCAACGCCGTTCTCACTTAACTGCCAAGTAAATGCTAAGTCTGAGGTATCAGAAAAATCACGTAAATTAGCGATATCAAAAGTTAACCTTTTTAAATCGACTGCTGTTATTGCCAATGGTTGAAATACTTTTTTCATCTCCCAGGCATGAGGGTTAGGTGTTTTATCCGCTTGTAGGATTCCGTTAGCTAAAAAGTTGCCTCTTAGTGGTTTTTTCGGTGGCGATATCCCATCTACTTGCTGAGGACCAAAGTCACCACCATAGGCAAAATAGCTAGAGCCGTCTTCACGCTGTTGTAGTAGCCCTTGATCATGCCAATCCCAAATAAAGCCACCTTGAGCCATCGGGTACTGGTAAATTACATCCCAATGTTTTTGAAAACCACCTAGGCTATTACCCATAGCATGAGCATACTCAGAATGAATTAATGGCTTAATCGGCTCACCATCTAGGTATTGCTTCACTTCGGTTGGTGAGCGATAAAAAGGCACATAAATATCGGTATAATCAACCAAGCCTGCTGCCTGGTATTGCACTAGGCGGGTGTTATCTCTTTGTTTAGTCCAGTCATACATATCTTGAAAAGCTTTACCACCACTAGCTTCGTTACCCAAAGACCAAATAATAATAGAAGGGTGATTTTTATCGCGCTCTACCATAGCTTTCATTCGTGTCATATGGGCATCATGCCACTGTGGAATGCTGCCTAATGCGGTACGAGCATTCATATAACCATGGGATTCAATATTCGCTTCATCTACTAAGTACAACCCATACTGATCAGCCAACTTATACCAATAAGGGTCATTTGGGTAATGAGAGGTACGTACCGCATTGACATTAAATTGCTTCAATAAGGCAATATCTTTTTCCATCGACGCTTTACTAACAACATGACCGGTTTTCATATCATGCTCATGTCGGTTTACACCACGTAAAGTAATTGCTTTACCATTTACTAGTAATTGACCACCACTTAACTCAACGTTTCGAAAGCCGAGCTGGTCTTCAATGATGCTAGCTGTATTGGTACTACTATCGGTTAAGGTTAAACTAATTTGATAAAGGCTTGGTGATTCAGCCGACCAAGCTGACACATCTGCAATTTTTTCATCAAAACTTACAGAAGTGCTTTTATTAGTAACTGAGTCGTTCGCTAAAAAAGCTACCTTGCGTTGATAGTTGCCAACGCTAACGCCATTTTTACTGATATTAACGCTAACCGTTCCGTTAAAAGCCGATTGTTGATGGTTGGTTAAATCAACAGATAACTCTAAATGACCATTTTGGTAATTATCAGTTAAACCCGCTTTAATAAAATAATCGCGAATTCGCACTTTTTCCGTTGAAAAAAGAGTTACATCACGGGTAATGCCCGTTAGTCGCCAAGCATCAACATCCTCTAAATAACTACCATCACTAAAACGATAGACTTCTACTGAGATGTTGTTAGTGCCCGCTCTGATATGTTTAGTTATATTAAACTCTGCTGGTGTTTTTGAACCTTGGCTGTACCCAACTTTTTTACCATTGACCCAGAGATAAAACGCACTTTCTACAGCACCAAAATTGACAAAAACTTCCTTCGCTTGCCATTGTTCAGGTACATTAAAGTCACGTCGATACGAGCCAACATGGTTGCCTTCACTCGGCACAAACGGTTGCTGCTTTTTGAAAACATAACCACTGTTAACATAAGATGGTCGACCATAACCATTAAGTTCCCAATTTGACGGAACACTTAGGCTTTGCCACTTACTCACATCAAAATCATTTTTCCAAAATGACATAGGTCTAACCGTTGGATTTTCTGACCAATGAAATTTCCATTGACCATTTAGCGATAGATGACGTTCGGAGTTCTCCGGTTCGATATATGGTGTGATATTCGCGTGTGGTTGTTCGCGGTTAACGTGTTGAATAGCCAATTGGTTCCACTCAGGCTGCACATCAACTTGACTGCTTTTCGCCGTTAGTGGTGCTGGGACAACTTCATTTAAGACAGTTGCGCCGGCCGCTACGGTTAGCACAATAGGAATAACGGTACTGTTGGCAATATATCTGACAATTGTTTTCATAATAAGTCCAATTTCGCTCTGTTTTTCTTGGTGGTTTTACTGATTCGACTATTGTTAACATTGGCTTTCGACCACGCTTTGAATTGGCTTTTAAGCCGCACGACAACGTCTGGATGCTGTATTGCTAAATTGGTTGTTTCTCCTGGATCGTTATCGAGATCATAAAGAAACTCGCCAAGTTCCAGTTTGACCATTTGTTTTTCAGCATAATAATCATCAAAAGCAGCTTTATATTTCCACTTGCCGCTGCGTACAGCTATTTCATGACCAGTATCCCAAAATAAATTACGCTCTTTTAATTCCCCTTTATCATTGCTTTGGCTCTGTTTCAGCAATAAAGGTGAAATATCTTCACCATCGAGGTGCTTAGGTAAGTTAATTCCAGCGGACGCTAAAATGGTGGGGTAAAGATCCATAGCGCTGACGATATTGTCTAGTACTTTGCCTTGCTGATATTTTTTTGCGCCGTAAATAATTAACGGTACTCTAATACCACCTTCGTATAAGGTATATTTACTGCCACGTAGCTCGCCATTGTTTGCGTAAATAGGTGTTGAACCACCATTATCCCCAATGTAAATAACTAAGGTGTTATCAGCGAGTCCTTGTTGTTTTAAGTTACTTAACAACTTACCTATTTCTACATCAAGAAAATGCAACTGGCCTAAATAGTATGCACGTCCTTCCGGGTTATTCGGATAACGACCACCGACATACCAATCACGAAAAGTTTCATTAGCAGGGTTCCAGTCGTGATAGCCCTTCAAACCTTTAGTTTTCAGATAACTTTTAGGTAATTGGTGAGTAAAGTTATGGATGGCATTAAATGAAACTTGTAAAAAGAACGGCTTATCACGATTAGTGTTAATAAACTTGTTAGCATGCTCACCGATTAGCTCGGTTGAAAAGCCTTGTTGATCAACCTGACTTTCATTTAACCACACAGCTCCCATTTTAAGGCTTTCACCTTTTTGCTTGTGAGTTTTACGGCTTTTGTTAAATTGCTTTTCAGCATTTTTATTATGAATTAGATAATGTTTTCTACCACCAGAGAAACCATAGAAGCTGTCAAAGCCATGATTAGTGGGAAAATTTCTCGATTTAGGTTGGTGATTACCTCCATAGTGGAACTTACCGACATAACCTGTTTTATAGCCTTGAGCTTTTAAAACCTCAGCTAAAGTCTGCTCAGATGCTTGCTCTAGTCCGTCACTGTCATACCAATAACCGCCAAACCTTTGCGTATAAGTACCAGTAATCAGTCCTACACGAGAGGCATTACAAATTGGCGCGCTAGCGTAAGCTTGGGTAAAACGAATACCTTTATTGGCGAGTATATCTAAATTAGGAGTCTTCACATCAGAGCTAGTATTTGCGACCCCCAAGTCTGCATAACCGTGATCATCACCAACGATCAGTAATATATTTGGTGGTTGCAGCTCACTGGTGTTGCCAACAGCATATGCAGTAGACTGTAGCGAAGTCACTAATAAAACAATGACTGAGCTAATACATAAAAAGGGCTTAGTAAACATTTGACTTTACCTAATTGAAATAGTTATTGATGGCTTGAGAAACGAGCATGCTGCCAGCATAGAGCAAAGGTTCTGGCAGCAATAACGCTGAATAAAACCAAAAGTAATAAACACCTTTGGTTTTAGGTACTAGGGTTGTTAGAATTTAGCTCTAAACCCGAGGTATATACGTCGACCAGAGCTTTCAACACGAGATAAACGATCAATACTCGCTTGCTCTTCTGACTTACCAATCTGTCCGAACTCGCTGACTTCATTAGTTAAGTTAGAGCCTTGAAGTACTAGAGATAGATGTTCATTCCACTTGTAGTTAACGCTTGCAGATAATAAGTTTGTTGGACGTTTAATTCGGTAGTTACCGCCTTCAGACTGTACTTGCTCTGCTTGATAGCCATAATTTATCCGTGCGGATAAGGTATTGTCATCATAGAAAAAACTGGTATTCCAAGTTTCATCTACCGCCATTTCTGCATATTGCAAGTTTTCAACATCATCGCTGTTGTTATAATCAACCAGTACATCATTATCCATCTTGGTATAGTTTGCTGACATACCGGTATGCTTTAATAAGCTAGGTAAGAAAGTAAACTCTTGTCGCATACTAAGCTCAATACCTTTAATGGTGCCGCCGTCTTCGTTTTGAATCGTGGTATTTACATCAAACGATAATTCATCAACACTTTGCGTGACTATGCCTGGGCCGTAAGCTGAATCAAAATCTTTATAAAAGTAGCCGATGGAGTAAATGGATCCTCTAGATGGATACCACTCTAACGCAATATCCCCTTGTATAGACTCAATCGGTTTTAAACTTGGATTGCCGCCAACACCTGTACCAAGTGGTTCATTCAAATCATCAATATCACTCAATTTAAGCGAAGCACTCATATCGTTGAAATTTGCTCTGGTGATTGCTTTACCTGCCGCCACTCGAACCAATAGATCATCTTGTACGGTTAATACACCATTAAACGTTGGTAATACATTTTGATAGTTACCTGAGTCGGTATAAGCCACTAATGAGCTTTCATCAAATTCAACCGCATCTGCTTCACCGTCACCATTGGTATCAACCATAGTAGCTTGACCACGAACACCGTTTGAGGTGAGATCCGTTTCAACCACTCTTACACCTAGGTTACCGCTAAATAACATATCGCCAATATCGGTAGCGAAGTTAAGTTGAGCATATAAAGCTAAGGTTTCTTCTTCTGTTTCAAATGACGACTGTTTATCTGCTAACGTCACTTCCCTTTCAGGTAAGCCGCCTAAAACATCACTGATTAGTGATAAGCCATCACTTGGATTGATATAAGCCCAGCTTCTAGGTAAATCTGAATTAAAATCACCATACGCATCAGTTAATGGAAATTGCGATGCCGTTTCTTCTGATAAATAGAATTGGTCAGCCCAAGCCAACTTATATGCCTCTTTATCAATCTGAGACTCTTTTTTACGATTGGCATATCGAATACCAAATTGCAGCTCCTCAAATACACCTAAGTCAATATCACGGGCAAATTCCAATCGAGCAGATAAGATTTTATCCAAGCCTTTACTTTGATTGTCGTTACCCTCTTGCACTCTGAATTGACTTGCGTCATTAGCATCATAATTCCCCTCATCTATGATGATGTTTGGTATTTTGTCACCGTAAAAGTCATACTGAATAGGGTTATTAGCAACATTGTCTAATGCTTTCACATTAATCGTATCAAACTGACGTTTAGCTTCTGAATAAGCTAAATCGGCATCAACTACCCAATCACTTATAATGAAACGCCCATTTAGACCCAAGTTTAATGTTTCATCAAGATTAGTTGATTGTGCACTAGTCGAGCGCAGTCTCGCTTTAGCGCGTAACGCAGAAGTAACATCGCCCGTTAACGGATCAACCACGGCATCATCTGGATTAAATGAACCTTTCGTAAAATCAATATAGGATAAGCCTGGGTTGGTATTTACAAATTCGAATTTTGAATAAAGAGCATCGAAAGTAACATCTGAACTTTCGTTGGGTTGCCATTGCAAGCTACCAAATGCAGCGGTTCTCTCCTCATCTCTAGATTGAGGGTTTGCTGCCATAAATCCCGGTGCGGGATCATTAATATCATCACCGTTATAATCTTTATTGGCATTATAATCACCGACTGTGAAGCGATTATTAACCTGAGGATCAGACAAGACCGATACTCCCAGCGCTAATCCAAAAGTATCATCAAGCAGCTTTTCGCTGAACATGCCACTCGCTCTATAACCGTATTCATCCTGGTTTTCGACTCCCTTAGAGCCTTCATTATAAATAGCACGGGCGCTGATGGTTCTTATATTTGCATTCACACTTAAAGGACGCAAAGTTTGCATTTCAACCGTACCACCAATACCACCTTCAATTTGACTAGCCATCGGGGTTTTCATCACCATAGCTTTTCGAACGGCTTCAGCTGGATACAAATTAAGGTTAACCGAGCGACTACCAAAAGACGAAGCTACTTCACGACCATTTATCGTCGTTAAGGTAAAATCCCCGCCTAAGCCTCTTACTGCAACTGTACTAGAGCGGCCACGATCTTGGTTACCTACCACACCAGGAAGTTGCTCGAGCGCCTCAGCAATACCACGCTCAGGAAGCTCTCCAATATCTGCAGCTGTCACAACATCAACAAAGGTGTCTGCTTCTCTTTTAGTGTAAATAGATTGTCTTTCACTTACTCTTACTCCTGAAACGGTGATCACTTCAAGATCTTCTTTTTTATGGACACTTTCACTATTAGCTTCTTCTGCACAAGCCAAAGAGGCTAAGCTACTTGTTAATGCCGCAAATACTGCTAAAGATAATTTATTCTTTCTCATCATTTCCCCACTTGTTCTAATCATGTAATAGTTATTTTATTTTTCTGGTTATGCAAATACTGTTCATAACACCATCAACACAAGCCCTTCAAAAGCAGAAGGAACATGTCGTGCTTATTAACTACTAACAAGACACACAAGCAATGGGCTTTCAAAACAAAACTCTGCAACTAAGGCAAACGTTATCACAACAATTATTAACAGACAATAACAAATCACTACATTGTTATCTGTAAAAATAAAAGCTAGTATATTAAAATAGAATGTCAACAATCAAAACCACCACAAAAACACAAGCAAAAACAAAGAGGTACACCAAACATAAACACAATAACTT
>Ga0105355_10001913_pt1 | contig 19067 bp, 15 predicted proteins | sample GOMGulsemesocosm_2_FD_83508 | JGI IMG/M metagenome (GOLD analysis project Ga0105355, IMG submission 83508) | Methane-oxidizing microbial communities from mesocosms in the Gulf of Mexico - GOM9C Gulf of Mexico | ecosystem: Environmental > Aquatic > Marine > Cold seeps | place: Gulf of Mexico... | reverse complement strand
TGTTAATATTTTGTGGTGGCAATAAATAGGCAAATTGCCCGCTCATTGTTGTATTTAGTAATGGGAAATTATTGCATATGGAACGAAGATTGATGATTCTCATGTGCAAGGTGTTAATTCGTATTCTCTATTCACCATTCAGATATTTTTCCAAAGTAGGTATAAATTCCATGAAGGAAAATGGCTTTGTTAAACACGCAGAAAACCCCGACTTCTCTAGCCGGGTTTCAAAATCTGCATCGGCGGTCATAGCAAAAAATGGCGTTGATTTGAGGGCTGGGATAAGACGCAATTTTTCCAGTAGTTGCTCGCCGTCCATTTCTTGCATGTTTATGTCAAGCAAAACCAGGTCGAAAGGCCTATTTTTTGCGATAGAAATCGCCTTGCTGGGCCTGTCACAATAGGTGGCTTGCATGGAGTTTGAATTTGAAAACAGGCGCTCGAGTATTTTCATGTTTACTGGATTGTCTTCAACGCACAAGATTTTATGCCTTTTCTCTTTGGCTGTGAATGGATGCTCTAGTACGGAGTGAGGCGACTGATTGTTATTGTCTTTGCGAGATTTCGCGGCAGGGAGCTCAAGCCAAAATTCCGCGCCCGCGCCTTGCTCGCTTGACAATCCGATATCAGAATCCATTAACTCGGCAAGACGTTTTGCAATAACAAGTCCAAGACCAACGCCCTCATTATCGCTAGTTTCTTGGCCAAGCCTTTCAAAGGGCATAAATAATTTTCCCCGCTTGGCCTCGCTAATACCTGGTCCGCTATCTTTTACTCGCACAAAAACAGAGTCTTCATTCTTGGAAAGTTTGACCGTTATTATCCCTCCCGCTGGTGTGTACTTAACGGCATTCGAAAGCAGGTTAAGTAAGATTTGTAGGGCGCGCTTGGGGTCAGTTAACACCTGCGTTGTTGGAGTCAGATCAACTGAAAATTCAATTTTAGTACGCTTGTCTTCGGCAGTGGTCTTTACGTAGGCAATAGCCTGCTCGGTCAAGTCTACAATTGCGCAGCTGGTTACGTTAATACGAATTTTGTCGGCTTCAATTGCCGCCATATCCAGAAGGTCGTCAATTAGGTACTGCATATGCTCACCGGCACTAGTGATACTTTTTATACTGTCATCTAAGTCAGTCGATTCAAACGGTGCGGAAGACCTTGCAAGCAATTCGCTATAGCCCAGAATGGCATGAAGTGGTGTTCTTAGCTCATGGCTAATTTTGGATAAGAATTTTGACTTGGCGCTATTGGCCCTTTCGGCCTCTTCTTTAGCCGTTTCCAAATATTCTTGTTGATAGATGCTAGATATAAAACTTATGGCTTCAGAGAAAAATGCGATATTTGATCGGTTTTCTCCCGCGTGATCATCCGAATTGATAGCGAGCTTAAACACATCGCAGTGATAATTTTGTATCGGTACACGAATAAGATTAACGTTGTTAAGTGAGCTTGAGCATAGCTTGTGGTCCGAGATGATGTCGAGGAGCGAGTTTTTCCCAGTAAACGTACAGGGTGTATTGTCTTCGGCCTGTTCGCTTAGGATTGAAGAGTCGCTTGAAGATAGGCGTAAAATTTCTCCCCTTCTAAATGGGGTTTTTCCACCAGAAGTCTTGCTGTGGCTGATATTTCTATGCGCGTCAGCAATAAATTCTATCGTTTTTTTGCTGCGATCAAACTCAAAAATTGCGACCGTATCTGCCCCCACAACATCAATCACTATTTCGCAATGGTGCTTTAGCTTTTTATAAAGCGACGAATTGGCCTGATAGGACTCGCTAACTAGAGATTGGGTGGCCCGCAGGTAACGTTCAAGTTGGTGGAGCCTTTTTTTCTCCGTCAGCCTTGTTCCTGTAGCCGGGGGCACGTCAATTGCTAAGGACACGTGGCCCTCCACCTTACCGTGAGAATTCATTGTCGGTGAAATCATAGTCTTGTAGAAATCGTCATTAACATGAGTGATCTCTCCCTGTAGATTATTTCGAGCAACTATGGTGAGCACCTCAACCGCTTTAAGCCGAGCGTTTTTCAGTGACATTTAATTGCGAAAGTTTGCAGTTCGTTTTTTCGTGATGACTATTATTATTCATACTCACCGATCTCCATACAGGATCAGTGTGATCTCCAATTTTTGGTACTGCCGCTATGCTCCTCTTGTTCACCACCACCACCACAAGAACCTGTAAAATGGAATTGCATATCAGCGGACGCAGGTGCTGTTAAGTGGAGCATTTATTTGGATAATCATTAATGTAGGTCAAAGCCTATAGGATAATTGGTAAGAACATGTCAAAAATGCGAAGAAAAAGCGTTCAGCGTAGTTATTGTTCTTAATTTAGTTGCTTACCAGCCATTTGAGTTCGCATTTTTGATACTCAATAAATAACTAAAGGGCTAATATCCAATCCGCAAATAAGTCGATAAGTTAGATGGTCTCTGTGGCTGTGCGCGCTTTTTGATCATGCGGGGAAAACTGTGGCCATTTTGGTTGGATTGCAACGATAGTGATGAGCTTAATAAAAGCCAGAAGGTTTTTTGTATCAGGGCAGTTTTAGTGTGAATTCAGTTGACCTATCGATCGCTGCGCTAAGAGGGCCGTAAAAAATTGCCCGTCATTATAAAGGGGTTTTCCCCAGGCAACACTCAATATCAATAAATCGCACTGCCAAAATTGTTGTAGAATTTGTTTTTAAACCGAACACATCATTACATCCAATTAGCCTTAATGTGAGATTCTGGAAATGGCTTGTATACTCAACTAAAGCCAGCTCTATCCGTTCTACATATTGCTAACCGGTTCCGTTTTGATATTGATTCGAGCTAGTTCTATTGTTCGCGTTGTTTTCTTTTGATTTGAAGTAGGAATAGTTATCTACTGCTGATGCACGTCAATACAAGCTAGGCGTATCGCTCTATATATTCTGGAAGTCAATGGTAGTCATGAAAAATCGAATAAAGTATGCATGTTCCCTTGCTGTCAGCCGACTAATCAAACAATTTTTCCTGCAGCCTTCTATCGCTCAGATTCGAGCCGTGTTGGTGTGCGGCACTATGATGGTGTTTGTCGGCGACCTGGCGCTCCCGTTGGGTGTCGCTGCTGGAGCTCCCTACGCGATCGTAATTTATGGTACAAGTTGGTCCAAATATCAGGGCGACACTATTGTGCTGACTGTTTTGGCAAGCCTGCTGATAATAGTTGGCTACTACACTTCACCCGGCTCTCATATTGCAAACTGGACTGTGGAGGCCAACCGCTTACTGTCGTTGTTAATGGTTTTACTCTGTGCGATCCTGGTAGTACAGCGTAGATTTGTCGACGAGGTGAATACAAGGCTGAAGGTAATGGTGCACACCGATTCAATGACCGGTGCCGGAAATCGTTTGGCCTTCGATCTAGCGGTACAACAGGAAATTCTTCGTACCGAGCGCTACCAGCGTCCCTTTTCATTGATCATTTTTGATATCGATAATTTTAAGAGCGTCAACGATTGCTACGGCCACGATATCGGTGACGTGGTGATCCGTAGGGTTTGTAGCGAAGCTCAGAGCGTATTGAGAAGCTCCGATGCGCTATTCCGGGTAGGTGGTGAGGAGTTTTCGGTGCTAAGCCTTGAGGCCGATCTGAGCAAGGCAGAACTCGTTGCAGAGAAAATTCGCGTAGCGGTAGCGGGCTGTACTATCAAGGAGATTGCTGCACCTGTCACCGTGAGCTTGGGCGTAGCGGAATTTGATAAGAATGATGGTAAAGACACTTTGATCAAACGCGCGGACCAAGCGATGTACAATTCCAAGAATTCCGGCAAGAACCGTGTGACAGCGGCTGGGGTCTTAGCGGACCGAATACGTGTTTGTTGTTAAAAAATGAACCAAAATAGTCTCTGTGTTAATCCATTCTAGGGCGTACATTGTCACAAATTCGTAACTAAAGGTATTTCCTCGGGCCGAGTCTACTACAAAAATCCGGGTCCGTAGTATGATAGATTGACTTAGTTTTGGCCGTTCTTTCACGCTTCTTGAAATCCATTAATGCCCTGGCAATGCATTCTCGATGCGATATGTAAAGCGCGACTATAAATGGATGTACAGGATGGCGACACTAACGGAAGCTATTAACCGTTTCCCCTGCAAGCCTATTGGTCGGTTACGAACGTATTGTTCATCGTCGATTTACACTTTGTCACGAACAACAAATTCCGAAGGTGTTACGCCAAAGAAACGTCTAAAGTCCTGGGAAAAACCGCTCATGTGCCAATATCCAAGGCTATTGGCAACATCGGAAATATTGCCACGTTTGTAACGCATAACACTAAACTGTTTCCGCGCTTGGTTTAACCGGCAACGGTTAATAAACTGTTTTGGTGTGAGATTCAGTATCGATTGAAAAAGCTGCTGCAAATAGCGAGTGGTAATGCCAAGTTCTTGTGATAGCTCGGCAACAGTGGGTACAGAATCCAGATTATCTAACACTAGCGTTACAGCTTGAGTGAATAATGCGGGCCTATTCTTTACGCCTTGGTTACTCTCATTGGCAATAATTGCGATTAAAATTGATGCTACGGTGGTTTCACTAATCCGGAGCAACCACTGTTGTTTGTCAAGGCTTATTAATTGCTCTCCCTTAAACGTCTCACGGATATGAATCAAGGCGTTCGTTAACTGACGGAGTTGCAAGCTCGTAGGGTTGAGAAAGCTTGTATCATAGAGTGACGGGCAGTTGACAGGGCTGTCGTACCGGTGGTCTAGCAAAAAATTAAAATACTCATAGTTGATAAATAAACTGACACCTTGGAAATCAACTGGAGAGATTACACTGAGCGGCTGACCACAGGGTGTGCAACTAATGACAGGGCCGTCAAAATCATAGCCCAAATAGGAAAGGGGCGTGGACGATAGGGGTATTAAAAAATTAAAGCCCTGTTGATTTTGATGAGCTTTATGCAGCGATTTAACGTTATGAGAAAAAAAGTGGTATTGGTACTGACCTGCGCTGATCGTTGATTGGCATCCCAGCCATAAGCCAGGCATCAATTGGCTGATATCATTGTCCCAGCTTTTGAGTTTCTCTATGTAGTCGTCCACATCATCAAAATCTTGGTGGAGAACAGTGAATTTTTCAGAGTCATTCATTACTTTATTAAAACCCTGGACAGTTCACTGACTGTGCTTATCCTTGTAGTTTGTAGGGAAATTGATAGTACTATGGTTATCGCTGGGATACTATCAAAAAAGCGAAAAAGTGCACGGTAATGCGATGCGTACATTGGGCCGTATTCTAAGTCTCCTACTTAACTACCGCTTTTCTAAATGAATTCGGAGGGCCTTTGAAATTGGTGCTTGGGTCTCGTTCATTTTGTCCGGTAGTAATAGTGCAGTGAAAACGCTGCCCCGCTATTACTATTGCAAGGGCTCTATGGGCTGTTTTCATTGCGTCGCAATCTCCTACCTTTCTTAGTGCCATCAAAAGAGTGCTGTGTTTATCGATGCGATTGCTTTCGTGCCTGTTGCAGGAAACGCGTCTTTCTAGTGATCGCCAAATGCGGATTTTGTCTTGTGGGGGCTTCTTGATTTACGCCATTCAGCGGCGATGGGGCTACAAGTATATAGTTGCGAAACGGCTTTGTCTTAGAGTTGATTTCGGTCAATAATTGTACGGTCTGGGCTATTATCCCTGCGGATAGATAACCGTTTTATTCAAGCCTCGGCTAGTTTCTGCTACCCTATATAGAGTATGCAGTTGATGAAAGGCGTTAGATTTAGCTGTTATGGAAAAATGGGAGCTGGGAATTTGATTCTTCGAGATCTAAAAATCTATTTCACTTGTCTGGCTGCGACTATTATAGTCTTTGCAGTTGATATAAACTTGCCTTTAGGCGTCGCCGGTGGCGTCCCCTACGTTGCCGTTATACTCATTTCCCTTCGGTCTACAAAGCAAAGGTCCGCCATCGATTTTGCTGTTGTTTGCACAATAATGGTTGTTTTAGGCTATTATTTATCCCCTGCGGGTGGTGAGGAATGGAAGGTCTTTTTGAACCGTACTTTGGCGGTCTTCGCGGTATGGGCGACGGCTATATTGGTATTCAAATGGAAAGCTCAAAGCAATGAAATCATTGTCATTACCAATAGAATAGCCAAAGAGAAAGAAGACATTTATTTGGCTACAATTCACAGCTCGCAGCACATAATTAATAACTTGCTTAATCAGCTTCAATATATTAGGAGGATTATTGAAGATCATCCGGAATTTGACAAAAAGGAAGCAGAGATATTTGAGGATATATTGGCAGAAGGTTCTTTACTGATGGAAAAGCTCTCGTCAGTCGAAAACATTAACGAAAAGTCGATTAAAGGTGCTGTTCATCCGGGTAATAGTAAACTAACTAATTAGGCCTGTAGGGCCTGAACCTCCCTCGATAAATCAGTCATAGCCTCTTATTCGGCGTTAGCAATACAGCGCCCAATACCAATCTCATATACACTCGAATTGGAAGGCCGCGGCTATCACCCGAGACCTCTGTATTGGTTATGTGTTGGGTGCGATAAAACCTGCTTTGCTATTTGTTGCTGCCCGCATACAGCTGATTCCCCATGGTGTTGCAAGCCGATCAGTGAGTAGGCCGTCGCAGACCGACAAAAACACTTCTTGAAATGGGTTCTCAACGTGACCTTGTTCCATTATTCGGAAAAGACTCTTTTTCCTCATTCGAATTTTCCGGTTCAACTAGAAAGTCGATTCCTGTGGCTTGGTGCATTCGTTTGCTGGAATATCTACACCCGCAATTTCAGAATCGTCTAAGATCAACGTCGCACGGACTATTTTTTCTCTCCATTGACGTCGAACAGCCCCCTTGTGCCAGGACACTATAAGCGTTGCCGGTAGCGGTCAAGAGCACTTTGTAAGGCATAAAAAAGCCCCAATATGAATCGAGGCGATTATTACAGTAAAGTCTAAAAGAGACGAATCTACTTTAGCTTTTTGCCATGCGAACTCTATAAGAGCGAACTGCAAGATTGAATTCTTTACCGACTGCCTTCATTGATTTAACCATGCGATTATGCTTTTTGTCGTTTCTCACGCACTCAAGGTAAGCGTTCGCTCCGGCCATATAGATGTTAACATCGTTTTTCGCTTTCACCATTTGAGCAGTGACTGCAGTTGCGGCGTCAGGGAGTACGGGAACTTCAGGTTTTGTACAGGCAGCGTTAGTCAATCCGGAAAACAAAATAGTTGATAGTGCAAATGCGGTTGCCTTAATCATGATGCTATTCCTCAATTTGTTAGTTCGATTGCTTGCTTAGTCAGTTAGATCATATTACCAGCGTCACAGTAAAAAAAAATAGGGACGATTACGCGATTTGATAGGTGTAACTACGTAGGCTGCTATTCATATGCGAACTGACGTATTCCAATATAAAGAACACTCGCGCACGGTCCATCGTTGAGTATTGGGCATTGATAGGCAAGTGCTCTACCTTGGTTCGGTATTATAATTTTCCTCCTGTTGGTGCGTAGTGACTAATATTGGTGTTTTTTCACTTCTTCAATCTCGCGATAAAATTCATTTAGGCTAGATAGTGAAGTAGTTGATATATTTTGATGTTTAATAATGCCAGAAATATCCAAACCACTTCCAAGAGTGGAATCGAAACATCAGAGCTGGCAACTAAATTTGCTGACATAGTTGCAAGCACTTCTGTTAGCGCCTGTTGAGCGTGTAATGCGCCGGGCGACGTATCGAGTTAGGGAATGGATATGTAAGGAATGATCATCACAGCACGGCAACTACAATCCAAATGGAACCAATTAAGATAGTTAGCATGGTCGCCATAATCCCGATTACACGAAAAGCGAATGGTACTATATCGGTCAACCCGAAATAATGAGAAGTGCGCCCTAACACCAGCAATAGTCCTAGTGCATGAAGCCACATATTTGATGCCCCCAATACTTCCATAGTAATCAGAAGAAAAAGAGCCATAGGTACCGTTTCAACGAAATTGGCCTGGCCTCGCATGCGCTTTAGCATTTCTGGATTATCGCCCGCTCCAAGAGATATTTTTGATTTGATTCTATAGATGGCCACGCGCATGGTAATGGGTATAAATAACAGTCCCAAAGCTGCAATATAAATGGGTGTAATACTAAGTATAGGTGTCAGTTCCATGGGTATTTCCTTGCTTGTTAGCGTGAATGACGGAAAGGCACTGTGATTGATTACCCTCAGGTCACTTAAAGGTTGTTCCGCGCGTTATTGAGTGCAGTGATCAATGGTTCCTCGGCCCGCATGACGTTTGCAACAACGGGGTGCGCCTTGACTCGGCCTAAATGCGCGCTCACTCTGGGCCAGCGGTCCTCATCCACCTCGAAGGAGGCATAAGTCGCGTTGATAATTGCTGTAGTCACCGCGATGTCTGCGAGACCTATCTCCCCGAAGAAGAAGCCCTCGCCAGGCAATTGCGATTCGATGTAGTCGAATACTGGTGGCACGAGATTCTTGATGCTGTCTTGTACTACGCTCTCGTCTCCAGCAATCTTCGTTTGGAATGGGCGTGTTAAGCGCTCCATAAATATTTTGCCAGCAAGCGGCGTGAATAGCATGGAGCCGGCGTATTCTTCCAGCCAGCGAGATCTAGCTCGATCCGCGATATTTGCGGGTCTGATCGGGATTTCAGGATATCGCTCTTCGAGATATTCGACGATCACATTGGAGTCGCAGATCACGACATCGCCATCTTCGAAGGCAGGGATTTTTCCTAGTGGACTAATTGCTAAATACTCGGGTGTCCTGGTGCCGGGAAATATCCCTTCAGACTCGTACGCCAGATTTTTTAGTGCAAGGGCGACGCGGACTTTGCGAACGAATGGAGAAATAGGGGTTCCGTAAAGTTTCATATTGGTGCTCCTAGTTACGTTGTGGTGTTGGCTGTCTTGTGTATTTTCTAGTTGCTAATGTATACCTAGTGGGATTGCCCTCGGAAGGTCGGCTAGTGCCTAAAAAAGACCGATCGGGACCTATCGGTCGAAAAATGGGCTAATATATGGCCAGGATCTAGAATATGTTAACTTTGGAGGCTGCAGAGATCTCCTTGCAGGCCGGTTTCGGTAAGACATATTCAAGAATGTGGGTGGAAGAAAGCTGCGGCAAGTAAAATGCGGTTTCAACTCGTATGAGTCAGGCAGCTGGTTTTCGGGCGGAAACGTTGGGTGCTCCACCCGAGCCAGAGGCAGCCAACATCGCGAGTGATGCGTTGGGGCTTGAAGTAGAAATCACATAGGGAAAAAAATGAAGAAGGTAGCTATTTTGGCGTCCGATAATTGCGTTTTGTCCACGATTGCTGCCCCTATGGACATGTTCCTACAGGCGGGTGTGTTGTGGAATATAACGATGGGGCAGCCGCCAAGCCCCGAGTTCGAGGTGAGTATCGTCACCGCGGATGGTCAACCCATCACAGCACTCAACAATATCCCGGTGATACCAAAGTGTTCGATGTACGAGTTAGCTGAGGTCGACTTGATCGTCATCCCTTCGCAGGGGTTTTTCTATGACATCACCAGCAACGCGCACTGGCAACGTGCCGAATGGATGAGCGACTGGTATAACAAAGGGGCTGATCTGGCGTCGATCTGTGCTGGAGCGTTTGCGCTCGCGTCTACCGGTTTGCTGGATGGCCGGAAAGCGACAACGCATTGGGGGCTGGCTACTCAATTCCGAAAACTTTTTCCGAAGGTCGATTTGCGGTCGGACCTAATGGTGACGGAAGAGGAACGTCTGTTTTGTGGTGGTGGAATTACCGCTGATTTGAATTTATCGCTTCACCTGATCGAGAAATACTGCGGACGCGAAACCGCGTTACAAGGATCCAGGTGCATGTTGGTGGATCCAGATCGCAGCTCTCAAGCAGTCTTTGCCTCGTTTATTCCACAGAAGGATCATGAAGATCACGAAATTCTTCTCGCCCAGGAGCTTTTAGAACAAAAATACAAAGAGAATATAAGAATGGAGGCACTGGCGCAGCTAATAGGTACCAGTCTCCGACAGTTCAATCGTCGCTTCAAATCTGCGACCGGTGAGACGGCTGTCAAGTATCTGCAACACACACGTGTTGAGGCTGCTAAGATACTTTTAGTGACGACTGTTCAGGCGTTTGATCAAATTGCCCCGATGGTTGGCTATGAAAATGTCAGTTTTCTCCGGCGCGTGTTCAAGAGCTGCACAGGGGCGACACCAGCAGAGTTTCGGCGGAAATTCGGTAGCTTCGAGAAAGCGCCATAATCAGCAAAAAAAAATCGTGAACCTTAACCAGTCGAACCCAATTGGCGCACAAATCCCCGCGTTTGTTCGAGGGGTGAGCGGCCCTCGCTGGACCTTCATTTGGTAGGGCATCGGTTAGCATTGATATGAACGTTGCTGATGTGTCAGTATCGTACATTCCCTTTAACGTTGTGCCGATCTCGAGTGTACTCGTGCCTTCAGCGTATAGGAAGAGAATTTTATCGGCCATCGACGTGAAGCGGGGTGGTGTTTTTTAACAGGCTAAGATGCAATGCTACGTTTTGGTCACGTGGTGTGTCGACTTAACAATGACCGTTATCAGCTAGAGTGTCTTGCTGGTGTAATCAGCGAGGATGATGATTAGCATTCGGGTCTTTGCAAGCCGGGACGTGCGAACAAATACGCAGTAGGGTTAGTGCTGCAAACCAGCTACAATTAATTGCCACGCTTTGATTCCTTAGAGTAAAGTGGCAAGAAAAGAGCAATAATTCTTCTTATACGCAATACCTTGTCTTTTTCATGAACTTCAACAATTTGTGAGTCTAGAAAAATGTCAGAAATCCATATGATAAACGCCGTTGAATACGCGCATAAGCTCGAAAAATACACGATGTCCGGTGAGGATCGGGCGCTGCAACTGGGAAACCGGGGACCAGTGAGTTTTGGTGCCAATGGCAAGTTGTCCGCTGAGATCATGGACGCTTATGAAAAACACGGTTTTTATGTCTTTGAAGGCCTTGTAGATCGGAAGGAGATCAGCGAGCTGCAGACGCAAATGCAAGACCTTTTCGAACGTGCGCCCGTAGATAAGTTAAGCTATCGGGACTCAAAGGGAAGGCCGGCCTTTGGCAAAGAGTTCAAGCGCAATCCGTATTCTTTTGTCCGGCCACTGTCAGACCCTTGGGGAGGAACCGACCTGTTAGGTGGCCGGCATCAAACGAAAATGACCGAGCCAACAGCAGACATTAACGCGCCGACCAAGACGATTTTCCTCATGCACGGCATGTGTCAAATCATGGAAGCTGGCTTGCGTCTCTATGGACACAAAGACCTGCTTTCAATTGCGGCATCTATCAATGGTTCAGATTTCGTTCCTTACAATGATGCTATCTTCGTCAAACAGCCAGGTTTGGGAGGCGCAGTATCGTGGCACCAAGATGGTGTGACCCACTGGAACGCACCCAATTGGGATGCGGGAATACACGGATTTAACTTTCAGGTTCAGCTATATACGTGTACGCCTCAGAACTGCCTTTGGGTTGTGCCTGGAACACACTTACTGGGTAAAATTGATGTTAGAGAAATGGTCGACAAGAATCGAGGTTCCGAACAGCTTCCGGACGCAGTGCCTTTGATGTGTAAACCTGGAGATGTGACCATCGTTAACCGGCAAGCACTGCATGGCTCATTTGCCAACACCTCACCCGATATCAGGGTTTCACTAACCTTCGGGTTTCATAGGCGATCTTCGGTCCTGGGTCAAAAAGGCGCCCTAAGCCAGACCGAGAGTGAAGTGTACGATGAGCAGCGAATTTTTGAGCGTTCCGCAGTTATCCCCATTGCCGTGGATGCCAGGGCTAAATACTATGGAAATGACACGCGCTTTGTATATAAGCCGTTTGCAGACAAACTTGATGAGTTCGGAGATTCAGAGAAAAACCGGGTACGCTTTCTGAAAGATTACAATCTAAAAGATCTCTCGATCTAGGATGCTTTTTCGATTCTGAACTTCCCAGGATTCGCTAGCCAGCCATTAGTGTAAGACGTGCCTCTATTGGTGGTGTTTATGGCCAGCAAACGATACACCCAGGCATTCAAAAAGGAGGCCGTGAAGTAAGCCTCTGGGGCGAGCTAGTCAAATAATTTGCCACTACTGCTACCAGATCACGATAGCTTAGTAGTGAGAAACGGCTACAACGTTGCATTAGCACCAACTGTATTGGCTCACTCCCACAGATAAGCTAATGTAGGTTTTGTTGCCTAAATTCATGGGGAGTCAATTGATGCCAGCGTTTGAATGCACGACGGAAGTTGGCATGATCAGAAAAACCTAACAGGCGGGCCACTTCAGCTAAGGGAAGGCCGGTTTTTAGCAAATATTCTTCAGCTAATAGCTCTTTTACCTCCTCTAGAATATCCCTGTAACTGATATCTTCCTGGTCTAAATGCCGGCGTAAGCTGCGTTCGCTCATATTTAGAGACTGGGCAATCTGGGTGATGGTAGGGAAGTTGGTATGGCAATTAACCAATCGCTCTCGAACTTTGTTGGCGGTGGTATCTTGGGTGCTAATTTTATCGAGTAGGCGCTGACACTGCTCGTGGAAGATCACCGCGGCGGCAGGGTTATGGCTTGAGAGTTGTTGATTCAGGTCGCGATTATCGATAATCAGTCGCGCGTCTCTCTGATTGTAAACGACTGAGACTTCGTAGAGATCGGTGAATTGGGCGCTGTACAAGGGTTTGTCGAAAGGAAAATGTAATACCGCGTTAGTCAAAGGTCGGCTCAAGATGAATGCTGCGGTTGTTATCACTGCAGAAAAGGATAGCTCGTAGAATAACTGATCCAAAACGCTATTTTGGTTCAGCATGGGCTGCATTATAACGAGGCTTTTACTGTCATTACTGGTTTCCACGCTAAGGCTGACACTGGGGATTAGTAGGGGGTAGTAGCTTTGAAAAAGTTTAAGCGCTTCATTTAGTGATGAACAGCACAAAAATGCATGGCCCAGCGCCCCATGTGAACTGAGATTTAGCTGGTTGCCCGCACGAATACAAAAGCCGGGTTGCGGAGATAGTTGGTGCGCGCGCAACACGATTTCTGCAAAAATCTCGTCCGTAAGAATCGCATCTCCTTGCAGATGCGCCACTGTGACACCTAAGCCCTGCAAAAGCTTCTGACGATCTACTCCCGTTGCAACTGCATACGCGATGAGAATTTTTTGGTGGTCGTTATTCATTGTCCGGTTGAGCACCTCGGTCTGGCCGATTATGACTCCTTTGTTTAGTGTTAACCAGTATAATCAAATCTACTGAAATGTAATAGATGAAATTAAAGGAGATTAGCGTAAATGTTGTCTAAGACCCCGGAAACTGTCGCGATTAAGCCGCGCAACCTGAAATTCGACGTAGAGGCAGAAATTGGCGCCGACTGGAATAACAATGACGCGTTTGTAACCGCATTCTTTAATTCAATGTCGATCTTATTCCCCATCGGCGAAAAAATGTTTATCGACAGTGTTAGAGAGCATAAAAGCCAGGTCAGCGACCCAAAGTTGCTACAAGAAATGAGCGGATTTTTTGGTCAAGAGGGTTTTCATCGCCGCGAACACCAGCGTTTTAATGAACAACTTTGCGAGCATAGGAACTACGAATTAGAGCGTTTAGAAAAACATATTTCTAGAGGGAAAAAGCTCTCTGATGAGCATCTAACGCCTTTACAGCGTTTAGCGGCCACTGTGGCAGCGGAACATTTTACCGGTAGTTTTGCCGACTTAGCTTTAACTCAGGGGCGTTGGTTTGGTAATGCGAGTCCGGCTATGAAGCAGTTGTGGTTGTGGCATGCTGCAGAAGAGTTAGAGCACAAGGCAGTCGCGTTCGACGTGTTTAAGGCCGTAGGAGGTGACGAAAAAACACGCGCTAAAGCCATGCGCCAAACAATGTTCTTTTTAACCTTCGATATTATGCGTGGCGCCGTGCACATGCTACGTAAAGACAAGCAACTGTGGAAGCTAAACACCTGGAAACAAGCTTACAAATTTTTGTTTGCAAAAAACACCGGCTTCTTCCCCGCCATAAGGCCCTATTATAAAGACTTCTTTCGGGAAGATTTTCACCCTTGGGATCAAGACAATCAAGAGTTGTTGGTGCAATGGCAAGATACTGCCATACTACCCTCATAGGTAATATTTCCAGTGTTTTTAGGCCGTCTGCGGGGCGAAGTTGTTGTTGCTTGACAGCTTATGCCGCCGTATTTTCGGGCTCAAGTGCTATAAATAGCGTCAAAGAAGAATTCCCCGTTGTTGAAAATGGCCGCTCCCGGCACTATTGTGGTGCAATTTGATGGGAGCTGGCTTAATTTCAAAGCACCTTACTTGAATGGCTGATAGCCCCTTTATTGTGAATTGGAGGGATAACCGATTTTGCCCTACGGTGATAGGGCGCTTAAGCTGTTCAATGACGCGTTGGGGTATACGGAATGCTAGAAAAGCAATTCAGTACCCTATATCCCATACTCATTTTCCGATTGTGGGTAGCACGCTGTTCTAGCAGATCAAAATAAGTGGTATTGATCTTCCATTTATGGCCAAATCAACGCGGGAGTAAGTTTAGTGAAAAAATAGCGCGGCTTACTCCTACGGTCACTCTTTGTCTGCGCTAGGATAATAACAAATGTCGAATAAAATTTTGGACTTCACAATCGTTGACGGAAATCCAGCGCCAGTTGGTGGTACCGTCACCTGGGTTGATTGCGGCAAAGGCATTAATATTCGCACAGCATTTTGGCCCGTAGCAGAAGGCGTCGTTTTTAGGGGTAGCGTTGTTTTCGTCGGCGGACGTACAGAATATATTGAGAAATATTTTGAAAGCTATCAGCAGCTATTAAATCGCGGCTATTCAGTCGCCGCATTTGATTGGCGTGGGCAGGGTCTGTCCACACGCGAATGCGACGACCGCGATATGGGGCACATTGACAGCTTTGACGATTATCTGGATGATTTTTCCAAAGTCTATGAGACTGTGTTGAAAGATCAAATGGCAGGCCCGCGTCACATGATTGCCCATTCTATGGGCGGGCATAATGCCATTCGCTTTGTCCATGATTATCCCGATGTGTTTTCCAGCTTGATCTTAAGCGGGCCAATGGTTGGCATCAATGTTTCTAAACTACAAATGACGGCCCTGACCATGCTAGCGCGCCTGCGCGGATGGTTCGTCAGCAACAAAGTCTATGCATTAGGGGCGGGCCCTTATAATGAGACCGCGGTGACATTTGATAACAATGGTCTGACTTACGATCGGGCGAAGTTTGATATTAACGTGGCGTTGAATGATGCGAATAAAAAGCTGAGGCTGGCAGGGATTACTTTCGGTTGGGCCTTGGCCGCAGTTAAATCCATGAAATTGATTAACAGACAAGCTTATATTGATGAAATAAAACTACCCATTCTTTGCTGTGTGGGAAAAAAGGACTTTGTTGTGTCGCAAGAACAAGTGACCCTCTGGGCAAATAATTGTAGTACATGCCGCCTAGAAACATTAGACGACTGCGCTCACGAAATTCTGCGTGAAACCGATGCAGTGCAAAATAAATTCTGGGCTTTCTTCGACGAACATATGGCTCTGTTTTAGTCGGCGAAACGCACTTCCAGCGTTATTGGAAAAACTCAAGATGTATTGCGGATTTCGATGTTAAGTATGGGGTTGAGGCTGATATCAAAGTTGAACCGCCAGAAGAATTGCCTTTGGCCCGACAGTGGAAAGCCAGCCACAGATGAAAAAGATTATGGTTTGGTTAGATAAGGCGCTGTTGCACACTTTGCCCAAAGGGAAGGCTGCTGAAGCCTTGCTGTATAAGCGTAAGAACGGTGATATTCTCACGGCCTAGACACAACAGGCGACCTAATGTTGATAATAACCCTGCTGAAAATGCAATCCATCCGTTTACATTTCTAGATGGCCACTAGTCGAGCCATTCGGATATTTGAGTTGAAGCGTATGTGATGTGCAGCCTGCCCTCTAAAAAGGCCTAACGCCTAACCAGGGTTTTCAGTGACATGTCATATTTTTGTTTGATGGCTTCAATGCTACCTATCATCATGGCAACGGTAATATCTTCAATCGTTTGACGGTTGGCGTGGTTATGGATTAGATAATTGCCTGCTGCTGCAGGTAAACCGAAAGAAATATCAATAACGGGTGTGGCAATTTTAAGATCTATATCAAAAGTATCTGCAACAATTGTAGCAATATGGTTTACAGCTGATGACCTCCGAAACGTTGTTGGATCTCCGAGAGATGCGACACTGGGTTCAGCCATTAATCGTTCGAGTAATAAGCCGCGATCTTCGATATAGGCCAGGTAGCTTCTAGTTATTCTTCGGACAAACTGTTCAAACGTCTCGGCGCTATCGGCAGCGACGGCCTGCTGATTCCGCAAGATCTTGTATTCGCGTTTTAAAAGTGTCTGGAGTAAGTCAGTCATACTGGGATAATAGGCATACACCAATGACTTGCTAATACCCGCTTCTTTGCCAAGGCGCTCCATTGACAATGCCGAAACACCTTCAGCCGCGATAAATTTTGCGGCGTGGTCCAGAATGAGTTCTTTTCGTTTTTCAGGGCTAAGCCGGGTTCTAGTTTTTTTCTCTTTTACCATAATATGCAGCTGGCCGTTCGTAAATAAGAAGGCTTGTAGCATACCATGAGAAAACCGAACAGCGAAATTGTGAAGCCGTAGATTGGGATGTGAATGAGCACATTGCTAGCGAATAAATCGCTACTCTACAAATGAGTAGCAAGAGTTCAATTGGGAAGGGTATCAGTATTCTTTGTGTATTCAACCATACGCAATCGAATTGCAGTTATTATTACTGGGCTTCTGTCCGCTTTTCAGACATGTTTTGAGCGACATGATCGCTATTGGACTCCGCCCGAAACGAATTCGTTAACCTTTTTTCTTCGAGTAGTTGTATTACCTGTAGATGTCGTTCCTTTGTTAGGTTATAACGGTAGTAGAAGAATGCCGAAATGACGGCGGCAATGCCCATAATGGGGCCAGCAATAATCCCCATCCTTGTAAGTATCCCTTCCTCGAGTTGTCCCGGCACTGCATTAAAGGGCAAGTGTACGAAGGCATCTAGGGTAATACCTGCAATAAAATGACCAAAAGAATTGGAGGCTTTTGCAAAAAATGATCGGGCGGAATAGAACAGCCCTTCTTGTCGCCGTCCAGTTTCAAGTTCATTTTCGTCGATAATATCGCCAAGCATCGAAAAAATCGCTACAGAACTGATACCGAGAGAGAGGGCAAATCCGCCGGCATTAGCCAATAGTATTGGCATAAGTGCTGGGTCGTGGTTTTCGGGAAGTAATCCCAGTAAGCGTAAATTAATGACGAGTTGCGCAAATACGGTAACGCCTGCGATGGCGCCGAGTAAAACAGGCTTTCTATCAAATTTGCGCATAAGCATAGGCGCAGACAATGCACCGGTTATACCCATAGGTGCTGCAATTAGGCCAAACCAGCGAATTTGATCAGGTATTAGCTCCCAGTAATAGGTGTTGATAAAAACATGCATGGTGTCGTAAATACCGCTGGTGATCATAATAAAAAAATATCCCACCAAAAGGTAAGCGTAATTGGAGTTTTTCAATGTACTGAGGATTTCGTTAAACAGGTCACGCAAAGTGAGTCTGGTTTCATTGCCGTCAGCTTGAGATAGGAGTGGGACCTGGTTATAAGTACCTGTGGCGCTAGCCCAGATTGCGACTATGATAATACTGCAACCGAATAGTAGAACGGGTCCATAGGCCGCCGCATCCAAATGCCCGGGAACTAATTGTCCGTCAGAAGCACGAATTCGCTCGCCAGCAAAAAAATAACTCCAAAGAATAAACGCAAAAATTGTCCCAGATGCTGCACCCATTGCGGTATTGGCGCTGAATATTTTCGAACGCTGGTGCTGGTCTTTCGACAGTTCCCCCCCAAGGGCTGTGTGGGGTATGCTATATAAGGTATTTAGTGCTCTGCTTAATATAGTAAAAGTGGCGAGCCAGGCAAACAAGGCTAGTTGTGAAGGACCGTCTGGACCTGAGAGAAAAAATTCAGGAGGGTTGAAAATAAGATAGAGTGTAATGGCCATTGGCACTGGGGCAACAAACAAAAAAGGATGTCGTCGCCCATGCCTCGACTTCCAGCGGTCTGAAACGACTCCAACCAAAGGATCTGTAATGGCATCACCAATTAGGGCTAACATAATGGCAGTACCGATTAGAGCATTTGAAAGCCCAATGATTTGATTGTAGTAAATAGTGATAAAGGCATTAAATAAACCCAGATAAACAGCTTCCCCTATTGCGCCTGTTCCAAAAGCAAGAATAGTAGGAAAAGAGAGCTTTTTATTCTTACCTGGTGTTTTCTTTTCTGTTTGCGAGGACATTATCTATTGCCTTTAAGAGCTGTTTAATCCGTTTTTTATAAAACAGTACTGGGATTTTATTTGGGCGGTTGTTTTCGATCAGAAGTAAGTTGCATAGCCACGGTCGTATTTTCCCTACTAGTTCTGTCGATCGTAGTGCGCTTTATTTACTATTAGTGTAATAAGTCGATATTATATGCATTGTATAATAAATACAATGTTGGCTAAAACGGTTTACTCAATTATCAAGATTACCATTAGATAGTTGGGATTTACGCCAATAATCAGCCTAAATTGGCGACCCCCCTATCTGAAAACTGCAAATAGAGCTCAATGTTGCAAAATGCCTACATATTAGACCTAGTCACGGTCCTGTTAATAGGCGATGCATTGAAACGCATGAGACCACATTTGGGTACTGAAATGCATAGGAGTCCTATTCGATCCACGGTAACTCTCCTTATATTATGCTAAACGTCAATTAAAATTGAATTCCTTCCCAGTCGCTCATTATTCGTTGCTCATTTTTTATTTGAGGGGAATCCAATGACATTAATTCACAGCCCGCTGCAGGAATTTGCCCTATTGACTTGAAGATACGTCCATATTCCCTTTTTGTATAGAGCGTCAATTGTATTTTGTCTGGCATATTGGTAGCCTG
>Ga0105355_10001908_pt1 | contig 19109 bp, 19 predicted proteins | sample GOMGulsemesocosm_2_FD_83508 | JGI IMG/M metagenome (GOLD analysis project Ga0105355, IMG submission 83508) | Methane-oxidizing microbial communities from mesocosms in the Gulf of Mexico - GOM9C Gulf of Mexico | ecosystem: Environmental > Aquatic > Marine > Cold seeps | place: Gulf of Mexico... | reverse complement strand
CTAATTCTTAAAGAATTGAAATCAAAAAGTTGTTAATTTGTGTTGTATCATGAATGCAATAATTACAAAAAACAAACCTGTCATAAAGTTTTTAGCTATATTTTCATCTAGCTATATACTTTTATCACTACTATACTATCTTTTTTTAAATACCGTAAGTAGCCCTGATTTTTTCACTAGATCCGTTTCTGAACAAACTATAAATTTATTAAACCTGTTAGACTATGAAACAAACTCAACAACTAATTTAACTAATGATTTTATAAACCTATATGTTAGAGGAAAAAATATAGCTGGTATTTCAGAAGGCTGTAATGCTGTAAGTATTATGATTTTATTTCTTGCATTCATTTTTAGTTTTACAAAAAGACTAAAACCTACATTACTATTCAGTTTATTAGGACTAGCTACTATCCACATAATGAATATTGTACGAATCGTAATTCTAGTAGCTTGCCTTTTTCATTACCCTGAGTACTCCGAACCTCTTCATGATTATATTTTCCCAGCAATGATATATGGTGTCGTATTCCTTTTATGGATGTTTTGGATTAATTCATTTCAAAAAACAAAAGAATAAATGCAATCGAAAAAGCTAAGAATAATCACTATGACTCTACTTTTCTGTCTACTTGGAATTATAAGAGTTTTTGAAAAAGAATTGTTTTACGACCCATTTATACTTTTCTACAAACAACTTCATTACATAAAAGAAACCCCCGATTTTGATTTAATTAAAACATTAGCTCATACTTTTTTTCGCTATTCTATTAACAGTATACTATCGATTGTAATTCTATTTATTGCTTTTAGAAAAAAAGAAGTTTTACGGTTTTCAATTATATTCTATTTAAGTTTATTTGTCATCCTCATTAGTTTTTACACAATAACCATTTTAAACTTCTCAGAAGAACTACATCAAATATTCTTTTATATCAGACGTTTTTTAATACAACCTATTTTTATCCTTGTATTACTACCGGCTTTTTATTACCAGCACAACGTCCACAAACAGAAATAAAATGACTGCATAAAAAAAACCTACGCTAAGCATAGGTTTTTTTTTATATTTCGAAAAGTAATAAATTACATTCCTAATTCTTTTTTAACATCAGCTAACAAGTTTGGACCATCCGCTAAAATTAACCCAGAACCTGCTGTTGAATCTACAACATATTGGTATCCTTTTGCTCTAGCCACCTTCTGAATAGCCACACGTGCTTTTTCCATAATAGGCTTAATCAACCCTTCCTGTCTTTTACCCATTTCTTGTTGAGCGTTTTGTTCGTACTTTAATACATTATCACGCATTCCTTGTACTTCCTGAGCTCTTTGACCGTTAACCTCATCTGTCTTACTAGATGCTTCTGCTTGATATTGCTTCATCTTATTTTGAAGTTCAGTAGCCATAGTTTGCAAGTCAGCTTGGTACGTTTTAGTTAATTTTTCTAACTGATTTTGCGCTGCCTTCATGTCTGGCATAGCAGCAATTAATTCTTGCGTATCAATATGTGCTACCTTACTCTGTGCAGATGTTAAACTAGTTGCTCCTAAAAATAATATTGATGCAACTAAAAGTGTTTTAATTTTCTTCATTTTATAGTTTATTAAGTGTTTATTTATTCTCTTCATTATTATTATCTTCTACTGGGACTCCTGGAAGACCAGTTTTTTTATTTTTCTTTGCTTCTTTTTCAGCTAGCATTTTTTTACGCTTTTCAGCAAATGCTTTAGCTCTTGCCTCTTTATCAGCTAAGGCTTTTTTTCTTTTTTCATCAAGCAAACGTTGCCTTTCAGCTTTTCTTTCTTCTGCTGCCTTCTTTCTCTCATCTACCTCTTCATTTATTACCGGTATTACAACTTCTGACTCAGCATTCTTTTTAGATTTCCTATCTTTTGCTTGTTTACGTTTAGCTGCCCTAGTTATTACCCTAACAATATAATCACTTAAATCATATCGCTTGTTAGAATACATCATTACTACATCAGCAGATTTGTCAAATATAAAATCATACTTCTTAGCTTTAGCCAATTCCTGAACCGCTGTTAATACCTGATCTTGAATTGGCTCAATTAGCGTTCTTTTTTGAATGATTAAATCTCCATTTGGACCAAATCTTTTTTGTTGGTAATCTAAAATTTCTGCTTCTTCAATTTTTATTTCCTCTTCTTTTTCTTCAATAAGCTCTTTCGTTAACAAAACACGTTCGTTACGTAAGTCTAATTTTTTCTTTTCAATACCGCGAAGTTTTAAATCAATTTCACTTTTCCATTTCTGAACTTTCTGGTCCAATTGTGCTAAAGCTTCATTATACTCAGGAATATTTTCAAGGATATACTCTGTATCGATGTACCCCATTCTAATATTACTTTTCTGAGCATTACTATTAAAAGTGATTACTACTAATAAAACGACTAAAAGAACTCTTGTTTTCATAACTTAATGTGTTTATTGAAAATATCGTGCCAAAATTAAAAATCTCTCCCTAAAATAAAATGTGTTTCCCACCCATTTTTCTCTGGTTGCCCTGGAAGAGCGTCAAACCCATAACCCAAGTCTACTCCTAGCAAGCCAAATGCTGGCATTTGTATTCTAATACCTAAACCGGCAGAACGATACATGTTAAAAGGGTCATACTCTGAATAATCATTAAATGAATTCCCTGCTTCGGCAAATATTAATCCATAGATACTTGCTGCCTGAGACTTCATAGCTATTGGATGCCTTAACTCTAATGAAAATCTATTAAAAATAATTCCTCCTTCATTATTGTTATTATTAGATAAGCTTCCATTATCCGGATATCCTCGCATTCGAACTGTTTCTCTGTTTTCTAAACCAGAACCACCTAAACCACTTCCCCCTAAATCAAAACGCTCAAAAGGAACCACTCCCCTGTCTTTATTATAAGCTCCTAAGAAACCAAAATTAACATTAGTTCTTAAAATTAAACGTTTATACAAACTCGTATACCAATCTCCTTCAAACTTAACCTTGTAAAACTCCAACCATTTATAACGCTCTTGATCTACTTTACTTAAATCAGCTGCAGCATCAACATAATTTGCTACTACATTATTATTTTCATCAACATAATTACCGTGGCTATTCTTTAACTTATTCTCTTCTAAGTTTTCTAAATTTTTATAATCAACTCCATTTACTAATGAATATGGGAAAGTGAATTTACCTGTTAAAGAGAATTTTGACCCTCTTTCAGGAAAAATAGGATTAAATGCTTTACTATCTCTTGACAAACCAATAGTATATGCTAAACTATTAGAATAACCATCTTTAATATTTCTGAATAAACTTGATTGATAGTTTTTTAAATTATAACGTTGTAGCGAAACTGATTGACTTAATGTAAAGTAATCATCTGGAACCTTCAAACGTTTTGCTAATCCTACAGAAATACCTAATATTCCAAACTGCTGATCCTTATCAACTCTTCTAGTAGTATTATCATATCTAAAATATCTTGAGTATGATAATGAAACCGAAAACTGTTGCGGCTTTTTACCCCCTAACCAAGGCTCCATAAACGAAAAACTATATGTCTGATATGTTTGTGCAGCCGAAGCCCTTAAAGACAATGTTTGCCCATCACCCATTGGCAAAGGATGATATGCATCTTTATTAAATATGTTTTTAATAGAGAAATTATTAAATGACAAACCTAGTGTCCCTATAAATCCTCCACCACCATAACCACCTTGTAGTTCGATCTGGCTAGATCCTTTTTCCACTACAGAATATTCTACATCCACAGTTCCTTCATTAGGATTTGGATTTTTAATATTTGGCACTAATTGTTCCGCATCAAAGAATCCCATTTGGCCTAGTTCACGTAAACTTCTTATAATTTTTTGCTTACTATAGATTTGACCCGGCTTAGTCCTTAATTCCCTATAAACAACGTGGTCATTAGTTTTATCATTCCCTGTTACGGTAATATGCTTAAAGCGAGTTAATTTTCCTTCTGAAATTCTTATTTCAAAATCAATTGTATCGTTTCTAACCCCTGTTTCAACAGGAACTACACTTGAAAACATATACCCATTGTTTTGATACAAATTTGTAATATCATCAGCATCAGGATTAGTATTATCCGCTATTTGCTTTTCTAACAGTACTGCATTATAAACATCACCCTTAAACAAACCTAATTTTCTTTGTAGGTATTTATCCGTATACACAGTGTTACCAGTAAACTCAATATCACCGATATAATACTTTTTCCCCTCTTTGACATCAATTTTTAATGAAATAGTCTTGTTTTCATTAAAAACAGGATCACTCCCATCTACTTTAATATCACGGTATCCTTTTTCTTTATAGTTCTCAACTATCTTATCAAGATCTTCTTCATATTTATCTTTCACAAATTTAGAACGCTTAAAAATCCTTAATGGATTTTTCAAACCTCTTTCTTTTGTGTTTTTCATCTTATTACGAAGTTTTGACGATTTAAAACTTTCGTTTCCTGTAAATTCAATACTAGAGACCTTAACTTTTTTGCCTTTATCAATATTAACAACTAAATTAATTTTTTCTTTTCCCGTAGAGTCTTTTACTGATACTGGATTCAAATAGACTTTACTAGCTATATATCCATCTTTTGCATATTTATTTTGCAAATAATTTTTTGTAGTGGTTAACAAGTTTTCTGTTACTTTAACACCTTTAGTTAGTTTATTTTCTTTTATGATTTCATCACGCTTAGATTTCTTAACCCCTGTAATTTTGACCTCATCTAAAGTAGGTAATTCCTTAACTTCAATATTTAAATATATTGACTTCCCATCTACTTTAACTACATATAAATTAACGTCACTAAATAAGTTTGAAGTCCATAATTTTTTAATTGCGTTACTAGTCTTCTCTCCAGGAATAATCACTTCTTGTCCTTTTCTCAAACCTGAAAAAGTAATAATTGTTTGCTTATTAAAGCTAGTATTACCTGATACTGTAATGTCTTCAATTAAATATTTTGACCCTGAAGCATAACCCTCTGATTGGGCATATGTTTTAGCACTAAAAACTAAAAGAATTAATATTAAACTATAAAATATCTTCCTACTTAAGTTGTTCACTTGTTTTTCCAAATCGTCTTTCTCTATTTTGATAATTTAATATAGCCTTATACAGGTCTTCCTTTTTAAAATCTGGCCAAAGTACATCGGTAAAATATAATTCAGCATATGCTATTTGCCATAATAAAAAGTTACTTATGCGCTGCTCACCGCTAGTTCTTATAAGTAAATCTACATCTGGTAAATTTCGCGTGTAAAGATGCTCATTAATAATTGAATCATCAATATTTTCTATAGAAATTATGTTATTTTTAACTTTCTCAGCAATTTCCTTAACTGTTTTAACAATTTCGTTTCTAGAACCATAACTCAACGCTAATGTCAACACTAACTTCTTATTGTTTTTGGTTTTTTCTATTACTTCAGAAAGTTCCTTATATGCTTTAGGAGGCAATTCTTCCAAATTACCTATGGCGCATAACTTAATCTCGTTTTTATGAAGTGTTTTGAATTCCTTTTTTAATGAAGAAACTAATAAATTCATCAACTTATCTACTTCGTTCTTTGGTCTATTCCAATTTTCAGTAGAAAAAGCATACAATGTTAAATGTGTTATACCTGACTTACCTGCGGCCTCAATGGTCTCACGAACTGCTTTAGCTCCTTTTTCATGACCTAAAACTCGTAACAACCCTCTCTTTTTAGCCCATCGTCCGTTACCATCCATGATGATAGCAACATGCTTAGGCACATTTTCCATATCTATTTTCTCTAAAAAACTCATGATTTAATTTGTATTACAGAAGCAAGGATTTTTACCAAATGTATATGTTAACGTTACACCTGTAAACACATACCAATCATTACTATTTGTATTTCCAAACTTTAATGATTCAAATTCCTCTTTATCTCTTACTGGGTTACTTCCATCTAGATCGTCGGTAAAAGTATAACGAGCACCTATTTCTACCGCAAGCACAAAATGTTTTGTTATTGCAGACTTAATTCCTACAATCATAGGTATAGCTAATGAATTGTGAGAATTATATTCTTCTATTTTGTTGTTTGGATTTAACACCAATGCATTATAATTAAAATAAGATAGTCCTGTAAATAAGTAAGGAGTAGTTTTAATTGCGTAATTATGCTGATCATGCAAATCAAACTCCCAGAATGTAAACTCCATTCCAGCAGTAATTTCTATTACCTCATTTTTAAAGGTTAAATTTCTTTGTTTCCTCCTAGGATCAGCAGACTTTGAATCGTAACCTGTTATACTTGAATATATTGCAGACACCCTGTAAGAATGCCTTGGACTCCTATTCCATTTATATATTCCTCCGATTGCAATATCGTTTGGGTTTATATACTTCCCTGAGCCAACATCAGCAATTGCATTTGACCCTCCAAGAAACACTCCAACCTCATGGATTTGCCCAAAAGAAAAACAGCAAGACAGTAATAATAAAATAGTTAAACGATACATAGTATTCTTAAAAGTTTGCAAATATATAAAAATGACTCAGTTCACGCAATTAATCACGCCCACTATAAAACATCATTTATAAACTTTTATTGCTTTAATTTCTATTATCTTCTCCCCACAATAACTTATTACGAAGTGTATGAAGGAAACTTTCACCTTTTGGTTCTATCATGTTTATATTAAAATCGGCTTTTTGAATTATCAATTCTGTTCCGTTTTCAACCGTAATTATTCTAGAATCTAATGATACTAAATGCAAATCTTCCCTCCCGCCTACAATTAGTTTTATTTCTGTTTCCTCAGGGATAACTAAAGGTCTTGCATTAAGGTTATGAGGTGCAATTGGAGTTAACACAAAGCTATCCGAATCTGGCGCTACTACCGGCCCTCCACAACTTAAAGAATATCCGGTAGATCCCGTTGGAGAAGCTACTATCAATCCGTCTGCCCAATAAGACGTTAAGTATTCATTATTTAAGAAAGTTTGAACCTTAATCATCGAAGTCGTATTTTTTCTACTCACTGCAATTTCATTCAATGCAAAATTAAAATCCTCATCAAAACCTTCAATCTTTGTTTCACTTTTTAACTTCAACAAACTCCTTTCAGAAATATCATATTCACCATTGACGATTTCATCAATAGACGATTTTATTTTATCCTTTTGAATTGTTGCCAAAAACCCCATTCTCCCTGTATTAACTCCAACAATTGGAATACCAGAACTTCTAACATAAGAAATTGACCTCAAAATAGTTCCATCCCCACCTATACTTATAAAAAACGCAAAGGAATCATCTAAATCTTTATATGAATTGAATGAATTAAAATTCTTCCCTGAAATTTCTTTTATGTATTTTAATGTAGTAGACTCAATGTAAACTGAAACATTATGAATACTCAACTGTTCCAAAACTATACTCACATATTCCTTAGGAAAGTTATTTTCAAATCTACCGTAAATTGCAACTTTCATCATAGTTATATATCCAAATATTTCTTCAAGTAATCTGACCTGTCTTTTAAATCCTGTACATAAGATTCCTCCTCATGACCAGCAACAACTTCATATCCATAACGAATAAACGTTTGAATAATCTCAGACAACCCTGTACTATTTATTTTTACTGTAATTTCTGTAAATTCGTTTTCAAATTTAGAAACGAAAGCACCTAAAATCTTTGAGTTATTAGATTCTACAATCTGTGACATTTCACTAAAAGAATATTCTTTCTTTTCTTTTCTTACAATCAAAATTGCTCCAGGTTCGAAAAAGAACGGAGTTTGATCGAATAAGCTTATAATATCTTTTAATTCATAATAGCCAATATACTCTCCATCTTGCATTACCGGCATTACATTTGTTGAGTTTTGAGCAAATGCTTCAAGTACATCTAGCCAGTTAGTAGAATTACTCACTGAGAATAACTCCACAGCATATTGACAATCTTTTATAGCTATTTCTGAATCAAAACAATGAGTGTCATTTTCAGAAATACAACCTAAGAATTCTTCTCCTAAACAAATAGGAATATGAGAATATGTGAGATTATTAAACATCTGCTGAATCAAACTTATTTTCTGATTAACCTCAACTGGTTTAATGTCATTTATAATGAGTTCACTAAGATCCATTAGTTATAAATTTATAATGCAAATTAACCAATTTATAGGAATAAGTCCTAAATTTGTCACTCAATTTTTGAACCATGACAAAGTTAAGCGTAAACATAAATAAAATTGCAACTCTTAGAAATTCTAGAGGCGGAAACACTCCGAACCTACTGCATGTAGCAAGCGACATTGAGCGCTTTGGCGCAGAAGGAATTACCATACACCCAAGACCCGATGAAAGACACATCAGGTATCAAGACGCAAGGGACTTAACTAAAATTGTAACTACTGAATTTAACATCGAGGGTAACCCTAACGAAAAGTTTATTCAATTAGTTTTAGAAACAAAACCTACCCAAGTCACTTTAGTTCCAGATGCCGTAAATGCAATTACCTCTAACGCAGGGTGGGACACTATCAAGCACCATGATTTCCTAACAGATGTCATCAAAGAATTTAAACGAAACAATATTAGAACGTCTGTTTTTGTTGACCCTACATTAAAAATGATTGAGGGCGCGAAAAATATTAACGCAGACAGAATAGAATTATATACAGAAGAGTTTGCTGATCAATTCACTAAAGGTAACCACAAAGCTATTAAACCATATACTGAATGTGCAATTTTAGCAAATGAGTTAAACATAGGAGTAAATGCAGGACATGATTTAAGCTTAGATAATATTAGGTTTTTTAGAGAAAATATCCCTGGGCTACTTGAGGTATCTATTGGTCACGCTTTAATTTCCGAGTCAATTTATTTAGGGATTGAGAATGTAATTAACATGTACTTAAACAGGCTAAAAGGATAGTTGATTATGAAAATACTTCATTCTAAAATTTTAGGATCTGGACAACCGCTTTTAATCCTTCATGGATTTCTTGGAATGTCTGACAACTGGAAAACACTAGGTAATAAATACGCTGAAAATTTTGAGGTACATTTAATCGACCAACGAAACCACGGAAGAAGCTTTCACTCTGAAGAGTTTTCATACGACTTCATGGTTGACGACTTAAAAACATATATTGACTGTCATAAACTAGAAAATTGTATTTTACTAGGCCACTCAATGGGCGGTAAAACAGCTATGCAATTTGCATTAACTTATCCTGAATTAATTCAAAAATTAGTGATAGCTGATATTGCACCTAAAACCTATCCTGCACACCATCAATACATCTTAAAAGCACTATCCGAGGTAGATTTTACAATTCAAAAAAACAGGAAAGAAATTGAAGCCATCTTAAGCAAATACATCACAGAGGCTGGAGTTGTCCAATTTTTAATGAAAAATGTTTACAGAAAGGAAAAAACTGAATTAGCATATCGCTTCAACCTACCGGTACTACAAAGTAAATATAACGAGGTGGTTATTACTTACCAATCTACTAGCAAATTCAAAAAACCAACTTTATTCTTAAAAGGTAGTAACTCAAACTACATTACAAAAGACGACATCGTAACAATTGAACGTAATTTCCCTAACGCACATATTAAAGAAATAAGTAATTCCGGTCATTGGCTACACGCTGAACAACCTCAAGAATTCTACAAGAAAACTATGTCGTTTTACTAAATTATTGTATTATTGCTATGCGTACATAGCATGCGCAACAAACAAACTTAATCAGAAATCAAATTTTTATTATGAAAAAACTTTTATCTTTTGTATTGTTTTTTCTTGCAGGATCTACTCTCTATGCCGGTGGTTATAGAGTATCCATTCAAGGGCAAAAACAACTAGCGATGGGACACACAGGTGTTGCCGTAATCAGTGGTGCTGAATCAACATTTTTTAACCCAGCTGGACTTTCATTTTTAGACGGAAAAGTAAACGTTTCATTAGGGGCATCAGCTATCTTCTCATCTGTTAAGTTTCAAAGCACAGCAGATAATTACTCATCAGAAACCGAAAGTAGTGTTGGAACTCCAGCCTACCTTTATGCATCATATAAAATTAATGATTGGCTAACATTTGGACTAAGTGTCAACACACCATACGGAAGTAAAGTTGAATGGGAAAAAGATTGGGCTGGATCACACCTAGTAAACAACATTAACTTAAAAGCGATTTTTATTCAACCAACAATTGCACTTAAAATAAGTGACCAATTAAGTATTGGTGGAGGTCCAATTTATGTAAATGGGTCTGTAGAATTTAACAGAAACTTAAACACAGGATCTACATCTAGTACAACAGGTGGAAGATCTAATGTTACCATAGAAAAAAAGGGGATTTCTGCATGGGGATACAACATTGGTCTAATGCTAAAACCTATAGAAAAGTTAAACATAGGTTTCAATTACAGATCAAAAGTAATTATGAATGCAGAAGATGGTGAAGCTGACTTTGAAAACATTTCAATATTAGCTGATGGTAAATTTAATGCTGAATTACCACTTCCTGCTGAAGTTACAGTAGGACTGTCTTATGAATTTTGCGAAAAATTCTTATTTGCATTTGACTACAATTTCGCAAAATGGAGTGAATATGAAGCTTTAGTTGTTGAATTCGATAATGCAGCAGGTACCTCTACAAATTTAAGAAACTATAACGATTCTGATACATTTAGATTTGGACTTCAATACAAAGCCTTTGAAAAAATAACTGTAAGAACAGGGGTTTACTTTGATGAATCACCAGTACAAGATGGTTATTTTGCACCAGAAACACCAAGAAACGACTCTGTTGGATACACTGCTGGTCTATCATACCAGGTAAATAAAAAACTTTCTATTGACGCATCCTTTTTATATTTACAGTTTGACGAAACTGACAATTCATATGACTGGATTGATAATGGAGACGGAACATACTCATCGTTTGGAGGTACATACAAATCAAGTGTCTTCTCTCCAGGTATAGGAATTTCATATAAATTATAATTTAAAACTCAAAACATGAAAAATATAAAATATATTGCAATAATGGCTTTGGGTTTAACAGCCTGCGAACCTGAATTTGACAACCCAGTTGAAGACCAACAAGCTACTTTTTCACCTGGGACTGCTAATTTTTCTAAATATGTATCAATTGGAAACTCATTAACATCTGGATATGCGGATGGAGCACTTTACCAACACGGGCAAACAAACTCATTCCCGAACATTCTAGCAGGACAGTTTTCTAAAGTTGGCGGAGGGATTTTTACCCAGCCATTAATGAATGACAACTTAGGAGGACTACTTTTAGGCGGAAATCCGATATCACAAAACAGACTCGTGCTTAATGCTGACTCAACTCCAGTACCAATGCTTGGCATACCAAGTAATGAGGTAACCAATACACTTACAGGCCCATTCAATAACATGGGAATCCCAGGAGCGAAATCATTTCATTTATTAGCGCCAGGTTATGGTGACCCAGCTGGAATTAGTACTGGAACTGCAAACCCTTATTTTGCTCGTTTTGCATCTTCAACAACTACAAATGCTCTAACAGATGCAATTAGCCAAGCTCCTACTTTCTTTACATTATGGATTGGTAATAATGATATTTTAGGCTACGCAACTGGTGGCGGTGTAACAAGTGCACAAGACCCTGTAGACGGTGATGATATTACTCCTACAGCAACATTTGACTTTGCACTAAATACTATTATTAGCAACTTAGATGCTACTGGAGCAAAAGGAGTTGTTGCTAACATTGCTAGCGTAACATCTATACCGTATTTTACAACTGTACCACACAATCCTGTACCTATGGACCAAGCTACAGCAACAGCTACTAATACTGCATACGCAGGTTACAATGCTATTTTATCTGGATTATCTGGAATGGGAGCTATAACAAGTACTGAAGCAAATAGCAGAAAAGTTAACTTTTTCGCAAGACTAGACAATCCTGTATTAATTACGGATGAATCTTTAACAGACATCTCTGCTATAATAGTAAATCCCCCTTTTAATGTACCAGTACAACAAGCGGCTTTACTAGCAAAACTAAGACCAGCTACTGCTGCAGACCTTATTGTTTTACCTGCCAGAGCTTTTATCGGTACCCTTGCTGACCCTGCGAATCCTAATTCAGTAAATGGTGTAGGAATTCCATTAGCCGACAAATGGGTACTAACCCCTGCAGAACAAGCAGAAATAAGTACTGCACAAAACTCTTACAACAACACAATTAGTTCGTTAGTAAACGCTAACCCAAACATGGTCATGGTGGATATGAAATCATACCTTGATGTTTTAAACACCTCAGGAATATCGTTTAACGGTGGAACAGCAACATCTACATATGCAAGTGGAGGAGCTTTTTCTTTAGATGGCGTTCATCCAACAGCACAAGGGTACTCTATAATTGCAAATAAATTCATTACAACAATCAACAGTGAATTTGGAGCAAACATACCTACTGTACTTCCATCTGAATACACAACAATATTCTTTGAATAAGTTTTAATAATATTTTTCGATTAAAAAAAACGTTGCCAAATTGGCAACGTTTTTTTTGTGGTATACTTTTAGCATTACACTTAACAAATAACACTACATGAATTACATCTTAAAAATATTATTAAGTGCTATTGCAGTATTTGTATTAGCAAACATACTACCCGGGATTACTATTGAGAATTACCTAACAGCTATTATTGTTGCCATTGTACTTGGCTTTCTAAACACCTTAGTACGCCCATTATTAATTTTCTTTACAATACCGCTTACAATAATAACATTAGGTTTATTCCTATTTATCATTAATGCTTTCATAATATTAATAGCAGGATACTTTATTAGCGGATTTACTGTAACAAGTATCTTTTGGGCATTATTATTTAGTATACTCTTATCTATTTCACAATCGATACTACACAAAGTTTTAAAAGAGAACAAAAAAACAACTACAAAATAAATCCAGAAAACCTATCCTTAACAAACTGAATCAGGTGATTAAACCACTGGTAGCTACAAAAAATTTGTAAGCTTATAAAAATGTGCTATTTTTGCACACTTAAATTTACTATTTCAAATAGATTAATATGAATATTACAAGAGAAAACATTGACGCACTTAATGCAGTTCTAACTGTCGTAATCGAAAAAAATGATTACTCAGAAAAAGTAACAAAAGTGCTTACTGACTACCGTAAAAAAGCTAACATACCTGGATTTCGTAAAGGACAAGTTCCAATGGGAATGGTTAAAAAACAATACGGAAAATCAGTTTTAGTTGATGAAGTAAATAAACTAATACAAGAAAACTTAAACAAGTACCTTTCTGAAGAAAAACTTGATTTATTAGGTAATCCATTACCAAGAGAACAGGAAGACTTAAATTGGGATGCTGAAAACTTTTCTTTTCAATTTGAATTAGGTTTAACCCCTACATTTGATGTTAGTTTAAAAAACAAAAAAGCAATTACTCAATATAACATTGTTGCTGATGAAAAAACTATTAATGATCAAATAGTAAACATCAGAAAACAATACGGGAAAATAACTCCTACTACAGAAATCACTAAGGAAACAGAAGTTACTGGTGTCTTCAAAAATGAAGAAAAAGCAATTGAAAATACGACAACTATTAGCTTAGATAAAATTAAAGGTAAAACAAATACTGGTAAATTTTTAAAAGCTAAAACTGGAGACATTCTTGTTCTTAAAACAAAGAGTTTATTTAACGAAGAGCATGATTTAATGAATGCTTTAAAAGTAAGTAACGACGATGTAAAAGGATTAGAAGTTGAAGTTTCATTTGAAATTACAGAAACTAACAATAGAGAATTAGCTGATATGAATCAGGAATTCTTCGATAAATTATTTGGTAAAGACGCTGTTACTACTGAAGACGGATTAAAAACTCGTTTAAAAGAAGACGCAGGAAAACAATTTGCTCAACAAGCTGACCAACGTTTATTAAATGACGTTACTGAGCATTTAGTTGAAAACACAAAATTTGATTTACCTCAGACATTCTTAGAAAAATGGATGCAAACTGCTGGAGAAAATCCTTTAACAGAAGAGCAAGCTAAAGAAGAATACGCTAAGTCTGAAAAAGCATTACGTTACCAATTAATTGAAGGGAAGCTATTAAAGGAAAATGACATCCAAGTTCAATTTGAAGACCTAAAGGCTCATACCACTGAAATGGTAAAAGCACAAATGGCTCAGTTTGGTCAAACTAACCCTTCTGATGAAGAGTTAGAAGGTATTGCTGCAAGAGTTTTATCTAATCAAGATGAAGCTAGGAAATTAAGCGAACAATTAGTAAGTCAAAAATTATTAGCTTTTTACAAAGAAAACGTAAACTTAAAAGTGAAAGAATTGAACTATGAAGAGTTCATTAAGGAAGTTTACAACTAAAAAATACAAAGAAATTTAAGTATCTTTAAGGCGTTAAACTTTTGGTTTGACGCTTTTTTGTTTAAATTGATAAAAATTATAGTCTACATATGAATTACGGTAAAGAATTTGAAAAATACGCTACTAAGCACCACGGAATAAACAGCATGCACTACGACAAAATATTAAGTAGTATGTACCCACAAGGTATGACTCCTAATATTGTTGAAGAAAGGCAAATGAACGTTGCTATATTTGATGTATTCTCTCGTTTAATGATGGATAGAATCATTTTCCTAGGAACTGGAATTAACGATCAAGTAGCAAATGTTGTACAAGCACAATTATTATTCTTAGAAAGTATTGATGCCTCTAAAGATATTCAAATTTACATTAACTCTCCTGGAGGAGGAGTTTATGCAGGACTTGGTATTTATGATACAATGCAATTTATAAAACCAGATGTTGCAACTATTTGTACTGGTATGGCAGCATCTATGGGTGCAGTATTACTTTGCGCAGGTGCACCTGGTAAAAGATCAGGTCTTACTCACTCAAGAGTAATGATTCACCAACCATTAGGTGGCGCTCAAGGACAAGCAAGTGATATAGAAATTACTGCAAGAGAAATCCTTACATTAAAGAAAGAATTATACGACATCATTGCTAAACACTCTGGGCAAGAATACGATAAAGTATATAACGATTCTGATAGAGATTATTGGATGAGAGCTGATAAAGCGAAGGAATACGGAATGATTGACGAAATATTAGCTAGATAAAATAAATAAAAAGACGATGGCGAAAGAAGAATTATCATGTTCATTTTGTGGAAGAAAAAAACCAGAAACCAGCTTATTAATAGCTGGTTTAGATGCCCATATTTGCGACCAATGTATTGAACAAGCACATGGAATTGTTATAGAAGAAGCTTCTGAAAGTAATGATGACGCGCTATCTGCTGAATTAAGCTTAAGAAAACCAAAAGATATTAAGGCATTTCTTGATGAATACATTATTGGTCAGGAATTCAGTAAAAAAGTAATTTCTGTTGCTGTTTACAATCATTACAAAAGGTTATTACAACCTCCAAGTGATGACGACATTGAAATACAGAAAAGTAACATTGTAATGGTTGGACAAACCGGTACTGGGAAAACATTAATGGCAAAAACGATTGCAAAAATGTTAAATATTCCTTTAGCAATTGTTGATGCCACTGTACTTACTGAAGCTGGTTATGTAGGAGAAGACGTAGAAACTATTCTTACTCGTTTATTACAAGCAGCCGACTACAATTTAGAAAAAGCTGAAAAAGGAATTGTTTTTATTGATGAGATTGATAAAATCGCAAGAAAAAGTGATAACCCTTCGATTACTAGAGATGTATCAGGAGAAGGTGTTCAACAAGCCTTATTAAAACTTTTAGAAGGAACTGTTGTAAATGTACCACCAAAGGGAGGCAGAAAACATCCAGATCAGAAATTTATTGAAGTTAACACAGAAAATATATTATTCATTGCTGGTGGAGCATTTGATGGTATCGAAAGAGCTATTACCAAAAGGCTAAATATGCAAGCTGTTGGGTATAGTGCTTCAAAAGATGATGACAAAATTGACGAAGACAACTTACTTCAATATATAATCCCTAAGGATTTAAAAGATTTTGGTCTAATACCAGAAATCATTGGTAGGTTACCTGTACTAACATACATGGACCCACTAGACACAAAAACACTTAGAGCGATTTTAACTGAACCAAAAAATGCAATCATCAAACAATATAAAAAATTGTTTGAAATGGATGACATCAAATTTGAAATTACAGATGATGCATTAGAATATATCGTTGAAAAAGCGATTGAATATAAATTAGGAGCAAGAGGATTAAGATCATTATGCGAATCGATATTAACCGATGCTATGTTTGAACTTCCAAGTTCTGAGGATAAAAACCTAGTCGTAGACAGGAATTACGCTGAAAAGAGATTAACAAAATCAAAGTTAAACAAACTTAAAGCCGTTTCTTAACTATAATATTAATACCCAAATGTCATTACTATTAAGGAAACTTTGTAGTGATGACATTTTTTATTTATGGCAAATAATAATCCCATTGGCGTTTTTGATTCAGGAGTAGGTGGCATTTCTATATGGAAGGAAATTCATCAATTACTCCCCAATGAGAGTAGTATTTATTTAGCAGATAGCATTAATGCTCCCTATGGACAAAAAAGCAGGCAAGAAATCATTGACTTATGCTTTAAAAACACTGAACTATTACTAAACAAAGGCTGTAAATTAGTTGTTGTTGCATGCAATACAGCTACTACAAATGCTATAAAACAACTTAGAGCTACATATAACATTCCTTTTATAGGAATAGAACCTGCCATCAAGCCTGCTGCATTAAATTCAAAAACAAAATCTATTGGTATTTTAGCCACTAAAGGAACATTATCTAGCGAATTATTCCATAGTACTGCAGAATTATATTCCGAGAACATAAAAATAGTAGAACAAGTTGGAGTTGGTTTAGTAGAATTAATTGAATCAGGCAATATTGACTCCGATGAAATAATTAATTTACTAAACAAATACTTAAACCCTATGATAAAAGAGAATGTGGACCATTTGGTACTTGGGTGTTCTCATTATCCTTTTTTAATTCCTAAAATAAAGGAAATATTACCAAAAAATATTTCAATAATTGATTCTGGAAAAGCTGTAGCCAAACAAGTAGAAAGCACGCTTAACAAGAATCGTTTATCTAGCACTAGCAATAATGTAACTAATGAGTTTTTCACCAACTACAAGACTCATGTTCTAGGAAAAATATTAAATAATAACTTTCCCGTTTATAAATTAAACTTTTAGACATATCCAAAAAGGAATATAAAAAAAGGGCAGTGATAAAATCACAGCCCTCTTTTATATATTATATGCCTTAAAATTATGGCTGAACCATAGCACATTCTTGTTCAACTAGTAATTGATTTTTGAATGTTTCAATTTTATCTTTCTTTACTTCACAGTAACGTTTTTTACAACTCCATCCACTTCTTCCACATGATGCAAACATAACTGAAACTACTGCTACTAATACGATACTTTTTTTCATCTTATTTTAATTTTTAAAATAACCCCCAAGATTATTACATTGATTAATTATAGTGTAAATATATATCAAATAACTATAATTATAAAACCCAAAAACAAGCTAAACCACTGTTTTAAAGCTTTTTAACACAATTTCATTTCACTATCATCAATAAAATTGAACAATTTATAAGAATAATTCAATTAACATATGTTGCCATTAAAACATCCTTTGTTTTTGAACAAAACTGACGAAGTACACATAATATCGATGAAATGCACTATTGCTGTTTTTTTTCGACAAATTACTATTCTTGCATAGTAAAAGATTCTAAAGGGTATTAAAAATCTAATAGGTATAAATAAAAAAGCTACCCATAAATGGGCAGCTTTTTTTATTGAGTGTATTATGGAATAGCCTTACTAATTAACTATAACAAATTCTATTCTTCTGTTAATCTCATGCTCTTCATCAGAACATTTTTTTGAAAGACAATCAATTATAGTTTGTGACTCTCCAAAACCTTCAGATATCAATCTATCAGATTTAATTCCTTTAGAGATTAAATACTTCATAGTAGAAGCAGCTCTTCTTTTAGATAACGCCAAGTTATATGCAGCAGTACCTCTAATATCAGTATGCGCATTGACCTCTATTTTCATTGTAGGATTCTCATTCAGTACACCAACAATTTTATCAAGTGACATTCTAGAAACTGGTTTTACTACAGCTTTATTAAATGCAAAATAAATATTTTCTATTTTAATCATTGACTTACCATCTACTTCAACTATTTCTGGAGCTGTTTGCGCTAAGTTTACTTCCGCTTTAAAAATACGTTGTGTAGCCGAATTTGTTGGCAACTCTAATACATTATCATCATACCCTTCTTTAACAGTGTTAATAGTATACACCTCATAAGGATCAACATATGCTGAAAATTCACCTGATTTATTTGTTTTTGTTGCCACAACATTACCATCAATATCCACTATCTGGATAACTGCATTAGGAATAATTTTCTGAGTTAACTCATCTTTAACAACTCCTTTGACAGATTGTTTGTTATAGTTTAACCTTAGCTTATACACGTCAGACCCTCCGGCACCATCAGTCTTTGCAGAAGTCACATACCCTCTTTGCTTGTTTGCCAATATAAAAGCGTAGTCGTCTTCAGGGCTATTAATTGTTGGTCCTAAATTTAAAGGTCGTACAAATTCATTTTTAACATTACGAGCTCTAAAAACATCCAAACCACCCATGGTATTGTGTCCGTTTGAAGCAAAATAAAAATATTTACCTTCTTCATCAATAAATGGTGTACGCTCATCATTAGGAGTATTCACCTTATTTCCTAAGTTAACAGGGTTATCAATTGTTTCATCATCGTTTATGTTTACCGAGTATAAATCATACCCTCCTTCTCCACCTGGCATATCAGAAGAGAAATACAATGTTTTACCATCTTCAGACAAATACGGATTTTCAACAGAGTAACTTTCACTGTTAAAATGAACACTAGCTTCACCTTCCCAACGGCCATTACCTACAGAGTCCTTAGCACGATATAATTGATAATTTCTT
>Ga0105355_10001906_pt1 | contig 19112 bp, 17 predicted proteins | sample GOMGulsemesocosm_2_FD_83508 | JGI IMG/M metagenome (GOLD analysis project Ga0105355, IMG submission 83508) | Methane-oxidizing microbial communities from mesocosms in the Gulf of Mexico - GOM9C Gulf of Mexico | ecosystem: Environmental > Aquatic > Marine > Cold seeps | place: Gulf of Mexico... | reverse complement strand
GTCTGTGTTCAAGTCTGTGTTTAAGTCTGTTTGATAGACAGTTTGGCTTACTGTGCAATGGTGCCGGCGCTGCTGAAGGTACGAGCCGCTCGATAATCTGGCGCTAAGGATACCCAGCCAGAAAAATTTAACAAGGCCAAGCTGCGCGGATACACGGTGGTCACGACGGGCAGTACTACGCCGCTTAGGTGAAAGGGTTGGGCGGGTGGGGTAGCTTTGAAGGATGAATACAGGTAGTTGGGCCGCGCTGATCATAGCGCGGCGGCGCGTATTCTCAGCTCTTGTTAGCTTTGCGGCTGGCACGTAGTGCTAACAGTCCTAGGCTCAATAGAATAAAACTGCCGGGCTCCGGTACGGTAACACTGACCGCATCGATAAAGTTACCGACAGTGCCTGAATAAGGTGTTATGGAGGTAAACATCAGCGTGGTGGCATTACCTGTGCCGATAAAACTGCCGTTGAAAGCTGTCCATTCATCAGTTTTGTCGTTTTTTATATCTGAGGAGATTAAAAAATTGCTAGGGGCGTCGAAAACCCTAACGTTGAAGGCTTCGTTGTTGGTGCGCGCTCTGTAAGCAAAAGAGACGTTATACAGCGCATCCACAATGGTGTCGAAAGCCTGGAAAGTCGAAAATGCACCGGTGTTGGCTCCGTGTGAATTTAGCTCACCATGAAAACCACCCTCGAGGGAATCGACACCCAAAAATCCGCTTTGCCACACTTCAATATTGTCGCCTTGCCGGCCGCCGGCCGCGTCTGAATTGTATTACCAGCTGCTAGTATTGGAATCTTCGAAACCGCCGTTGTTAATGAGATTGGCTTGGCGAAAGCTGAAGACGGCGATAGCGGTTATTGTGCTGAAAATCTTCATGGTATTAATCCGTTGGGTTAGTCTAGCTCCGCATAAGCACAAACTGTGCTTGAATCGTTAGCTGTTGATTTCTATGAAGTTATTATAAATTCTTCACAGCGGTGCGAACTGACATGTAAAGAATACCGATACCTCGTTTGTCTCCAAGTGCAATAGACGCTGGTCGCAATGTCAAAAAGTTTGTTGCAGGGCGGCGGTCTCACTCGCTCGTGGGTGGGGGACTTTTATGAAAGCGGACAGTGCTAATTTAGCCTGTCACCTATTATGCCCGCACTTGAAAAGGACCTTCAGCACCGCCCAGACTGCCTGATGGCAGCCTGTATTTACTGACAATGTTACCTATAAGGTTTCAATAGGCTGCCAATTTTTCCTCCAGCACTGTTTTCAATGCAGCCCATTCCGGTTGCAAAATAGAATACATAGCCGAGTGCCGGAGGCAGCCATCGGCGGCTACCTTGTGGCCTCGAATAACACCGTCGAGATGGCCGCCAATACGTTCTATCGCCCGTCTGGACACGGTATTGCGCTCGTCGGTTTGTATCGCCACCCGGTGCACCTCAAAACCCTCAAATGCCTGCTTCAATAGCAGGTATTTAGCGCTGGTATTGCAAGGCGTTCGCTGGGCCGATTTAGCCAACCAGGTATAGCCAATCTCCAGTGCATCGGGTCTATCGCTACGTTGCTGCGGGCTTCCCTCTGGCCAGGACCAGGGTTGATAACCGGCGTAACTGGTGCTGCCAATAACGCGGCCGCGCCAATGAATGGCAAAGGGAAAGCGATCTCCTTGGGCCCTTTGTGCGAGTGCCTGGGCAATATATTGCTGGCATTGCGCCAGCCCGATCGGGGTGTGGCTAAAAGAGTAGAGACTGGGATCTTCGCTCGAGGCGGCGCAGAGGTCTTCTGCGTGCTCAGGACATAGTGGGCTTAGTATCAGTTCGCCGAGGGATAGTGTTAGCGGTGCAAAGTCGATGGTCATTGGGCAGGCTCCTCAATAAAAGTAACAAGCTGTGCCCAGGCGAACGGCTTATATCCTGTGTCAATCGGCAATGGGATCAAGCTCAGAATCCCCGCGCTCCCCTGTGGTTAGTCCACAATTTCGCCAGTTACGCAGAGGGGAAAACACTATAGTACCGTTGCATACTTGTAAAGAGGGTGGCGATTGGCGGGTGGTTCTGTTATTTCATCGTCACATTGCCGATTATTCCAGAGCCAGAAGTAGGGTTTTGCACCGTGCCACGGTAGCGCTTGCAGATACCGACGGTGGTATGATGATGGATGGTAGTGTCTCGGTTGCGCAGCTGACTGGTCTCTAGAGAGGGCCGTGTTATACTGCCGCGCACTGTTACATCGCATTGCTAAGGCCGGTTGTGCCCTGCCTGCCCTCGACGGTACGGCTCTCCAGCGAGTGAGCTCAGCCCTGCCAATCACTGTATTAAAGAGACTATTATGGCCCTAGATAAAGAAACCCTCGATCAATTCGTCACGACGGTACAACGCTATGTCAACGAGCGGCTGAAGCCTATTGAGGGGCAAGTAGCCGAAGATGACAAAATCCCTGACGAAATTGTGCAGGAAATGAAAGATATGGGATTGTTCGGTCTTACCATTCCTGAAGAGTACGGTGGAATGGGTTTGAATTGCGAGGAAGAAGCCCACGTGATTATGGCCATGGGCACCACCTCCCCAGCTTTTCGTTCTAGCTTCGGTACCAATGTAGGCATTGGTTCCCAGGGCTTGGTAATGGATGGCACTGAAGAGCAAAAACAACAGTACCTGCCGGGTATGGCGACCGGCGAAATTATCGGTTCGTTTTGCCTGACTGAGCCAGAGGCAGGCTCCGACGCCGGCTCACTAAAAACTTCGGCCAAGCGCGATGGCGATGAGTTTGTTCTCAACGGCACCAAGCGCTTTATCACCAATGCCGCCCGCGCCTCGTTGTTGACAGTATTTGCCCGTACCGATCCGGACAAGCCAGGGGCGCGAGGGGTAACCGCCTTTCTGGTCGATGCCAACTTGCCAGGTATTAGTTTGGGGCGTGCCGACAAAAAAATGGGTCAACAGGGCGCCCATATTTGCGATGTGATTTTCGAAGACTGCCGAGTGCCGGCTAGTGCCATTTTGGGCGGCGAAAGCATGCTCAATAAGGGTTTTACCACCTCGATGAAAACCTTGGACCGGGGCCGGCTACATATTTCGGCGCTGTGCACCGGTACTGCGGAGCGGTTGATTGAAGACAGTTTGAATTATGCCATGGAGCGCAAGCAATTTGATCAGCCAATCTCCAGTTTTCAACTTATTCAGGCAATGTTGGCCGACAGCAAAACAGAAGCCTATGCCAGTAAATGTATGGTGTTAGATGCGGCCAAGCGGCGCGATGCCGGCGAAAAAATTACTACCCATGCTTCCTGTTGTAAAATGTATGCTTCAGAAATGGTTGGCCGAGTTGCCGATCGCGCCGTGCAAATTTATGGCGGTGCCGGCTATCTTGAAGAATACGGTATAGAGCGTTTTTATCGCGACGTGCGTTTGTTCAGAATATATGAGGGCACCACCCAGGTACAGCAAACGGTGATTGCCAAAAATATGATAAGAGACGCAAGTCAATAACGCTGCTATCCATTTGACAGAGGCTTGATCAGTTCGTGTTGGTCAGGGGGGGGCTATGACATGTCCTGATGAATTGTCATTTTTAAATAAGAAAATAAATTGACTATTAAAGCAGGACCTTTATGCCCGGCAAGTATTTGGCGGGCAGTTCCCCTCTCTTTCGATAGCTAATGTTTCCGCGTGCTTTGTTCACTTTCCTGGCTGTAAGCTCAGTGAACACTATTACGCTCCCACCAGCATTGAAGCCATTATTTCCGCATGTTTTTTTTAACTCATAGAGTATTGTGGGCACAAGCTTGTTTAACCGTGGGGTAGGTAGCAGCTATCGCGCCACATATTCTTATTCTGTTGATTCTCTAGGGAGGGCCCGCAAGTTTTTCTCATAACAAAGAGACTTTACTCCTTTTTCCACGGCCTTCTCAAGCCGATTCACTTTAAGGGTCACAATCCACCACTGAGCGGCCCCATCAATTGTTCAGGGCCATTATGCTTTTTGGCATAAACCGCGTAGGAAGATGGCCCTGCAGTGACTCCTTTTTCTCGATTTTCTTATCGAAAATTTTAATGATCTCTATTGTCAGATTTTCTCTCAGAGCCTACTACCATATTTCAATGGGGCCAATAGGTGGCAATAATAAGCACAGTAAGGCGAAGTTAACGAGGCGAGCACTGCGCAGCAGTTCTTTTAGCCATGTTGCTACAAGATGGAAAAGTTATAGCGCAATGTTTGCTATTCGCTCAATATGCGCAAATTAAATTAAGCACCTATATTTACTTAGCTTTTCCGCCGTCCGTATAAGCAATCGTCGCAAGCGCCAGTAGTGCCTTTATGTAGTTTTCACCGCTCGGATTATTGTTCAATACACTTACCGATACCGTCATGCCCTCGATTACCAGCGCGCCGGTCGTGAGGTGGGTGAATTCACTCGGTGAGCGTTGTTTGTCTGCTAGCAATGTTTCATTCACGTAGCTCATCACGTGGCCTACGCCCTTGGCAAACACGGGGTCAATTGGGATCGAAGCTAGCCGTCGCTCATCAGGGTTGACGCCATGCCGTTCGTGGATACCCTGCATTATTCTATCGAGCACCATAGAATCCATATTCATCGACTGGCGTTTGGGTAGAAAGCTCATAAGCAATATCAGTGTGTCGCCCTGTGCGGGCACCGCCCTGAGAGTCACTGCCGTGCCGGCGTCAGTGGGTTGCACCGTTGCTTGCCAGTCCTCAGGCAGGCCAACAGTAAATGTCCTATTTATTCCAATGCTGACTTCCTTTAACTGGACTCCGTTCTTAGTGCTTGCAAGTAGTTTACTGGCGCTCGGCTGTATGGTTTTAGCGGTACTTTCGAGTGGGCAGGGTTTATCCTGAAAGGCCACTTTTCCACTGGCATCGGTACAGCGATTGATAGCCAAGGCACTCCAGCTGGACAGGCATAGGCAGCATCCGCAAATAAACAGTTGTGTGAGTTTCATTAATACTACCCTTTTTTTATTAACGCAGTGAAATATAAGATGAGCTAGGCAGCGTGAAATCAGTCCATCTGGCCAATCTTTCCAAGTGTAGTACGTTTCGGTTACGTCCATGATATTGCCTTCGGCAGGCATTGCTCATATAGCAGGTAGGCCCTAATTTATGGCCTCTAGTATGCGGGCCGCAGTACTGCGGTTGTTAGTACTTTTTGAGATAATGCAAAGGCCCTACTATAGATTCTAATGCAGAAAAGTCCATTGTGTTAGGTGAGTAGTTCTAGCAATCACTGTAGGGCAATGTACTAGTGTGGATAGTCCTAAAAATGTCCAGACTACCCCCGCCAACAATAACTAGTTTTGAAAACGGGTAAAAATCGTTAGATCCATAGTGCATATTCGTTTGCTATAGTCATTTGGAGAAGTGCATTTTCCTGCGCCAATATTTACAAGTAACGACTTTAGTGCGCGATTATGTGCTGCTAATAGGCCGATAGTATTTTTGCATCGAAAAGGCGTTAGTATAGCCCTGCAAAGGCAGCAGTTTATCATTCAGTGATTTCCCTGTGTTTGGCATTCATTCTGGTCGCCTGTAGTAATGATTTCAGTGCAGTAGGGGGCATGCGCGAGTGGGTTCAAAAATCGGTGATTGCCGAATACCGAGGGCTTAGGTTAGAGTGGCCTAGAACGCAGGATTCGGGTCGAGTTGTGACAGTTCGCGAATATGCCGAATTCGTTTTTCAATGGGTTTAGTTGAGTGCCAAGGCCCTCGACAAGGCCCGCCGACTAAGGGATAAAAATAATGACGGTAAAGACCTTTGACTGGATTCAATATCACGCACAGGTGCGTGGTAATAAACTGGCATTTCACGATCTTCATTCAAACCGTAAGCTCAGCTACAGCGATCTGCACCAGCGCACGGCGCGATTATGTGGCGCACTACAAAATCAGATGAACGTAGTAAGGGGCGATCGGGTTGCCATGCTCTCTAACAACAGCTCTGATATGCTGGAGATATATTTTGCCTGCGCTCGTATCGGCGCCATCTGTGTGCCTTTGAACTGGCGGCTAACGGTGCCAGAGCTCCAATTCATTTTGGACGACTGTGAGGCAAAGATATTGATCCACGAGAACATCTTTGTGGATGCCGCCGAGGCGCTGCAAACTAGCTGTACTATTGAAACACTACTGGCGTTATCTGCCTCTGGAGATAACGCCTATGAAGCAGCCCTGGCGGGAGCGGAGCCCATTTATGACATGGTGGATCAGACTCACGACGATCTATGGTCGATCATGTATACCTCGGGCACTACGGGTCATCCCAAGGGGGCGATGATTACTCACGGTATGATTTTCTGGCAGTTAGCCAACGCGGTATCACCCTGTCGATTGAGTTCGGAAATGGTGGCGTTGACAGTTATGCCGCTGTTCCACGCCGGCGCACTGCATTTTTTTACTTCCTCCTGCGTGCATCTAGGTGGCAGCACTTACATTATGCGCACCGCCGATGCCGGTGAAATTATTCGGCATCTCTCCGACCGGAACAAGGGCATAACCCATTTTGGCGGGGTGCCGACCATACTGCAGAGTATCAGTCAGCATCACGGTTTCGCCGCGGCGGATTTCTCCAGTTTAGACTCGGTGATTTGTGGTGGTGCGGCGGTACCACTGGAGCTAATGAAGCTCTATCAGAGTGAGAAGAATCTGATTGTCGAGCAAATTTATGGCATGACCGAGACGAATCTAACCTCTGCACTGACGCGCAATAATGCCATGGAAAAAACTGGCTCAGCCGGTGCTCAGGTGTTGCACACGCAAATGAAACTGGTAGACGAGACCGGGGTAGAAATTACCAGCCCTGAAACCGTGGGCGAGCTATGGGTCAAGGGCCCCAATGTAACCCCGGGTTACTGGCGGCGAGAGCAAGCGAACCGCGATTCATACACCGATGGCTGGCTGCACACTGGAGATGCAGCTACTAGGGATGCCGATGGCTATTATTTTATTGTCGATCGCTGGAAAGACATGTATATCTCGGGCGGAGAAAATGTGTATCCAGCTGAGGTTGAAGATGTGTTGTACCAATTAGCTGAAATCGCTGAGGTCGCCGTTATCGGCGTAGCCGATGAAAAGTGGGGAGAAATTGGCTGCGCAGTGGTCGCACTTAAGCCAGGGGTAATCCTCGCTGAAGAGGATATATTACGTCACTGTGATGGCAAGCTGGCACGGTTTAAGCAGCCCAAATCGGTCTGGTTTATCGATGAGTTACCCCACAATGCTACTGGAAAAGTACTTAAAAGGGAGTTGCGGGACCAGTACCGCGGGTAATCAGGTGGGTTTGTGTTCCAGACAAACGGTGCGAGTGCGAGAATACGTGCAAGGGTTTATAGCCGTATTCGCCCCACCCGTTTGTTGGGTATTTATCGAAAGTAATGATCGAGCGGAACAGCGTCTGCTTTAACCATGGCATCGGTGTTGAAAGCAATCGTAAGCAATTAGCCACTTATAATAGTAGTCAATAATTCTGTTACGACTGCTTCGGTTTAGCGGAATATCTGCTGAATGTAACTAGTCAATAGTTTGGTACAACTGGTCGGCAAGCGTGCCGTCTTTGTATATCCCCGCTGCTTCCTGTGACATTGCTTGATAAACATCATCCGTTTCAATTTTCGCCATGTTCGACTCATAAGCCGCTAGGTTTTCGTGTCTTGATGTCCATGCGATGGTACGTGGATTGCCACCGATTTGGCGAACTAATTGTACCTCTAAGCCTTGAGCTTCCTTGATATGGGAGACAAATTTCTGCGCCATATCCAGGCCAGATTGGTCCTTTCCAGCTTGTAGTTCAACGCTACGTACAAAGATAATAGCCATGCTGAAACTCCTATTTTAATTGTTTGAACAAACATGCATTGATGTGTTCATTTGGAATCAGAATGATTCCAATAATCTAAGTCTAGGTAGCATATTTTCAAAGTCAAAATTTCTATTGTCTACACTGGCCATTGTCTAGTTAACAGTCGCTATGGTCTATATTTCTTGGATTCAAATCTGAAAAGTACTCACGAACCATTCAGTGGTTGTGCGTTTATCAATGATCGGAAATGTTTGCCTTAGATGAAAATTACAATACCAAATATTAGCAACAATTAATGATGCCGGTTTATTGAAGTTTGTTCCTCGAGGTAATCTGCAGTGGCATTTTAAGTGAATGTCCGAAAAGCGGCTCAATAGGGATGGTGTATTAAACGCGTAAAAGCACGCTGCCTGTCAGAATGATCGCGACAGCAGGTGTTCGAGGATTAGGGGTTTTTCGTTTTGAATATTGAGCTATCGCAGCACAACTTGGATTAAGTGTACCCTGGCGACGGGGGACTGAGGAAAATCATCCAGTGTTGATTTTCAACGCGAAATGGCTGAAGCGCAGTTGAGTCTCGACGACTCGCTGAGCAAGCCGTGTGCCGTTTTCCTGCGAATTAGGCGGGCCTTGTATCCCTGCAATGCCGTAGATACAAAAGCGAGGAAGGTAACGTTTTAGTATGAGGAAGTTTATAACCGATACTTATTTAGGATATCCAAGTAGCTGTTAATTTCCTGAGACACATTATTTTCAGGGTTCAGCTTTTTTGCGATGCTCATTGCCAGCTCTAGCTCCAGCATTGATTTTTGATCTTCATGGTCCAGGGAGTCAAACTCAGGCGAGGCGTTGAACGCAGTAAGGTCTGCAATAACTTGTTGTACTTCAGTCATGGACGCTGGGTCGTCGCGCTGCCAGGCATCAATTATCGAGTGCGCTTTGTCGAGCGTAGCAATTAAAGAATCACCCGGTTCGCTCTGCTCCAATACGTCACCGAAACGCTGAGTGAATTCAGAGAGTTCCGCCACACTGCTGGTGGTTTCACTGCTGTCGTTAGTTTCAGTCGCCGGACTGAGCGACTCGGCTTCCGAAGCTGAAATCAGCTCATATTCATATAGGCGGGACACAAAGTCCGGGGTAATTCGGATACTCTTGGGGCCGCTGGGAAAGAACTCTTCGTGTAATTTTTGGATATTTTGCGCGCGCGTTGAGATCTGGATATTATCGTCGGGGGTTTGATTACCGTTTGTCGTGGCACTGTCCGCCTCTTGCGTACTGGCAGCGGTTGACGCTGTCGCTGCTCCAGTACTGCTGCTTCCCTGAGAATAGGCTGCATCACTGGTGGTGGAACTGATTGTATTCATGTCAAAATCCCGTCAATTAAACATCCTTTTCGAACCTAATTAGCCTATATGCAATTTCCGGTCCCGTTCTTATTATTCAGCATCGCTATGGAAAAAAATGAGCCATCGTCGAGACAAACGGCTGTTCAGTGGGGCTATCTGGTGCTGGCTCGGCCAAAACCGAGAGTATTGAGGCTTAGCTTCTTTCATGGCGGCGCGAGTTCCCAATAATCCCCGACTCGATCGGTCTTATCTCCGTGTGGTGATACGTGGGGGCTGTTTACAACAATCTTGCATAGCACAATCTCTGCGTCAGCACTCAGCAGTAATGGGAGGGGGGTATCAAGGCAGTATTTAGGCTAGCTGTCTTGCGCTAAGGTGTACTAGGTCTGGTGCTCCGTTGTCCACACTAACCTAGGCTATGAATGATTTGAGCAGGGTTCACACTCAGGATTCAGTTTTCGTTCATGTATGAGCGTTATAATTCAAAGCTCCATATCGTAAGTAAAACTGGCAAACTAATGAAGAAAGAGTCGTTAAATAAATTACTTAGCTATCGTTTGATAGGGCGCCTTGTGCTGATTGTTAGCTTTGCCTCAACGCTTGCTGCCTGTGCTCACCAGCGCCACACCGGCCAGGCCAATGACTACCTACAACAGGGTCGCTACGAGCTGGCAGTCCGCGAATATCAACAAGCTCTAAAACTGAAATCTAGCAATATTGATAATCGTCAGCGTATGAAAATTGCGCAGGCTGAGCTCGACCGTTGGTTGGCTAAAGTGCGAGCGGGCGCAGACCAGGCCTATGACCATCAGCAGCTGGCTAAGGCATTGTTGTTGTACGGAAAAATAGTGCAATTGCAAAGTGACCCTCAATCACTAGGGCGCTACCAGCAGCTGCTGGATCAGTTAACTCGTCAACACGCACTGAAAGTTAATTTGCACTATGACCCTTTGCTGATGGGTGTCAATTTCGCGGATAACCTGCAAGGCATTGATATTCAAGCGGGACAAAATGCTGTGGATATTGTGATCGCACTTACAGATTATCAAAGTACCAATGATTATTTGGAAAGTGTGCAATCCCAAGAGTATCTGTCCGGTATTGAAACCTTAGTGAATCCTAATTATTTGTACACCCAGAACCGTATAGGTGAAAACCGGGTTCAAGTAAAAAAACTCCGGAAAAAGTTGAAGCGCCACCAATCAAGAAAGCGTTCACTCAATGCTGCCATTGAGCGAGTTCAGCTGACCATTACTCAGCATACCTCTGCACTGGCCAGTGAAAATCTCCAGCCTGATAAGTATGCTCGGCTCGAGCGAGCGCTTGGGAAGGCTCTACAGTCAAAAGTGGGCTTTGTGGCGAAACGCGAAGAGAATCAGAGAGCACTCGATAAGTATCAACGGCGCTATCACCACGCCGAGCACGATTTGAATGAGGCCTATGAACGTCTGGCTGATCTGCCGCCGACGGTAGATCAGGAGGTGTTTGATGTCTATAGCTATATGTTGGGAACCTTGAGGCAGAGCATGAGTGTTGATGTATTGATTGAGCAGCAAGGTCGCCGTCATATCCAGACCGCGATGTTCTCTCGTAGTGATAGCGAGCACAGTGGACACCCGGCCATTGGGCTGTCGGACAAAGACGCCATTGAGCTCAGCTCCCGGCAAATGCGTGCGGAAGCCAACAAATCGGCGGCGACACTTGCCAGGATCTACTTGCAGGAACAACGGGACGCACACCGTCATATATTGGCACTTAAGCGCCAGCGAGAAACCCATCCCGCAGAGCAATTGGAGCTTGCTGTCGGCTATCTATTAGCCGGCGATCAATCGCGTGATGCAACGCTTGAAAGTGAGGTGCGTCTGTACTTGTCCAGGGAATATGGTGTGGCAGGAGAGTTTCCTGTTCACCACTTGCTAAACCTCTATAAACCAGCTCAATGAGGGCTACCGCTTTGTGGCTGAGAAGAGTATATTGCACTCGCTCAGCAATAGGGCAATCCATACTACAGCGAGAGGTTCAACGCTAATGACGAGCGGAAAGAAATATCACTTCAAGGCCATACAAAACGATTCAGGCTGGACCGGTCAGATTATCCGTCGCGTGAGCTCAAGCAGGGCCATGGTGTCTAAGCAGCAAGACGGTTTTGCCTCAGAAGAGGAAGCTAAGGCTTGGGGTGACCTTGAGCTGAAAATGTTTTTAGTGAAGCAAGGCGAAAGGAACGCCCGAAAATCTCGATAGGTATTGGCTATTCCGCGGTTAATTGTCCCGGTTAAACCTTGCTCGTGGGTATTCTTGTCGATAGTACCGGGCCCATTAATTCGCGGGATTCTCATACGGTATCGGCGACAAATCATTATTTGACACGTGCAGCCTGTCCATATCGTAGTAATTAATCTTTGTTCTCAGGCCGATCATTAACTACTCACCAGTAGGCTAATGAAGCTTAATTACTGCCCTTCATCGCTAGATGATAGCCGGTGCACGGGATAGTTTTGCGTGTGCTTTTCAATGAAACGATACGTTATTATTACTTGCCAAAGAAGACGCTGAAGCTCGGGACGTTCGTCTTTGGCCAGTCCTCTGCTGGTATAACTGTTCATATTTGCTCTTGTCAGCGATACAGTAAATGGGTGGCTACCGGCTTCTAGTAAAATGTCCGCTGCTTTCAGTCCAAACAACGACTTATGGGCGAAAAAAATTGTCGCCAAACTTCATTTTTTGAGGCCCTGTGTGGGTTTCAAATCTAACGTTAAAGCTTCGATACAATTGTGCACCACCCAAGGCCGACACGCTGAAATGTAGATGAGCGCCACTGCTGTAGCCGGTGTTGCCTACGGCGGCTATTTCCTCTCCGGCACTAACACTATCCCCTTCCTGAACTAAAACACTTTTTTGGGCGAGGTGTAAGTACTTGGCAATCGTGCCGTCGTCGTGCTCAATCCAAATGTGATTTGCAGTGGCCTCACCGGTCGAGCTATTGGCAGAAGAATTCTCGAACAGGCTAACAACTATGCCCTTACGGGCTGCATATACTGGCTCTCCTTCGGGTATTGCCCAGTCGATAGCGTAAATATTTCCAGGGTGATGCGTAGACAAGCTATCGTGACTTTGAGTTACGCGATAGCGAGCATCTACTGCATAGGGTAGCGAGTAAATAGTGTCATCGTCATGAATTCCAGGCGTATGGCCATAATGTAGTCGAAACTCGAAACCCCAGCCGTTCTGGGGGGCGGGAATACGGAGCAGCTGAATCGACTCTGGTTGCTGTAAGCGCTGCGAATCCAGTTTAACATGCGCTAAGCTGCCCTGAAGAAACAGCTTGAAGCTCAGTGGTTTAGTGGATTTGTTATCCAAGACTAAGCGCACTGTTTCTTTCTGGTACACTCTCACACAAACTAAATCTGCACTGCAAACTGTCTTGATAGGCGGTGCTTCAACACCGTGGCTACTTGCCGCCATTACGCTCAGGGCCCAGTATGTTAAGGCACGAACCGATCGAAGAAACGTTTGCCTGCAGTCGTCATATTTCAGCCAGAGAGCCATATTCAAGCGTTGCCGAGAACCAGATTAAACTGGTGTAAGGGCAGTCCGGAATCACTATCAAGCTCAGCATCGGTAATAAGCAATTCACGTAGCGCGGGTGTTACCTTGGCGATTTCGAAGTCTTGCTCCAGTAGGGGATCGCCGCGGAAATACATCTGTGTCGTTATCGTGGAAAAACCTAATTTAGATACTTTGAAATGAATGTGACGACAGCGCCAGCCCCGCCCGCCCAGTGCCTCTAATGGGTAGGGCGCGGGTTTTATCGTTTTTATCGCATAGCGCCCCAGGGCATCGGTTTTCACCATACCCCAGCCCTGAAAAGCAGGATCCAGCGCAGCCGTATTGAGGTCGTCTGGATGGGCGTAACGGCCATGATGATTTGCCTGCCAAACGTCAACCACAGCATCTACCAACGGCTTCCCATCGACCCCCATCACAATACCGCGTACCAATATGATTTCTCCGGTGGCGACATCTGTGCGACCGTCGATGCGGGTTAGATCGAGATCAGTATCCTGTTGTTCCTGTATCGGGTGAAAGGGGCCTTCCACCTGTGCGGGTGTCGGTACTTTTTGTTTTAAGGCGGCATGTACAGTGAGCGGAGGACTAAGTAACAAGGCGGCACCCAACCCCATATTCTTTGTCAGTCTACGTCTAGATAATGTAAAGTTTCTCATACTCTGCTCTCCTCAGTGGCGATTTTGCCCCCCTAGGGGTAGCGCTGCTCTTATTGTGAAACCGATAAAATCGAGGCTAGAATCTGCCGACGTGAATACTCGTATAGCCAGTAAGGCTGTGTTTTAAAGCGGTCGCGCCAATATCAGCGCCATAATTCAGTGTAAATGCCTCGGACGTCGCTAGTAGGGCTACATAAACACGCTGGCGGGTGAATAGAGAAAACCCACACTTTTTCGCTCACTACACCTTTGATATTTGAGCTATGGCAATGGATGTCGCGTTAGAGGTGGCTCGCTTAGCGACCGAGTGATTTACCATCACGCACTGAATACAACACATTGTGCGTTGGTAATGATTTTAGTTACCCTATTATAGTTGTCATTTTTATTATTGAGCGGATTTTTCAAAAGCGTCAACTATAGTGTGAATATTACATCCAAAAAAGGAGCCTTTGATGATTTTCCGGCAGCTCTATGATCTAACCTCGTCCACTTTTACCTACCTACTTGCCTGTAAGCGAACCGGTGAGGCTGTATTAATAGACCCTGTCTATGAATTGGCGCAACGCGACTTGGCGCTGATTTATGAGCTGGGCTTGACGCTAACCCACGTCTTAGATACGCATTGTCACGCTGATCACGTCACCGCCTCATGGGAGCTAAAACGCCATACAGCATGTAAGAACGGTAGCGCAAAAACTATTGGTGCCAGTAATGTCGATTTGGCGTTAAGCGATGGCGATGTCATCCACTTTGGAGATGAACATCTCGAGGTACTAGCAACACCAGGTCATACCGATGGTTGCTTATCGTTTGTCATGGCAGATCAAAATCGAGTATTTACCGGAGATGCGCTGCTGATTCGCGGCTGTGGTCGTTGTGATTTTCAACAAGGTGATGCGCGGCGTTTGTATCAGTCGGTGACGAAACGAATATTCAGCTTGCCGGAAAACTACGCGGTCTATCCAGGTCACGATTACAGCGGCCGGTTGCAATCATCGGTCGCTGAGGAGATACAATTTAATACACGTTTAGGTGGTCAAGCGTCGGAGCAAGACTTTGTAGGTTACATGAATGCGATGCAGTTGCCTCATCCGAAATTAATTGATCATGCGGTACCGGCGAATTTAAAAAGCGGTCGTCCCGATGAAGATCAAAGTACGATGAAAGTTAATTGGGCCCCGGTTCAATTTAGCTACTCTGGTGTTCCTGAAATTGACGTTGAATGGGTGATTAACAATCGCCAGAGGGTTCACATTTTGGATGTTCGGGAGCCCAGTGAGCTGGATTCGCGCGTAGATCGATTGGCCGACTCGCAAGTCATCCCCTTGGCGCAATTACGAGGTCGAATCGATGAGATTTCCCGCCATAAACCGATTGTCTGTTTATGCCGCTCTGGGCGGCGTTCTGCGATGGCGGTATCGATATTGCTAAACTGTGGGTTCGAGAACGTTGCCAACGCCGCCGGTGGCATGCTGCGCTGGCAGGAATTCAGCTAGTCAGCTTGACGCCGCTATACCCTGTTATCAGCTCAGCCCTGAGAGTAGTCGTCACGCAGCAACGTGAATGACGAATTTACAGTCAGTCCTTATTCCGTTGCAGGTAAGTAATCAAAAACTGATCGACAAAGCCTAGTTTTCGATACACCGGTTTTCCCGCTTCTGAGGCCTGTAGAACAACATGCTCCGCCTGCCATTGCTCGGCACGTTGAATGAGAAAACGCATCATTTGCGTCGCGTAGCCTTTGCCCTGATGATCCGCCGGTACGCCTATCTGGTGAATACCTACAACATCACCGGTCTTAAATAGTAATCCCGTTGCCACAGGCTTAGAGTTATGGTTATACGCCAGCACTATCTTGGTATGCTCACAGGTCAGCAATGGTACAATAACACTGGCATCAATGTTATAGCCAAATGCGCTGCTTCCAGTGGCAGCCCAGGTTACTAGTTTAGTATCATCGCTAAGGCATTCAAACTGAATCGGGTGTCGAGTCACAGCTTGGCTATTAACCGGCTGTTGTTTATCCAGTCTCAATGCCATGGCGGTGTGTTGAACCGCCGGTTGCCAGTCACGGCTCTCACGCACTAGTGCATCAACAGATGCTTGCGGTGCGGCTGATCCATCCTCTGTGATGGCGGGCCAAAGCGGAAATAGGGTTGATTCAGGTGCGTTCAGTGCAACGTTTTCCAGGCTTGTTGCGGATACCGGCCATGCCATGTCGGCCCATACCCGGTTGGGCCAACTGACGTTTTCACGCAGTTGAATATGATCATTCTTATACAGTAATCGAGCGCCGTAGTGTTGCCACAGTTGGGTTAGATTGTTGAGGTTAGCGCTATCAATATGCATAATATTTTTCTCCATTTACTAATGCGACCCCAGCGAAAAGTGCGAAAAATCCCATCAGTTTTTGCAAGGTAACCGGGCTTTGTGGTAATTCAAACCAGCCAAAATGGCTGGCGATCGTGGCAACCAAAAGCTGACCAGCTAGAGAGTAAACAGTCATCGGCCCGATGCCCATTTGTGGAATTAAAAAGTACAGCAGTCCGACACCCAGAGCCCCCAGCGCACCACCGGTAACCCAAAGGTACACTGGCACAGTTACTAGGTCCGTCGCCTTGATATCGAATTTCCCGGTGGCCGCAACAAGGCTTAAACACACTAGGCAGCCCACCATAAAGGCAATGCCGGTACCCAACAGGCTATTGTGTAATAAAACGCCCAAACGTGCGTTAAGTGTGGCTTGCAGTGATATCGCTACTCCCGCAAAAATCGCCAGAAGTGGTAGATAATTCATCTCACACCTCCCGCAGAAAGTCGCCGTTCGAAAATCGGACCTTGGGTTTATGTGCATGTTGATCGGCAGTATGGCGGTACCCCAGCGTACATGCCACCGAGGTGGTTAGGTCCAGTGCTGATAAACCCAACACCTCGTCAAATCCGGCGGGATCGATACCCTCCATGGGGCAAGTGTCGATACCGCTGACTGCCGCTGATGTGAGTAGGTTACCGAGTGCAATATACGCCTGTCGGTGCGCCCATTCAATTACCTGTGCATTCGGTTTCCCTCCCAGCGTTTCAATTAGATAGGAGCGAAAGTCTGCAAGTTCACTTGCCTCCTTGCTATTGATATGGGCTTGCTGATGTAAGTAACGATCAATAATCGATTCGATGCCGGCGGTGCTCACGGCAAATATTAAAAGATGTGAACATTCAAGTATTTTGTCTTGCCCCCAAGAGTGTGCCAGTAACTCCTGGCGCACAGCGAGGTCATTGACTTGAATGATTTGGTAGGGTTGTAGTCCATAACAGGACGGGGTAAGGCTGGTGGCGCAAATTAAATCTGCGATCACAGCGCTGGGGATAATGTCGTCAGAAAACTGTTTAACAGCGTAACGCCAGTTTAACGCTTCAAGTAATTTCATGGATTGGCCTCTAGGGTGATAATTCATTGGGTACTGCTGGTTAGCAGCAGATAAACGAATCTTATGTGGCCGAGGCAACAGAGGCATTTACATAGGTTGATGGATTGGCAATTTTTTCCGAATACGGCTTAATTGCGTGGGCGTAATACCCAAATGAGAGGCAATATGGTACTGGGGAAGGCGCTCTACCAGGCTGGGACATTCAGTTAAAAAGCGTTGATAACGAGCGGAGGCATCTTGTTGAACCAGTGCAATCTCCCGATCGTCTTTATCCAATAGCCAGTTTTTTTCAAGATAGTAGATCTGAAATAACTTAAGATCCTCGTATTCAAGCAGTAATCGTCTGAACGCCAAAAAATCGATTTCGATCAAAGAGGTTTCTTCCAGTGCATCAAAACCAAGTTTTGATGGTGTGTTAGTCAGCAGTGCAGACATTGCTCCTGGGAATGTACCCTCATCAAAAAATTTTTTATTGTACTCATTGCCTTTATCATCATAGACAAAACCACGAATCAACCCCTTAAATACCCAGGAAAAAGTAGAGGGAATATCGCCCACTTGATACAGTACTTGGTGCTTTTCCAGATGTCTGATGTGTGTCGCTGACTTCAGTGCCTGCCAAGTGGTGGCGCTGATGGGTGTATAGGCATCAAAAGCCTGTTTAAACGCATGATAGGTGGGGGCATTGTCGGGCATAACATCGGCTGTGCAGGGGAATATAATGGTAGTATACCAGTAACTGAAGATGGGAAAAACCACGACGGGCAGGCCTTTGCCGCGGCTGGAACTAAATCACTAAAAAGTTAGGGCGAACTAGAAGCGTCTCGCTAGATTGGGCTGTCATTGCAGGGCGGAATGAGACTAGTGACTAGCGAGCCGGCGATTAATGTAGTCCCGCATTGCTCGGATGCAATCGTCTGTGGATTCTGAGGCTCGGTGGGCAAAAGCGTGAGGCATTTCAGGATAAAATACGTAGTCAGTTGCTACACCGCTATTTTGTAACGCGGTCAGTAACGAAAAGGTCATCGGGCGAGGAATATTTCCATCTTCGCCTGGTTGCACGACCAACACAGCGGGTAGATCTTGTTTGTTTGGGCCAATCTCATCGCTAAGAATTCGCTGCACGCTGGCATCTTTCATGGCCGCGACACTAGTAAAGTAGTTATCATGTGCTTTCACCAATTGATTTCGTTTTATCTCTTTGGCATAGCGATAACGGTATTCGGGATCAGACACTGGCCACAGGGCAATGACATAGTCGACACTGGCATCGACTGAATCTACATTTATAGTTGTTAGGCCACTGCTAATAATGGGTGTACCTAAGTGCATTTTTGCATTGGGTTTTAAACCCGCGAGTAAGGCAAGATGGCCACCAGAAGAGCTGCCTATCAATCCAATCTTGTTTGCGTCAACGGAAAGTTGGGTGGCATGAGTTTTTAGATAGCGAACACCACTACTGGCATCTCGACTTCCCAGCGGGTGTTGATGGTCTGGCCCCTGGCGAAAATCAACCGCCAAAACATACAGGCCAGAAGAGGCCAAGGCTTTGTTATACAGTTCCCCCGCTGTGCGGTCGTAAAAATTCCAAGCTCCGCCATGAACCTCTACTGCGGCAGGTAAAATCCCTGTTTTTATAGGTCGATAGCTGCGTGCACGCAGCTCAATTCCGTCAACTACTGCGTAAACAAAATCTTTCTCCTCAACGTCGTATTGACCGACTGTGTCAAGCGCTAGTGGGCGGGCATTAATGTTTGAACTGAAAGATAGGATGACGAGGGTTAGGAATAGAAAGCGTAGCATTGTAAATACTCTTCGTTAGTGGATTAATTTGTACGGCAAGGCAGAGTATGCCGACTTGTTGTTCGTGGTAGTGGTTGCGCCATGGGGTCATCATTTGTTGCTAGCTGCAGATGAACAGCGAAACAACTACATCCATTTGTAATGGGGTCGCACTGCAGGGGGTCTTGGATTGTTCTTTCTTTTTCCAGGTCGACAATTTTTTAAGGTTCGCCGAACTCAATCATTGAGTTTTTGACGTCGGTGTATATCTCCCTGAGTTAATGGGGTCTTGGCAACAATAAGAGGCGAGGATCAACGTTTTAATTGCACCGCGCCTATCTGGATTCTTTAAGTTTGATGCCCGTTACCCTAAGCCAATTACATCCCTGATAGCAAAAAGGCGGAGACTCGGCCCGGCAGTATACCTAGTGAATTAGGTTGAGTATATGAGTAGGGCCGGCGGAACAATACGGCAGGTGGTAGTTGCGAGCAGTGGTAGTGACATGGTCATGTTAGTTGCTTTCCATAGC
>Ga0105355_10001887_pt1 | contig 19209 bp, 18 predicted proteins | sample GOMGulsemesocosm_2_FD_83508 | JGI IMG/M metagenome (GOLD analysis project Ga0105355, IMG submission 83508) | Methane-oxidizing microbial communities from mesocosms in the Gulf of Mexico - GOM9C Gulf of Mexico | ecosystem: Environmental > Aquatic > Marine > Cold seeps | place: Gulf of Mexico... | reverse complement strand
GCCAGTAACTACGAGATGAAATTTGCCCTGCAGGACATGTTCATCAATGGCATCTTTGATGGTGCTATGTCGATGAACAAGGATAAGTCGATCACCAGCATGGTCGACACGATTCAATTTGCAGGCAAACCTTTGGTTATTAATTCGGCGTCGGCCTACGGCTCATTGATGCGCCTATCGGATCAACGCCTCGTTCGACCTCTACTCGCATTTTGTCAGATATCCTTGTCCGAGCGGCGCAAGTCCATTGAGCGTTCTACCAATAAGCAGATTCCCAACCGCTTTATGATCTCTGACTTTGAGTTGTGCAATTTAATTGGTCTGCCGGTTAAAAAAGTGAATCGCCTTGCAGTCACAGAAATTTTCAAGCGTATCGCCAATACGATCTTCCGGATTGATTCAAGCTTGAACCCGACATTTCAAAAAATGGTGCGCTTTGATAACAGCTTTGTAGACTGGAAAGACATTCAAATGCAGGTTATCTCCTCTTTTGATGAAGGGGCCGACACAGACGCCCAGGGGGTATTCAGTTTTTCCCTCGATGAGCGCCTGTTTATGACCATGCTGTTGGTGAAAAGCAATAAACAGAATTTATTCAAAGCGCCATTAAGCCTGGCCAAAGACAGTTCGGGTGTAATACACGCATTGTTCAATTGGGTAAGAAGAACCGCGAAGAAGGGCGATTCAGAAGCGCTATGGGGCGACAACGCCTTGTCCATTCCTGATATTCACGCGGCTGTTCTCCCCAACACCACCTTGACCTATTTTTCTGCGAACCTGAAAAGTGGCTTGGCCAAAGGCCTTCAGTATGAAGATGAGGTGTCGGCCAGTTATTTGATTCACGCGATCGAGATCAAGGTGGATAAAACAAGCTTCCGGCATAAATTTCAGTTCAGAATAGACCTGAATGACCAGGTGATCGGGCCTGCGGCCATTAATTTGGCGAAGATTAAAAAAGCCGAATCAGAACAACAGCAAAAACAACGATCGCAGTTGAGTGTTGGTGCGGTAATCGATAGTAAAGCGCTCTTGAGCACTTTCGAGCCATCCAGTGAGACACTCAAGGCCTTGTTGGCCAATGGCTTCGATAAACGTTTGCTGCCCCAGCGCGTAGCCGCGTTCATTAAATTCTATTCAAGCTTGGCCTCACTACCGGCTAATCTAGATGAAAAGTTTTTAATCTATGAAAATAACCGCCTCTCTATGAGCGCGGCCAGAAAGCTCAATTCAAATCAGCATTCAGCGGCCGGGGCTCGAAGTATCCGCGACCTGCCTATTAGCGAACAGCTGGGTGATCACAGTTGGGCTGAATCATTGCCTAATCAAGGGGCTGATACTCGTGAAGAGCACAATAGCCAAACAGTCATTGAAGGCGAGGCTGAGGTAGTTGACGGATGAACACCGAAACAGCAATTACCCATGAATATTTAATGGCTGGTGACATTCGCCCAGATCATGTGGTCTCATTATCGGGTTATGAAAGGCATGCCGCGGTTGTTGTGAATGTACAGCCGAGCGCGGATTACTATAATGTTTTGATCACTTTGGAAACGGGTCATAGGAAGAGCTTTCCCATCGACTTTCCCCTAGTCGTGTTTAGTGAGTAGTCATTACTTGCTCAGGTGCCATCGAGATGTCTAAACAACATTGGAATTCCATGGTTCCCGAACTCAACGTGACTGACTTCGAAACCTCCTTACAATTTTATACGGATGTTCTTGGGTTTAAGGTGCTTCATACACGTGAGAACCCAGATTTTGCCTACCTTGATCAAGAAAATGCTCAGCTTATGATTGAGCAGTGGCGGGGCGATAGCTGGAATACCGGTGCGCAGGAGTATCCATTAGGGCGTGGGGTTAACTTTCAAATAGAACTGAAAGACATCTCAATTTCTTACAAAAAATTGATCGCTAAGCATTACCCACTGTTCGTGGATATGCAGGAAAACTGGTATCAATGTAACGGCATTGAAATGGGTCAAAAGGAATTTCTTGTACAAGATCCAGATGGTTATCTACTGCGATTTTGTCAAAACATTGGCGAGCGTTAATTTTCACTATTAAATATTTAAAGGAATAAATATGATTACGATCCATCAACTTACAGAACTTCTGGGTTGGGCATCCATCATTAATATCGGCTATTTATTGATGAGTACATTAGTTTTAATTTTAGCCCGAGAGTTTGTGGTGTCAGTGCACGGTAGACTCTTTAACGTGAGCTCCAAAGATTTGCCATCAATCTACTTCAATTTCCTTGCCGGCTACAAAGTCCTGTCATTAATATTCTGTATTGTTCCCTACGTTAGTCTTAAGCTAATGGGAAATTAAAGCAGTCAAGGATTGAAAGTCACTATAAGTTATATAGCTAACTTATCAGGAGTATTGAATGAAGTCAGTCCCCTACACGGTTGAGGTTATAGAGAAGCTAAGATGGAACTCCCACCTGGGTAAACACAGCCACTTTTATGCTTCTCAAAAAGGCCGCCACTTGCACATATTGTGTGGTATACCCATTGTTGTCATTAACTTGATTTTAGGCTCAGTATTTTTTGCCCTGTTGGGCACTGATCTACCTGATTGGAGTAAATGGGTAGGCGCTATACTCGCCTTAATCGCAGCGCTTCTTGGTGGAGTTCAAACATTTTTTAATTTCAAGAAGAGTTATGAAAGCCACCGTGAAATAGGCAATGAATACCTGGCGGTTGCGAGAGAGTGTGAACGACTTATCGCCTTGTACTTTGATCGTATTTTAGATTTAGAACACCTATCCAATGAGATTGAATCACTTAATACCCAATACTCTTCCATTAACCAAAGAGCAGAAGAATATATTGTGTCAGAGAGGGCTTACAAGAAAGCCCTAGATACTCAGAATAAAAAAACCGAGAAGGAGCCGTCATTAATTCAGAAGGTACAGGCTTTAAAAACAGGCGAGGGCAATAACCCTTGAACGAAATGTCGAGATGGGGCTGCCTGTATACAAGTGGAAATATAATAAAAATCTTATCGACAGTTATGTTGATACTTTTTACTTGTTGTATTCCTTATGCGTTTGCAAACGACACGGTTTTGGCTGCTGCGTACAAAAACCATAAAAGTGATTTTCAAATCCAGGGCCGTGGCTTTGTAATAAAGCAGTTGGCCGATGACAATAAAGGCAGCCGTCACCAACGTATTTTAATTCGGCTGGCGTCGGGGCAAACCCTGTTGATTGCCCACAATATTGATTTGGCGCCGAGGGTTAAAGCCTTAAAAGAGCAGGACGTCATTGAGTTTTATGGCGAGTACGAATGGAATAAAAAAGGCGGCGTTGTCCACTGGACCCATCGAGACCCCAAAAACAACCACGCACATGGATGGTTAAGGCATCAGGGAAAAACTTACCAATGAAGCGACTAATCAAAAGTCGGTGAATTACTAATCTCTGCGGTTACCATTCGTTATCGCATACCGTTACTGAAGGTTTCCTGCAAGGTTGTCGACATGGCTTGGCAAGCGGCAGACAGAGGGTAGCGGCGGTTGGTAATTAAACCCACCATTTGTCGAATAGAAGGCTTTACCAGAGGCAGGCAGTGCGCGCCCAACTCGTTCATCTGCTGTTCGCAGAGTGAGGGCACCACACTGACCCCGAGTCCGTTGGTCACCATACGACCTATGGTGGTTAGCTGGTGGGTCTCAAAAGCAGGGCAGAGTGACAAACCTTCGCCAGAGAACTCTTTGGTGATTAATTGGCGTACACGCGAGGGCGCCTGCAGCGTAATAAAGTCAGACTCGAGCAGTTTACGAGCGCTGACCTGCTTGTTCTTAAGCAGTGAGTGGCCTGTGGGCAGTACTGCAACAAACCTGTCTTCAAACAGGGGAGTAAAGATTAAGTCGTCATTGTCGCCTGCCTCATTATCTCGGTGATCAAAACTGATACCAAGCTCTACACGTCCACTGCGCACCATAGCGACGACATCTTCGGCAATCACATCGTTAAGTGCTATTTTTACTGCAGGGTAGTTGTCCTTGAAATGACGAATCGCAATCGGCAGCTGATTACCGGCAAAGGAGGGCATGGCGGCAATGCTGATTTTCCCTTCACGCAGAGCAAAGCGATTGTGTAAGTTATCGAGGGCGCCGTCCCAGTCAGCGAGCAGCCTAAGGGCAACCGGGTAGAAGCTCTCGCCCTCGGGTGTCAGTGCGAAGGTGCGGGTTGTTCGTACCAGCAGCTGACCCCCTATCGTTGTCTCCAATACTTTAATGGCGCTGCTCAGTGCGGGTTGCGAAAGGTGGATGGCGTTGGCGGCTTCGGCAAAGCTATTGGCTTGTACGACGGCGACAAATGCGCGGACCTGTTTAAGCGTTACGTTCATAGGTGATCAATAACTCATTGATTTGTTTTTTGGATCAATCAATCGATTATATCGATTTGATCAATTTAGCGGCTCGGGGCATGCTTAGCAACAAGTAAAATGAATGCAACTCTTTCAGCGTACTTACCGGGCGCTGATGGGCATAAGCCCAGACAGTTAACTTAGGAGTAGGGTCGATGGCTGGTTTTGACAAGGTAGTGGGCAGTTATGAGGAGGCGATGGCGGGGTTAGTCGATGGCATGACCATCATTGCTGGCGGCTTCGGCCTCTGTGGCATCCCAGAGAACCTCATCAATGAGGTAAAACGCAAAGGCACCCGTGATCTAACGATTGTCTCAAACAACTGTGGCGTGGATGGTTTTGGCTTGGGTGTGTTGTTGGAAGACCGTCAAGTTAAAAAGATGGTTTCCTCCTACGTGGGAGAGAACAAACTGTTTATGGAGCAATTGCTCGCCGGCGAGCTTGAGGTAGAGCTTACCCCTCAGGGAACACTGGCTGAGAAGATGCGTGCCGCGGGTGCCGGAATACCGGCTTTTTATACCGCTACCGGATATGGCACCGATGTGGGCAAGGGCAAAGAGGTGAAAACCTTTAACGATCGTAACTATATTTTAGAAGAATCCATCTTGGGCGACTTCGCCATCGTCAAAGCGTGGAAGGCCGATCGCTTTGGCAACCTGGTGTACCGCCACACGGCGCAAAACTTTAATCCGATGGCGGCAACCGCTGGCAAGATAACCGTGGTTGAAGTGGAGGAGCTAGTTGAGCCAGGCGAGTTAGACCCAGCCCATATTCATACGCCGGGTATCTACGTTGACCGATTGATTGTCGGCACCTTTGAGAAACGCATTGAACAGCGCACGGTTCGCTAAAACAGAATTAAGAGCAGGAGAAGGACTATGGCTTTAACTCGAGAGCAGTTAGCAATGCGCGTCGCCCGTGAATTGAGCGACGGTTTTTACGTAAACCTGGGCATTGGTATCCCAACACTGGTCGCCAACTACGTGCCGGACGGTATGGAAGTGATGCTGCAGTCGGAGAATGGTTTGTTGGGCATGGGCCCCTTTCCAACAGAAGACGAAATTGATGCGGACATGATCAACGCGGGTAAGCAGACCGTCACCGCAGCTATCGGCGCGTCTATATTCTCATCGGCTGAATCCTTTGCCATGATTCGTGGCGGCCACGTGGATCTCACGGTACTCGGCGCGTTTGAAGTAGATGTGATGGGCAATATCGCCTCTTACATGATTCCCGGCAAGCTTATTAAAGGCATGGGCGGCGCTATGGATCTCGTAGCCGGTGCCGACAATATTATCGTCACTATGACGCACGCCTCTAAGCACGGTGAATCGAAATTACTGGCTAATTGCACCCTGCCTTTAACCGGTGCTGGCTGTATTAAAAAAGTCGTAACGGATTTGGCTTACATCGAAATTAAAGACGGCAAGTTCTGGCTTAAAGAGCGTGCGCCGGGGGTTTCTGTCGAAGAAATTGTTAAGTTAACCGCCGGTGAACTGGTGGTGCCAGAGCATGTTCCAGAGATGCAATTTTAAACACACGTAATGAATATTAGTGCAGGCAGTGGAGAATATTAATGGTTGTAAATACAGGTCGTAAGGTCGTCATTGTAGACGCTGTTCGTACAGCGTTGGGTAGTTTTAATGGCGCTTTAGCGTCGGTGCCTGCCCATGTGCTGGGCGCTAAAGTAATAACCGCGTTGCTCGAGCGAACCGGTGTGTCGGCGGATAAAATCGATGAAGTGATCTTAGGCCAGGTGCTGACAGCCGGCTCTGGTCAGAACCCTGCACGACAGTCGGTCCTTGAAGCGGGTTTGCCAGAGTCCTGCCCTGCGATGACCATTAATAAGGTGTGTGGCAGCGGTTTGAAGACTGTACACCTCGCGGCCCAAGCCATTATTTGTGGCGACGCTGATATTGTGATCGCTGGCGGCCAAGAGAACATGAGTTTGGCACCGCACGTGTTGCCAAAATCTCGCCATGGCCAGAAGATGGGCGACTGGCCACTGAAAGATACCATGGTCACTGATGGTTTGTGGGATGCGTTCAATGATTACCACATGGGTGTTACCGCTGAGAATATTGCAAAAAAGTATGACATCAGCCGTCATGATCAAGATGAATTTGCTGCTGCTTCACAGAGTAAAACCCAACAGGCCAAGGCGCAGAATAAATTCGATGATGAAATTATCCCTGTTGAGATTCCTCAGCGTCGCTCAGATCCTTTGGTGTTCTCCAGCGATGAATTTCCTCGCGCGGGTACGACGACGGAAGGCTTGAGCAAGTTGCGTCCAGCGTTCGACAGCAATGGCTCTGTAACGGCCGGCAACGCCTCAGGAATTAATGACGGCGCGGCTGCGTTATTGATCATGAGCGAAGAGAAGGCCAAAGAGCTTGGACTGACACCCTTAGCGAGTATTTCCGCTTACGCGAGTGCGGCGGTTGACCCAACCATTATGGGCACTGGGCCGATTCCTGCCTCGAAAAAGTGTCTGGAAAAAGCAGGCTGGGTTATTGATGACCTTGATTTGATCGAGTCGAATGAAGCATTTTCCGCGCAATCACTGAGCGTGAATCGTGAGCTTGGTTGGGATGCCAGTATCGTCAACGTGAACGGCGGCGCAATCTCACTCGGCCACCCGATTGGGGCTTCTGGTGCAAGAATCCTTGTCACACTGCTTCATGAAATGAAACGCCGTGAGGCGAAAAAGGGGCTGGCCACTCTGTGCATCGGTGGCGGTCAGGGCGTTGCCATTGCGGTGGAGCGTTAGCAAAAAAGAAAAATTATATCATTGCCTTTTTAAGGCAATGATATTTTCTTTACCTCTTTCTATGTATCCCGCCTCGCTTAGATCAGTCGAACTGTGAATAAGAAAATATAGCCATATTATTTACCTTTAGAGTTGTGTCACAAACAAAGAGATAAGTGTCTTAAGTGGATTGCCGTTGTCTAAATACCGTAATTGCGGAGTGTAATCGTATGTAAAGTAGTGCCCGTTACTCCTGACAATCTAACCCGAAACAAAAAAACAGGATATTATCCTCGGTTATTATTCTGGGTAAAATAAGTCGCATATTGGTTCAAGTAACGACTCAAGATGGATTATTTGAGACATGAAGCTGAATTGTATCGAGGTTTTTGAGCGCAGCTATTAAGCGTCACACCCTTTCCATAACAGCCGTAGCTCACCTTAATGCACACAGCCCCCCATACCTTTCGATCATGAGTCGGATCAGGAGTCACGATGATTAGCTTTGTATTAAACGACCAAACCGTTCAGGTCAGTGCTGCACCCGACACCCCTCTTTTATGGGTCATCAGGGATCACTTAAAGCTTAAGGGCTCTAAATTTGGCTGCGGTATGGGTTTATGCGGTGCTTGCAGTATGTTGGTGGATGGCGAATCGACTAGAACCTGTGTATTACCTTTAGCCGCAGTTGCAGGTCGTAATGTTACGACCATAGAGGGCATTGGTAATCCAGACATGCTCTCTACACTTCAGTCTGCATGGGTTGAAAACAGCGTGCCTCAATGTGGTTATTGCCAAAGCGGGCAGCTTGTCAGCGCGACGGCGCTATTGAGTAAAAACAGCAACCCAAGCGATGAAGAAATTGATAACGCCATGAGCGGAAATATATGCCGCTGCGGAACCTACCCGAAGATCAAAAATGCCATTAAGCAAGCCGCGATGGACTTGAAAAATGGTGATGGTCGTTTGCAGGCAGTTGCTTACTTCGACCCCGCCACATTGAATTCGGAGGTATAGCCATGACGACCTCTAAAGCTAAGAATACAACGGTGAAATTTAACGGCATTCAAACATCTAGGCGCAGTTTTATTAAAAATATTTCACTGGCCGGTGCAGGGCTAGTCGTAGGGCTGCCATTAACCGCTTGTGTTAATGCGTCCCTGCCTAATAACAATAAGTTGGCATTAACACCAAATGCTCTACTGCAAATAACCAACGACAATATTATCAACTTCTACCTTCCTCGGTCGGAGATGGGGCAGGGAACCTATACGGGTTTAACCACCATCGTGGCGGAAGAGCTGGATGTTCATCCCAGTAAGATCAATGTCCTGAATGCCCCCGTACACGATGACTATAAAAACATTGAATACGGATTTCAGGTGACCGGTGGCAGTAACAGCATACGCACGCACTTTGTGCCTCTGCGCCACCTTGCGGCCAATGCTCGATTGGTTATTCGCCAAGCCGCGGCTCAGCAATTGAATCTAAGCCTAGCGGATGTTCAAACTGATAATGGCAACATTATTGTTAACCGTAAATCGCTGCCTTATGGTGAATTCGTTGATCGTGCTAAGCAGTTGGACTTCCCAGAACAGGCAGCATTGAAAGACAAAAGCCAATTTAAATACATGGGAAAAAAATCCCCTAGACTCGATGGTTTGTCAAAAAGTACGGGCACGGCTCAATTTGGCATTGATGTTGATTTTGAAGGGCTACACCGTGCGGCATTAAAGCGCTGCCCAGTTTTGGGTGGCAAGGTTAAGTCATTTGACGACAGTGCGGTTAAGTCGATGCCGGGTGTTAAGTCTGTGGTTGAAATTCATAATGGTGTGGCGGTGATCGCGGACTATTATTATCAAGCAAAAAATGCTCTGGTTAACCTTAAAGTAGAATGGGATCTACCCGAAATCCTCGCTGCATTTAACTCTGATTCGACAGCCAGTGATAATGGTAAAGCACTCTTTAAAACGGCCTTAGACAGTGACGAATCAAGCAACGCCTATGAACAGGGTGGCGGTTTTGGGGCATTAAAAAATGCTGAAAAAGTCATAGAGGCTGAATACTGGGCGCCTTATTTGGCTCACGCCACCATGGAGCCCATGAACTGTACGGCCAAATTAACCGGTGAGCACTTAGAGCTGTGGGTGGGTAGTCAAGCGCCGGATCTTGCTAAACTGACGGGCGCTTATTATGCCGACATACCAAAAGACAATGTCACGGTTAACAGTACTTTTTTAGGCGGCGGTTTTGGTCGGCGCACGAGTAGCGACTTTGTTGCGGAAGCTGCTGCCATTGCCAAAGCATCGGGGTTGCCGGTGCAACTGGTGTGGAGCCGTGAAGATGATATGAAGAATGACTTCTATCGGCCCGCGTCCATGGTGAAGTTTAGTGTAGGGCTAAATAATGAAGGCCTCATTGATAGCTGGGTGGTAAAACGTGCAGGCCCACAAATTATGCCTTATACACTAGATGATGTTGTCGATAGCATCATGCCCGGGTTTTTACCCAAAGGCCTGGTGGATGGCTTAAGTAAAGTAGGTTACAGCCTTTACTCGAGTCTTCTGGTCGATCACGCCAGTGTTGAGGGCTTGTACGAAGACTATGATGTGCCCCATAAATCATCCGATCACGTAACGGTCGACCCAGGTTTGCCGGTAGGCCCTTGGCGCAGTGTTGGTCATTCATATAGTGGTTTTTTTAAAGAAAGCATGATGGATGAAATTGCCTCGTTGAAAAATCAAGATGCGGTTGAGTTTCGTCTTAAGCACCTAAAAAACAACCCTAAATTGGCGAACACGTTAAGTGTTGCTGCGGAAAAAGCGGGATGGAATAAACCACTGCCAAGTGGCCATTTCCACGGCGTAGCCTCTCATAAATCATTTAGCTCGTTTGTGACACAAATTGCCGAGGTGTCGGTAACAAACAATCAGCTCCATATTCACAATGTTGTGTGTGTGGTTGATTGCGGTTTGGCCGTTAACCCGGACATTGTTAAAGCACAGATGGAAAGCGGTATTATCTATGGTTTGAGTGCCGCTCTGCATGGTGAAATAACATTGAAGCAAGGCGAGGTTCAGCAAAGTAACTTCCACGATTACCCTGCACTGCGTATTAACGAATCGCCCAATATTGAGGTGGTCATTATTGAAAGCGATGACGCACCTACGGGTGTGGGTGAACCGGGCCTGCCGCCCATTGCTGCGGCCGTTGCCAATGGCATTTTTGCAGCGACCGGAAAACGCCTAAGAAGTTTGCCTTTAAAGTTAGAAGGCTAACCTGAAAATATGAGTTGTTGAGCCTTAATGGGCCGATTCATAAATGGAATAATGGATCGGGCCAACGTGGATTTTCCGCGTCAGCTGAGGCTGTGTAAAATTTGGTGAACCTGAGAAATGATAGACAAAGCGATGGATTCCGGTGAGTCGCCTCCCAACGCAAGGCCCGCAGGTGACATGATTTTCTTTCGTGCCCAGCTCTCATCGTCAAGCAATGCCAGCTCAACCACTTTGTTCTTTCTGTCTTTAGGGCCTAATAAACCCATATATTGAACATCACCATGAAACGCTTCTAATTGTTTTAACCAGAATGAATCAATTTCAAGGTTATGACTTTTTAGTAAAACAGCATCAAATTCCTCGATGAAAGTGAAGTCGTTAATGTCGACTTTTTTACGGTTATCAAGGTGATCCACAGAGGTTTCCCGTAGCGTCTTTTCGCTTCCCAGACGCTCATCCCACAGGTGTATATACCAGCCAAGTTGCTTCGCTATTTGACATATTGGGGCGGCGTCATGGCCTGCGCCTATCACAAGTAGCTTCTCTTTTGGTTTCACGGTTGTGACGGAATATAGCTTGTTGTCGATCATCTTAATGGTAGAGGGTTCAATCAGGGCTTTTAATGGCTGAATTTCAGAGAAAAATTGCTTATTGTTTTGAGTATGAGCAACCGCATCTTGAGGTAATTGTTGGTTAATAATAGAAGGGCGGCCTGATTGCAATTGATGGTGTGATCGCTCAATTTCAAGGTGTGTGCCCTTGGTAATCGGAACCAGTAGAATCTCAATTTTACCCAGGCACCCTGTATTTTGTGGCCCAATTTGGTAACCATCCTCTAGGGAGTCATATTCGATGATCTTTACCTCACCGGTATACGAAACTCTGTAAGCCTGTTGAACTATGTCGGATTCAAGACAACCGCCACTCAATACACCTATCCGCTCACCTGAGGGCGAAACAAACATCATCGCCCCTTCTTTTCTGTAGCTAGAACCAACCCTGGCGATCAAGGTGGCGAGAACCCATAAGCGCTCATCGGAATCTGTCGCGTCACTATTTCTAGCTTCTAGATATCTAGAAATAACATTGTGCCCACTATTCAAAAGTCGTCCCTCAGTTTTCTAGCATATTCTTATGATTATATCGAAATTGACCAATGAAAAATAAGTTAATTGGATGTTCAGGCATTCAAATTCGTTACAATATAGTCATATGATGTTTGAGCGAGAAAATACTCAACCCAATCGACTAGGCAATGATTAAGGCCAAGAAATTGATCAATGGTAAAACCATCGCGCTGGTCATGGCGGCTGGCAGCAGTCGTCGTTTTGGCGCTGACAAACGACTCGCTCTCTTGAGAAATGGCGAGACTCTACTCTCTCAGACGGTGAGTAATATTGTTGAGGCCGGACTCGAGTATAAAATTGCCATACCTGTTGACGATAAGTCGTTGTTTACCCAGTTTTATTCAGAAGAAGAGTTGATTCTGATAAACAATGCCCAGCGAGGCATTGGAGCCTCCATTGCTGAAGCCGTCAGCAGCATCCGCAACACTCACCGCTACTGCCTTATCTGCCTAGCGGATATGCCTTATGTATTACCGGATACCTATAAAACCATTGCCACTGCTATCGCTCATTACGACGCGGTTGTTCCAAACTATGACGGTAAAAAAGGCAACCCAGTGGCTATTAATAGTAGTTTGTTTGAGTCCTTCTCCCTGCTGGATGGCGATCTGGGTGGGCGTAACATCTTAAAAGCTAGTGACGGGAATCGGCTCACTTTGGAGGTGAGTGATTCTGGGGTGCTGAGAGATATCGATCGTGTGTCTGACCTTGAACGCAGCTAATAACGGTGATCACTCTAGGAAGATGACGGAATTCTCGTAGACCCAAAAGAACATCACCGTGTCACTGGCCTCAGCTTGAGAATATGAGGGATCTAATTTGCAGTGGTCAACTAAATTTGGTCACAGCTCAGTAGTCATTCAAGTACAGTTGCTCCTCTGAATTATGGCTTATACCATGCTTGTGTCGATGATACCTGATCTGACTTACCTGCTGGCATCACAGTTGCTGCTGGAGTAATTCAGGGTCTTCGGAACTCAGCAGGCACTGAACGAGAATAATTGAGCGCTCAGCAGTTGGGAAGAAAAGCGCTTTCAGGAGATAATAATGTCCTGGTGATACCCCGGATTAAATGGCTTTTCTGGCTTATTGCGTCCGCTATATTTATAGATTATTTATACTCTAAGAATTCGGTGTGTTGTAGCTATCATTTTCCAGCGCCTGAATGCGAAGCTGTTCCTGAATCTTTGGTATCAGGTGCTCATGCTTTTTATGCAGATACGTATAAAGGTTCAGGGGGGCAATGGCTGGCGAGAGTTTGACCAGTTGTGTGGCAAGCATCGGCTGCAGTGACGCCAGGTAGTTGAACAACTCTTGGCTCATAAGCAGGCTGTCGACACGGCCTGAAATGACCAGATTAAACCCCTGTTGTATGCCACTGATCTTAACGCTTTTAAGCGTTAGGGTGTCATCCGGTATGTCTACCGCACTGAGTACGCCACCTCTGGTGATGGCCACGGTTTTTAATGCGGGTGTTTCCCCGCTGGGCAGTGTGCTGTCTTTGCGGCCGTAAAGGGCGGGTTGAAACGTTAAGTACAGACTGAGAAGCCTCAAGTTGGTGTATTTTCTATCAATATTAGCCTCACGGATTAGTTCACCATCCACTTGTCCCGTGTTAGACATGATGAGTGAACGAACGCCAGGGTAGAAAGCAAAGTTAAGCTGGTAGCCAAGAGCGGAAAAAGCCTTGCGCATCCGCATCACGGATGGGCCGGATGCATTAAAATGTTCTTTAACTCGTTCGGGCACCGCCAGCACTAGAGTCTTGGTTTGCGCTTTATCTGCAAGTTTGACTTGGTCGATATCAGCGTATAGGTTGCAGCTGAGAAGCATCAGTAAGAAGATAAAACACGCTTTTAATTGGGTCGCAATTTGATTCAGAATCACCATCCGTTAATAGTAGTCATTAACGATCTTGGCTGCTGAATTAAGGGTTATTCATCGCGGAATATAGATGGCATATATGAGATTTCGTATAGGAGGATAGCCCTGCAAACAAAAAGCTTACAGGGGTAGGACATACAGGATTTCTAGCGAATAGAGGCTTCTGGCAGTTCGCTTTTGATGCCCTGATCAATGGGCATTTTGTCAGGCAGGGCATTGCTGTTTTTGAGCACCAGCTGTAACTCGTCGCGCATCTCCGCCAGCTTTTGCGTGTGCTTGCTGATATCAACCAGATTAAATTGCTCCTCAGGGTCTATGGCCAGATTGTAGAGTTCTTCCTTGTGACGCAGGGCGCCGCCGTCACCGTGGGGGTAGGCCACGTACTTCCAGTCGCCCTTGCGCACACCGCGAACATTGGGGGTATAGGGAAACTGCTCTTCATAGTTGTATTCATACAACCAGCTTTCACGCCACTGGGCGTCTTTGTCCTGCGCCGCTTTGACCCAAGATAACCCCTGTGCGTTAGATAATTCGCCCGCACCCGTGAGTTCCATCAGCGTCGGCGCCAGGTCAATGCTCAGCACCTGGTGGTCAACGCGGGTGCCAGCCTTAAAGGCTTTCGGGTAGCGCACCACCATGGGTACACGAATGCTGGCCTCGTGCATGGTGCGCTTGTCGATCATGCCGTGCTCGCCCAGCAGGAAGCTGTTATCGGAGCTGTAAACGACGATGGTGTTGTCGAGTATGCCTTCATCTTCCAGCTGTTTGAGTACCCGGCCGACACTGTCATCAACCGAGTTGATGGTGGCGGTGTAGCTGCGCACAAACTTGCGGAAGTCGGCAATGGCGGCTTCGCTCATGTCGGGGAAATTTTCCCGAAAGCCGTAGAGCGGGCCATAGATACCGTGCCAGGTGGGCAGCCGTTGCTTTACCCAGTCGGGTTTGCCTTGCAGCTTAAACGCACTGTCCGGGTAGGTGACCGGCACATGGTCGTAGGTTTTTTCGTATTTCTCTTCTGGGATAAAAGGCCCGTGGGGCGCCTTGTGGCCCAGTACCATGGCGAAGGGCTTGGAAGTATCGCGGTTTTTGATCCAGTCGCTGGCCATGTCGGTGACCACATGGGCGTAGTAGCCGGGTACGGTTTGGCGCTTGCCATCGACGTTAAAGGTGGTATCAAAGTACTTGCCCTGACCCTTGTGGGTGACCCAGTAATCGTAACCTGGACGGCGTGAATCGTCGGCCTCGCCCATGTGCCACTTACCGATATAAGCGGTCTGGTAGCCGGACTTTTGCATGGCCATGGGAAAACTCTCAAGCTCCCGTGGGTAGTCGGTAAAGTTATCGCGAACACCGTGGGTGTGGGCGTAGGTGCCGGACAAAAATGACGCGCGACTCGGTGAACAGAGCGAGGAGGTGACGAACATGTTGTTAAACTGCACGCCCTCGGTCGCCAAGCGATCAATGTTGGGTGTGTCTATGCCCAAGAGAGGTTTGTCGTGGTACCCCACAGCGTCCCAGCGCTGATCATCGGTGAGGATCAGCAATACGTTAGGGCGCTGTTCGGCAGCAATAGCACCCGTGCTGATTAGGCTGGCAAACAGTAGCGGATTTATTGTTTTTTTCATTTGGTACTCCGTAATTTTGGCGCCGTAAATATTTATAACTTAGTGTGAGATAAACAGACCCGTAATAAATTGAACCGCGATAAAAACTCCGGCAAGTAACAGTTGCCACCAGGGCATGTTCATCGGCGTGACGGGGGCGTCGAGCCCCAGATCATTTTGCTGGGCCATCCAGGCGTCGAGTTGCGCACTGAGCTTGGCTTTTTCTGCCTGAATGTCAGGGCTTGCCGCCAGGTTTTTCAACTCATAGGGGTCGTTTAATAGATCATAAAATTCTTCGCTGGGACGATTATGGTAGCGCTGTATTTGTTGCGCCGTAAAAGCATCGGACTTGGATTTTTCTAGCCAGCTAAACCAGCCGCCCTGTCCCTTCTCGGTGGCCGCATTGGCGTTGTGTCCGACAGGGTTAAGGTTGCGAATGTATTTGTAGCGCTTGCTGCGCACCGAGCGAATCGGTGTGGCATCTGAGGCGTTGCGAATGCCCAGCGTGGTGTGGCTGGCAAAGACCAGTTCTCGATGCTTATCAGCATCGCCACTTAATAGCGGCAGAAAACTCTTGCCGTCTATGTTCTCAGGCGCTTGGCCACCGGCTGCTTCCATCAGCGTGGGCAGCAGATCAATCAAACTCACCAGCGCATCGCTTTCACTGTTGGCTTTGATTCTGTTTGGCCACTTAACGATCAGTGGTACGTGCAACCCCGCGTCGTAGTTGGTCCATTTTTCAAAGGCAAAACCGGCGCCGTGATCACTGCTGTAGATTACAAGGGTATTGTCGGCAGCGGCGGATTGCTTGAGCAGTTGCAACAGGGTGCCTATGTCAGCGTCTAGCTGTGTGACCAGTTCGTAGTAACCCGCACGCTCGATACGTGTCTCGGGTGTGTCAATCAGGTAGGGCGGCAGGGGTATGGTTTTTGGGTCGTAGTTTTCAGGTGCTGGGTAGCCTTCATTAATGCCAAACTGCGTGTGGGGCAGTGAGGTGGCCGCAACAATAAAGAACGGCTGATCTGGCCGGTTAAATACTCGCTGCATATCGGCAAAGTATTGGGCAATGTCACTGCTGGAATCCGAAAAAGTGTTTTTTGATGTTGATAGTTTATTAAATGGAAAAGCTTCACTGGGCCCAAAGTGCGTCTTGCCCGCAAGGTGAACCCGATAACCGAGCGGTTCAAAGTAGTGGGGTAGGCTCAGGGTACCGGGCAGGACTTGCGTGTGGTTGCGGTGTCCACCATGGTGTATCGGGTATAAACCCGTGTACAGAGATTGACGGCTGGGTGCACAGATGGCTTGGGTGGCAAAGGCGCTGTCGAAGTGCATGCCTTCGGCTGCAAGCCCATCGATATTAGGTGTCTTGATGATGGCATTGCCATAAACACCGCTGTCTTGCACGCCATGGTCATCGCTGAAAATCAGCAGAATATTGGGTCGCTCGGCAGCGCTGCTAGCCATAGCGGCCAGTGAGGCACTGGCCAGCAGGGTGATGCATAGGTAGCGAAATACAGTGTTCATATCTGTTTCCGAGCCTGGATAAGGATCAATACAAAAATGTCCGCGTGGATAGCGGCTCATTAATAACGCATGGCGAGTCGAGCCATACCCCTTAAAAGGTAGGCTTATGGTTTCGTGGTTTTATAGCTGCCAGAGGACAGGCTGAGAAGCTATCTACTCTTATGGCTAGAGTAAATAACAACAACCTTAATGTAAACGTTTACATTGCGGGGCAAGCCATAAATTAACCTTTATTAACGTCTACCCGTTGTGCGCATAACGGACTGAATTACTGCTCGGCTGCGCCTTGAGAATCCACCCGTTTTCTGAGGCCATCTCTGCTAGAGATAGCTGGTCGTCGCTCAGTAGTTAAAGCCGTGATGTGGTGACAATGATTTTTTCATAGGCTATAAACGGTGCACCTTTGGGCAGTACGGATAGAGGCGTTAATGGGCCTGAAAGGCGTTCACGACTCTCAGCCGCCGTTTGGCAGCTGCATGAATGGGATAACACATTGCCCATTGCGGACATTGCCTGCGATGCCCGCAATGCTCTAAGGTCAGGTTACGCGCCCTGTGGTAACACAGTCATGCTCGTGAAGGCGGCTAGCCACTTACAAAACCTAAAATAAGAGCAAAAATATGATCACACTGCATCACCTTGAATATTCTCAATCCTATCGAGTGCTTTGGTTGCTCGAAGCATTAGGCGCTGACTATGAGCTTAAATTATACGAGCGCGACAAAACAACACGCATGGCACCGGCGGAATATAAGGCGGTCTCACCCTTAGGAACCGCTCCGGTGATAACCGATGGTGATCTAAAACTAGCGGAAACCGGCGCTATATTCGATTACATCCTGGACCAATACCCAGAGTCGTCACTGCGGCCAGCCGCCAACACAGCGGCAAGAACAGACTATTTATTTTGGCTGCACGCAGCCCAGGGTTCTTTGATGCCGATGCTGCTGATGAGCGTGGTATTTCAAATGTTGGTCACGCGTTCTCCGGGGGTTATTCGGCCGCTGATCAAGATGGTGCTTGGCAAAGCGGCCAGCGCTATGGTCAACCCGAGGGTGACACTGCTGCTGGACAAGGCCGAAGCTGACCTGGCCGCTAGCGGCTGGTTCGCCGGCGAGTCAATGACCGCGGCGGATATGATGTTGAGCTACCCAATCGAATCGGCTCAGAGCAAGGGTTTACTAAAAGGTAAGTACCCCAACTGCGAAGCCTGGGTTGAGCGGATTAAACAAGAAGCGAGTTATCAAGCGGCTAAAGAGAAAGACGGTAGAGACAGTGCTGTTTTTCAGCTTTAGACACTGCAAGCAGGCTGGTCTTTGCCATTCAATCTGGCGCCAACAAGGTTTGCTGTTGAAATAGAACATGACCCCAGCCCAGTCTGGTGCGAAACAGCGTATTCGGCACCATCGAGCACTATATGTGGGAGATTCTGAGCGTCCATTTACAGGTCAATACCGATGAGCTGGCCCAAAACCGCATCGAGCTGATCTTCAACGGCATTGCCTAGGTTAACTCAGAGGCCAAGCGCAGCGACGTCAATGCCTGATCGGTATAACTCAATAAACTCATTGAGTTATACCGCGGACTTAAGGCGATCTTTTGCTAGCTTCATCAGTTCATAGCACAAGCCTCTAGGTACACATTAAATTAATGGGCACTGAGGTTATCCAATGGGCTCACCGTTCCCGCGTAATGCTGGCCCAAGACATGGGTATATATCTGAGTGGTTGTCACATCGTTGTGACCCAAGAGCTCCTGTAGGCTTCGAATATCAGTCCCCGACTGTAATAAGTGAGTGGCAAACGAATGGCGGAAGGTGTGGCAATTGATCTTTTTATTGAAAATTTCCGCCTTCCTAACAGCGGGCTGCAGCGCTTTACGAATAATTGATTGATGCAAGTGGTGCCTGCATAACACACCGGTAACAGGGTGCGCACACAGTTTTTTTGAGGGGAAAATAAACGCCCACAAGGGCGTTCGATAGGCATTCGGGTACTTCTTCCCGAGGGCGTAAGGCATGGAAGGCCCAACCCCCTGCTCATTATCTACGACTTGCACTTCCAGAGCCCGTTTCACCTGCAGTTGTAAATCGGGCAGCAATTTAGAGCTAAGCAACGTTTGACGATCTTTGTGCCCCTTACTGTCTCGTACCGACAAGGCCAAGCGATCAAAATCAATATCCTGTACACGCAATCGTAAACACTCAGAAATGCGCAATCCACTGCCGTAAAGTAACTCGATAATGAGCCGCTTCTGCCCGCTAAGCTGCGCCAAGATACGCATAACCTCAGGTGGGGTTAATACACAAGGCAAACACCGCTGACGTGTAGCCAGCGTAAAACCTAATTCACCTAGCTCTTGTTGAAGAAATTTCTTATACAGGAATACAAGTGCATTTAACGCAACCTTTTGCGTATTGATCGCCACATTACGCTCAGAGGCCAGATAACTGAGAAAGGCTTTTACCTCGGGCGCTCCCAACTCTTGCGGGTGCCGCCGTTGATGAAAGTGGATAAAGAACCTCACCCAATAGAGATAGGTCTTCTCCGTGCGCATACTGTAACCGCGCAGGCGAATATCACGACGCAAAGACTCAATAAACGGACTGGACATGACAACACCTCACAACCACCAATACTGTATAAATATACAGCATATATTCTGG
>Ga0105355_10001876_pt1 | contig 19276 bp, 10 predicted proteins | sample GOMGulsemesocosm_2_FD_83508 | JGI IMG/M metagenome (GOLD analysis project Ga0105355, IMG submission 83508) | Methane-oxidizing microbial communities from mesocosms in the Gulf of Mexico - GOM9C Gulf of Mexico | ecosystem: Environmental > Aquatic > Marine > Cold seeps | place: Gulf of Mexico... | reverse complement strand
GGTGATATCAACAACACCTTGGCACTCTAGCTCGCAATTCATTTCAACCAACACAGGATCACTTGGATATTGATTAACGTTAATATCAAAACTCAACATGCCATTAGCATCAGCAAATGAGCGTAGATCTAGGGGCTCTTTAGAGTTCAAATAAATACTTCCCTTATTGACATTTTGCCAACTCACCATAAGTGAATCTTCTTGAACCTCTCGATCGGTAGTTTTCAACGAGATGGAATCAAGGGAGAGAACACTTGACGTTATTTCAGTATTTTGTTGACCATTTGAAATAAATAAATGCCAAGGCTCTTTAACATTGCGTTCAAACAAAACTCTTTTACTAAGTTTATCGTCGCTAGCTATACTTGATTGTTCTGGTAATTTATCACTCAAAATATCATTAACGCTGTAGTTTAATCCAAAGCCGTATTTAAATAAGGGGTCATAGTTTTCATCAAAACGATTAAGCGATGTTTGCTCTGGGCTCATTGGCCAAGAATAAGAGAGTCTACCTGTGAAATCGTGGTTAACTGTGCCGTCAATTTTACTAAATAATACATTAGCGACGCCGTTACCTTCAGTGCCTGGTAACCATGCAGCGACAAAAGCGTCCGACGCATTGAGCTCTGCATTTACCCACAAAGGGCGACCACTAATGAACACTGAAACAACAGGAATACCTTGTGCTTTTAAGTTTTTTAATAAAGCTAAGTCTTTTTTATTACCTCGTTGATATTCGATGCTTTCCAAATCACCATTACCTTCGGCATATGGTTCTTCACCAAAGACAACGATCGCAACATCTGGTTTTTCATTAAACTGACCATTAGTGCTTAATTGCACATTGCCACCAGCACTATTAACAACCTGAGCGATACCATCATAAATTGACGTGCCACCAGGGAAGTCAGCTTTACTATTACCAGTGCCTTGCCAAGTAATTGTCCATCCCCCCGACTGCTTACCAATATTATCCGCACCATCTCCAGTAACAAGTACCTTTTGGTTTGGCATTAATGGCAACACATTATTTTTATTTTTAAGTAAAACCAACGACTCTTCAACCGCTTGACGTGCAACGGCACGATGATCAGTAGAGCCAATTAGTTCAGTTTTACCTGATAAAAGACGATTTTTGGGACTTGGTTTAGTGAATAGTCCTGCTCGTATTTTTACTCTTAAAATACGGCCAACGGCATCGTCAATTCTTGCTAAACTGATTTCACCATTACTTACTTGCTTAACTGTGTTTTCATATAAAGGCTTCCAAGCATCTGTTGGCACCATAAAAACATCTAAACCTGCATTAATTGCTTGTGGACAACTTTCATTGCTACAACCTTTTATTTGACCGTGACCATTCCAATCCCCTACAACAAAACCATCAAAGCCCATTCTGTCTTTTAGCACATCAGTCAGTAAATATTTATGGCCATGACTTTTAACACCCTGCCAACTATTGAATGACGCCATAACTGATTGTGCACCAGCCGTTAAACCACCTACATACCCTTGTGCGTGCAGTTCAAATAATTCTTTTTCACTCGACAAGTTATTACCTTGGTCATCACCATCTTCTGTACCGCCATCACCTATAAAATGCTTAACCGTACTAATAACTCGAGAATCTCCTAAGAAATCATTCGTCACAGTTCCTTGTAAACCTTGCACTATCGAGCTTGCATAAGCTTTTACAATTTCAGGGTCTTCAGAATACCCTTCATACGTCCTGCCCCAACGATCATCACGAACGACAGCAACCGTGGGAGCAAAGACCCAATCAATTCCTGTAACCATCACTTCTTTGGCGGTAATGCTAGCAATAGTTTCAATCAGTTTTGGATTGTGCGTAGCACCCAAACCAATATTATGAGGAAATAAAGTCGCACCAAGAACATTATTATGTCCATGAACAGCATCTGTGCCCCACATGGTGGGAATATTAGTGCCATCTAAAGACGCATCAATTGACGCTTGGTACATAGCTTCTGCTAATTTTATCCAGTCTTTTGGCGTAGCATGTTTATCACGGTTTGGAAAAGAACCGCCACCGTTTAAATACGAGCCAAAGCCATACTGACGCATATCTTCAATACTAATTTGACCAATTTCAGGTTGGATCATTTGAGCAACTTTTTGCTCTATGGTTAAACCAGCAAGAATTTCAGCGACTTGTTGCTCAACAACGTTATCACGCTTTACCGCGAGATTTAATTTAGGCCAAAAGGTAGGAACTGGTTCTAACTTTTGTTTTACATTTTCTACAGCTTCACTTGATGCCGTCGTTTCAATATCTTTTACACTACAAGCAATAACACCTAGAGCTACAACACTAACAGCAAAAGATTTAATGGCAAACTTGCCATATTTAAAATCCCATTTTGTCATTATAAGAACCTACTTATTAAATAAATTAAAAAAAGAGCGGCATACCAAAAGTATTCACCTTTAGTAAGCTAAAAGAATGAACACCTTATATAAGTTATTTAGGTGTAATTTGTGGAACCGAACCTTTAATTCCATAATAAGCAATAAAAATAAAACATAACAAAGGTAAAATAAGGGACATTTGAATACCAAACGAATCTGCTAAGAAGCCCTGCAATAAAGGAATAATGGCACCACCAACAATAGCTAAACATAAAATGCCAGATCCCTGACTCGTATGATTTTTTAAACCTCGAATAGCTAAACTGAAAATAGTAGGGAACATAATTGAATTACAAAGACCAATTAACAATATCGCCCACATAGCAAGTGCTCCTGTTGCGGTGATAGCAATTAAAAGTAAAATGATTGCGCAACAAGCACTAAAAAATAAGACGATACCACCTGAAATTTTTTGCATTACGGCTGCACCAATAAATCGTCCTACCATAGCTCCACCCCAAAAATAGGTTAGGTAGGTTGCAGCATCCGATTCTTCTAATCCGGCAATAGTATCCATGCCTAAAAAGTTGATGAGAAAACTACCAATACCCACTTCAGCGCCCACATAAACAAAGATACCTACAGCCCCTAAAACTAAATGACGATACTGCCAAGCGGAACCAGAGGAGTCTTGAGGCTCTTTTATTTCACTTTCCAAAGCATCTATGACCGGTAATTTAAGAAAAGCAAAAATAGCAGCCAATAATAAAAGTGCCGCAGCGAGCATTAAATAAGGCATTTGTACGGCTTGAGCTTGTATAATATGTTGCTCTGCTACCGAAAGAGTAGAAAATGATTCGGTGGCAACAGAAAGAATAAGTAGACCACCAAAATACGGCGCTATAGTGGTACCTAACGAATTAAAGGCTTGCGTCATTGTTAGACGAGAAGATGCCGTCTTTTCATCACCTAATGCGCTCACATAAGGATTGGCCGAAACTTGTAATAAAGTGATCCCTGATGCCAAAACAAATAATGCAGCAAGAAACACTGGGTAACTATGAGCAGATGCTGCTGGATAAAACATGCCACAACCTATACTGGCAATGAGTAATCCATAAACTATTCCTTTTTGATAACCAATACGTTTAATGAGTCTTCCAGCAGGTAATGAGACAATAAAATAGGCACCAAAGAAACAAAATTGAATCAACATGGCTTGACTGTAACTTAAGTCAAAGATGTTTTTTAAATGCGGAATCAATATATCATTTAAGCAAGTTATAAAGCCCCACATAAAAAATAAGGATGTAAGAGATGTTAACGCAAAGGAGTAATTTCCATTTGTGTTATTGGTTGCAAAGTTACCATTGTTAGCTGCCACTATTGGACCGGCCATATTTTATATCCTTTAATAAGTTATTTATCGTTTATTATTTATAGTTTTTATTATCAAAGACTTTCACTGTATTAAAGCTATTGACCTTTTATATATAAACACATAATATTTTTGGAAGCGCTTTCATTTTTACTCTGTTGACATAAAAAATCAACATTTTTATTAAAATAATAAGAAAAACGGCTGACTCGCCTTAAAAAAACTCGTGAATTTATGGAATTATCTTTCACGCGCTACACTGTAATAGTTGTCATACTTGTCGCCCTTGTTATGCGTTGGTATACTCTCCGATATTAGGTAGACAGATTTTATAGAAAGTTAAAAATATTAAGTAGTTGGGCTGATAGTTATGCCCCTCCCACCTCAAGAAGCAGCTTTGAGCTAGGCTAGATATTGCTTATTGAAGTGGAGTGAATATATAAAAACAAACGATTAACAATGGCGCTTAGCTCAACATTTAAACAGGAAATAAAATGGCAACTATTTACGAAGTTTCAGCACTTGCTGGTGTGTCATTAGCCTCCGTATCAAGGGTAATGAATAACCATGAACACGTTAGTGAAAAAACCAAACTAAAAGTTTTGGCGGCCATGGAAACACTAAATTACAGGCCCAATGCTATTGCACGCTCGCTTGCTACAAGTCGTTCTGATTGTATAGGTATTTTGGTTTCTGAATTGCATGGACCCTTTTATGGTGACATGTTAACCGGTATCGAGTCGGAATTAAGAGCGGCAAGCAAACATGCCATTATTGCTGCTGGCCATAGTGATGAGCATACTGAAAAAGACGGTATTGATTTTTTAATTGATCGTAATTGTGATGCGTTAATACTTTTAGTCGATGCTGTTTCTGATGAATACCTAATTGAGTTAAGTAAAGGTTCAACTCCCATTGTCGTTGTTAACCGCTTTATCCCTGAAATTGCAGAAAATTGTTTTTATTTAGATAACGTTCTAGGTGGATACCTTGCAACTAACTATCTTATTAATCAAGGACACAAGCAAATTGCTTACATTTCAGGGCCTGAAAATAAACAAGATTCAAATGACCGCATTGAAGGGCATAAAAAAGCGTTGGCTGAAGCGAATATCTCTTTTAATAAAAGTTTATGTTTTGAAGGTGACTTTTTAACAACAAGTGGCCAAGCAGGAATACACCATTTTATAGAGAAAAAAGTCCCCTTTACAGCTATAGCTTGTGCCAATGATGAAATGGCGTCAGGAGCTATTAAAGGAGCAAGAGAACATCAATTATCCATTCCAAATGATTGTTCTATTATTGGCTTCGATAATATTTTCATTACCGAGTATCTTTTTCCACAATTATCAACTATTGATTACCCAATAACCGAAATGGCAAAGATGTCTGCTCGTTGGATTCTAAAAAATGTTTATAAAAATAAAAGCTTAACTATTAACAACTTATTTTTACCTTCCTTGATTTTACGTGAGTCCATACTTTCTAATATAAAATAAAGAATAGGCTAGTTTAACAAGTTATTTGACCATATTTAAATACAATGAACATGTGCAACAATGGACATAATCTAAGTACTTACATCCGTATAAGTAACGCTGAGACTTATGATTAAAGCGCATCCCTTTGGTTTGATTTTAAAAGACTTTATGCTGCGTTGCTCGACATGGATATAGGGTAAGGTGACAGTGCGGGAGCACACAGTCTTTAGACAATTCTGATATAGAATGCTATACCTAAAACTATCCGCCCTGTCTAAAGTCTTTTAAATTTCAATTAAAATCCACACTTTGAATTAGCACTGGTATATAACCAACATCCATGTTGGTGGCAATTAAATAACTTGAACGCAAACATTTATTCTCATTGGACTTTTTTGTACCGGATTATTCTGTTTGTTATTACATGTTGCTATAAGCTGTATCTAACCAATCCATCCGAGCTTTGTACCACGATTTTAAATGCTCTACTTCTTCGCTATAAGTATCAAAAACCTCTGGATTGGGCCAAACATACGTGCCCAAGGTATGCCACTTATCATCATTTTCTTGCTGTGCCCATTGTAGTCTCTGCGCGGAACTGTCAATTTTGTCTAAGATAAACTGTTGATTTTGTTTGAAGTAAGCAAAACGTGTTTTTATTTTATCGATAAACACTGGGTCTTGAAATAAACGGGTATACCATACATGCTGCTTAACCCAGAATCCTTCGGCATAACGACTATCAGCGTAGTCAACATTGCCAAAAGACAAATCAAAATCCCACAATGGACCCATTTTAATTTTTTCACCAGGGAGGAGGTTTAGATAAATACTGGAAAAATTTTTAGAGTCGACATTTTTAGTGATTTCACTAATCAAATACCAATCGATAAAGCTGTCGACGTCGATATATTTCTCATACCCATCGGTTGGATCGTCATATCGTGATCCCATTAGAACACCTTCAAATTCATTTAAGTAGTCTTTAACATAATTGTATTCACTGCTGTTTTTCACAACATCAGGGGCTTTGATATTCAGTAGAAAGTTGTCTGTGTGAAAAAAAACATCATCAAGGTCTAAACGTTCAGGTTGATCAATTTCTAACAAATACCCAGTGTCTCCTATGAGTACTCTGTGGTCACTTTCTTCTACTTTTTCAGTAATGTTGTAAGTGCCGTTATAGCTATTATTCAAATACACTTCAGCAAATGAACTTCTCGGTGTCCAATCCAACTTACTAATGTGGCCCATTTCAAAGGCAATAGTATTTCGTAGTAACGTTTTGTCCGAATACTCAGCCAAGAACAACCATTTTTTTTCCGCGGGCATACCCAAAAATTCATCTTTATCACTCAATTTCATCTGGTAAGGTTTTTTAGGATGAAGGTACCAGGTTGAATTACCACGACCACGAATTTTCATTGAAGCGTCTGTCAAATCAGCAAACTCTCGACCGCCATCAATTGACACACTACCTTTTACATAGTCATCTTTTGAGTCGATTCCGGCCCCATTTTCAGTCGTGACATAAATAATCGGCAATCCGGTAAATTGAATGAGATCGACTTGATACTCGGCCATCTGACCATTAGCAGTGGTCACTTGGTACTTGACTACTTGGCTAAAATCATTACTTGTGACACCGCTGACTTGCTCTTCACCATTGACGCTGACTGTTGCTCCTTCATGTGTAAAAGTGGCTACTAAACTATTAAGAGCGACATTAGTTGTTAATCGGCCCGAAACAAGGCCCAAATTAATGGATAAAGTAATATCGTCGTTCAAAGTAAGGTTGTTTGATTTTAAAAACGAAAACTGAGTTAACTCTGTATTATCCATCGGCTCAATAAACTCGAAGACTTCAATCTGATATTCAGCCACGCGACCATCACTAGTAGTCACTTGATAAGTAACCAGCTGGCTAAAGTCGTTACTTGTGACACTGCTAGTTTGCTTGACTCCATTTACGCTAACGGTTGCTCCATTATGTTCAAAGGTCGCTACTAAGCCATTTAAATCAACATTGCTCGTTAGCTGCACAGAAACAATTCCTGAGTTAATGAATAGAGTAACATCGTCTATTAAACTGGGATTATTCTGTTTTAAAAACGCAAACTGGGTCAGCTCTGTACCGCCAATCGGTTCTATAGATTGTTCTTTTTTCTCAGAGCCACCACAAGCGGCCAACAAAAACATAATTACAGTGCATACTGTAATGTATTTAAAACGCATATTGTTCTTCCTATTTTTAATCGTTTATTTTCACCGATAAAACTTATGACATATGCTATTACTTGGCCATAAAGAGCTGCGAAAACAGAGGTTGGAGTAGCAAATTTGCCATCATCTAAATTTTTTCCGACATTTAGTTTTTGATTATTTATTGCTAATTTTTTTTAAATCAAATTACACTCAACAAGCATGTAAGCGCTTACATAAAAATATCAAATATAAAATAAACATGCAACTGGCTATTTTACTGTTTATATATATAGCTAATAAATACGTATGATTAATTTAAAAAATTTTGAGATTCTTGATCTGTTAATTTAAAGACTTCGTCAATAACTTTGAGATTTCCTCGTGGGAAAAGACTATCAATACTTTTTATACAAGTATTATTTACGCCAATATAGGCGTCAACTCATAGGTTTAAACGGACCCAATTGAGACATTCATCTAGTTTTTAAGGTGTTAATGAATAAAAGTTTCTCTGCAAAAAAATCACGTCGCTTAATGCGACTTTTTTTATATGGTGATATAATGCGCCGAATTTTGATTCTTCCAGAAGATCGAAGAAATATATAAAAAATCATTTTATGTATATCAGTTTGTATACCAGTGAGATAAATTAAAGCATGACAACTCAACAAGTCAATGAAGTCGGATTACGTAGGACATTTGCCATCATTTCGCATCCCGATGCGGGTAAAACCACCATCACTGAAAAAGTTCTTCTTTTTGGTCAAGCCCTACAAAAAGCGGGCACGGTGAAAGGTAAAAAATCGGGTCAACATGCTAAGTCTGATTGGATGGAAATGGAAAAAGATCGTGGCATTTCTATTACCACCTCAGTGATGCAATTTCCTTATAAAGACTGCTTAGTCAATTTACTTGATACTCCTGGCCATGAAGATTTTTCTGAAGATACTTATCGTACACTTACCGCGGTAGATTCTTGTTTAATGGTAATTGATGTTGCTAAAGGTGTTGAAGCACGAACCATTAAACTAATGGAAGTTACCCGTTTACGTGATACACCTATCATTACCTTTATGAACAAAATGGACCGTGATGTTCGTGATCCTATGGAAGTGATGGACGAAGTTGAAGACGTATTAAAGATAAAGTGTGCTCCTATTACTTGGCCGATAGGCATGGGAAAAGAGTTTAAAGGCATCTATAACATTTTAACTGACGAAACCGTTTTATATCAAACCGGGCAAGGTCACACAATTCAAGAAGTACGTACAATAAAGGGATTAAATAATCCTGAATTAGATGCGGTACTTGGAAATTATGCAGAAGATTTTCGCGAAGAGTTAGAACTTGTCGTTGGTGCTTCACACGAATTTGATCTGCAAGAATTTTTAGCAGGTGAACTAACACCTGTATTTTTTGGAACCGCATTGGGCAATTTTGGTGTTGACCATATGTTAGATGGCTTAACAAAATGGGCTCCTGTACCACTGTCACGCCATACAGATGTTCGAGAAGTAAAAGCAACGGAAGAAAAGTTCTCCGGTTTTGTTTTCAAAATCCAAGCAAACATGGATCCTAAACATCGCGATCGTATTGCGTTTATGCGCATTTGTTCAGGTAAATACGAAAAAGGCATGAAAATGCGCCAAGTTCGTATTGGTAAAGATGTAAAAATTGCCGATGCCGTAACATTTATGGCAGGTGATCGTGCCCACGTTGAAGAAGCGTATGCTGGCGATATCATAGGTTTACATAATCACGGCAGCATTCAAATCGGCGATACCTTTACTGCAGGTGAGAACATGAAGTTTAGTGGTATTCCTAATTTTGCTCCTGAAATGTTTCGTCGTATTCGCTTACGCGATCCATTAAAAGCTAAACAACTACAAAAAGGTCTAATCCAGCTCTCTGAAGAAGGCGCTGTACAAGTATTTAGACCGTTGAACTCCAATGAAATGATTGTAGGTGCTGTCGGTGTTTTGCAATTTGAGGTTGTAGTACAACGTTTAAAAACAGAATATAAAGTTGACGCTATTTATGAGCCAATAAGCGTTGCAACAGCAAGATGGTGTAATTGTGATGACGAAAGAACTTTAGAGCAATTTCGTAAAAAAGCCTTTGATAACTTAGCACTCGATGGCGGGGATAATTTAACTTATATCGCCCCCACTATGGTCAATTTAAATTTGGCACATGAACGTTATCCTGACATAACTTTCCATAAAACTCGTGAGCACTAATGTTTGCTTCTTAAATAGAATTTTAACGGCATTGTCTGCATCATTTCATCAAGTCACGTAGCTTCCCTATGTTCTCTGATTAAATTACTTGACGGCTTTGCCAAAATCCAATTTAATTTACAAAACATGTACATTATTAATTGGTAACTAAACAAGTTAAAAGATTACAAATTATGAATATTAAACAACTATTAAGTGAAAAAGTATCAGCGGCTATGGTTCTTGCTGGTTTACCTGCAGATACAAATCCGGCAGTAAGTCTTTCAAACCGCGCTAACTTTGGTGATTATCAAGCCAACGGCGTAATGGGCGCAGCTAAAAAGCTAAAAACAAACCCAAGAGATTTAGCAACTCAAGTGGTAGCGCAATTAGATCTTAGCGGTATAGCCGATAATATAGAGCTTGCAGGCCCTGGCTTTATTAATATTCATTTAGACAAAAATTGGTTAGCACAACAGCTTACTAGTATTCGTGATGATAAAAACCTTGGTGTTGACCAACCAACGAATCCCCAAAGAGTGGTTGTTGACTATTCAGCGCCAAACCTTGCCAAAGAAATGCATGTTGGTCATTTACGTTCAACAATCATTGGCGACGCAGTAGCTCGTGCCATTGAATTTAAAGGCCATACAGTTATTCGCCAAAACCATATGGGAGACTGGGGCACACAATTTGGTATGTTGTTGGCACACTTAAGCGATAAACTTGCTGCTGACGAAGTTGCTGAAACCGCCCTTGCCGATTTGGAGAACTTTTATCGAGAAGCAAAGGTTCGTTTTGATAACGAAGATGGCTTTGCCGATAGAGCGCGTGAGTATGTTGTTAAACTTCAAAGTGGCGATCAGCAATGTGGCATGTTATGGCAACAGTTTATCGATATTTCAATAACGCATAGTGAAGAAATCTACAAAAAATTAGGTGTCACGTTAACGCGTAAAGACATTATGGGCGAAAGTGCTTACAACCATGACTTATCAAACGTTATTGATGAACTTATGGCTAGAAATATAGCTAAAGAAGATCAAGGCGCTAAAGTTGTATTTATTGATGAAATGGCAAATAAAGATGGTGAGCCTTCTGTCTTTATTGTACAAAAATCAGGTGGCGGCTATTTATATGCAACGACCGATTTATCTGCTTGTCGTTACCGTAGTAATGAGTTAGATGCCAACCGCATAATTATTTTTACCGATGCTCGTCAAGCTCTACATTTTAAACAAGTTGAAATTGTCGCTCGTAATGCCGGTTTTTTACCTGAAGCTGTTGCTTATCAGCATTGTCCATTTGGTATGATGATGGGCAATGACGGTAAACCTTTTAAAACACGTACAGGCGGCACAATTAAACTAGCAGAGTTACTGGACGAAGCGGTAAGTAGAGCAAGCGACGTTATTGCAGAAAAAAATCCTGACTACGATGCCGAAAAACTTGCTGAGATAGCAACAAAGGTAGGTATTGGTGCAGTTAAGTTTGCTGATTTATCAAAAAATCGTACCAGTGATTATATTTTTAATTGGAAAACCATGCTCAGTTTTGAAGGGGCAACCGCTCCCTATTTACAATACGCGTATTCACGTATTCAGAGTATATTCTCCAAAGTTGAAGGTGATAATGGAGCAACGTATAACACAGCAACGTTGCAAATCATTGAGCCTCAAGAAAAAGCTTTGGCATTAAAGTTATTGCAATTCGAAGATGTTATTAATGCCGTAGTAAGTGAGTGTACACCCAATTTACTTTGTAATTATTTATATGAGTTATCTAGTTTATATATGAGCTTTTATGAAGCCTGCCCTATTTTAAAAGAAGGCATCACTAATGAAGTTCAGCAATCTCGATTGTTGTTATGTCAGCATATTTCTAAGACTTTAAAACAAGGTTTAGATATATTAGGTATTGATGTAATGGAACGCATGTAAGCTAGGTTATGAACTAACGAACTGCGTTACGGCGCAGTAGAAGCGGATGTAGGTAGCAATGTTATTTACCGATAGCCATTGTCATTTAGATTTTGATGAATTTAACAATGGCTTTCAAAAATTATTAACGATGTGTGCAGAACAAGGCATACATCAAATTATTGTTCCCTCAATAAGCCCTAATAACTGGCAAAATGTATTAACACTTTGTTCCTCACTTTCGTTAAAAAAAATTAATCAATTGCATGCCTGCTTGGGCATTCACCCGTGGTTTTTAAAAGACTTAACAGAAAACCACTTGCAAGACTTATCACAAATTGTCGCTAAATATAAAGACAATATCATTGCCATTGGTGAAACAGGTATAGATGGTGTGATTGCAAAAGAGCAGGATAACCTAGCACAACAACAACATTTTTTTGATTATCAATTAGCATTAGCACAACAATACGATTTACCTATAATTGTTCATCACCGTCGTTCTCACTCTGAAGTTATCGCTTTGTTAAAAAAAGTAAAATTAAATCGTGCGGGAATTATTCATGCTTTTTCGGGTAGTTACCAACAGGCATGTCAATATATTGATTTAGGATTTAAATTAGGTGTTGGTGGCACAATAACCTATGAGAGAGCAAAAAAAACAATTAAAGCTCTTAAAAAAGTTCCAGCTTCAAGTCTTGTATTAGAAACAGATGCGCCAAGTATGCCACTTGCTAATTATCAGGGAGAAACTAATTCACCATTACGTCTTATTGATGTTTTTAACCGTTTAGTAAAAATTCGAGAGGAACCAGCTGAGCAGTTAGCAGAAACGATTGAAAATACAGTTACAACGTTGTTTAAGTTGGATTAAGCTAGACTCATTTTCCTTATAGATAAAGAGACTTTGTTTCAATTTTTTGAGGGGTGCCTAACAAATAACGTAAAAGTCTCCTTCATAGGATGTATACTCTCTTTTATTCCAGCCAATGCTCACGTCGATAAACATTAGCTTTTGTGAAAAATCAATAAAAGTAAAGGCTATATAATTATTTTCTAAACAACACTGAGGTTAGTTTTTTTGTGAAAGTCTAAAACCTTGACGACTAAAACGATTTAATCCTCGGGTAAGTAAAAATCCAACAATACCGGCAATAATTAACATCAAGCGTAACCAACTGTATTGTTCATTATTACTGGTCAATAAATTTTCGGTTAAGTATTTTTTCTCAATAGTCATACGAGCATAACCATGGAGCTCATCTGTACGTATTTCACTAATAAAAGGTACATATTCTGCACTCTTATTAATTTTATTTGGTGATAAACCGTATAGATCTTTAACACTGTGGTGAGCACGAGTGCTCGCTATAAGTTGACCTGAGACATCATAAATATACAAATCTCTTAGCCAGTCAATTTGACTTAAATTATCAACATGTTTTTGCAGTTGCTTTTTATCTTGTTTAATAACAATAGAAAGCGCAAGGTTGTTTTGTTTAAGATATTGTTGACCGACATAATAAAAATGATCATTAATCGTTTGTTTATTTTCATTGTAGTTAAATAGCCACAGATTCATTAACAAAACGATAAATGCAATCGCTATAGCTAATTGCATTATTTTATTATAAATTGATGATAATTTAGGGTATAAAGGCACACTCATGTTAATACTATAGCATGTTTGCAAAGTATATTACTGTCTAGTTTTTGAAAAAACATTTAGATAAATCATTAAATTCAAATAGTAAGTAGGTATTAGAGTGTCTATCCCCGCACAAGTATTATCCCTTGAAGAAATTAAAACGTTAATGCTTAAGCAAATTATTTCTCCTGAAAAAAACTTGCTTAATTCTCCATATCGAATCGAATTAACAAATAAAACATTAGCAATTGATAACAACTGCCAATGTCTTGCAGCTCTAATTAATACAAGGTTAAGTCAGTTAAAAGATACTATTACAGAGACCACGATTGAATTGATTGTATTTAGCGACTTAACTGTAGGGCTTTTGTTAGAGCTAGTTAATCAATGTCAACTTTCGATAGTAACATTAAATACCATTAATCATCGCAACGGTCGAATAAGTTATCGTTTTTCGGTATTAACTAACGACCTACTCGCGGCACGGAAAACACTCACGGCATTTACCATACAAAAAGAAATTGAAGCCGCACTAACCGACAATGCCCCTACACTAGGGCAACCTGGTGTCTTGGTGATGGATATGGACTCAACAACCATAAAAATTGAATGTATTGATGAAATTGCAAAACTTGCAGGTGTCGGTGAGCAAGTTTCTGTAGTAACTGAACTTGCCATGCAAGGAAAACTTGATTTTGCCCAAAGCCTATATCAACGAGTTGCTACTCTCAAAAATTCATCAGAAGACATTTTAGCTAAAGTTGCAAAAGATATTCCTCTTATGCCTGGTCTAGAAGACTTAGTCAGTCACTTAAAGCAACATCATTGGCGGGTTGCTATCGCTTCCGGCGGTTTTACCTATTTTGCCGACTACCTAAAAGGTTTATTAAACCTTGATGCGGCATTTGCAAATGAATTAGAAATTATTGAAGGACAATTAACCGGAAAAGTACTGGGTAGTGTTGTAGATGCTCAAGTTAAAGCCGATTGTTTAAAGAAGCTACGTCTTGAATATAACATACCTCATCAGCAAACAGTGGCAATGGGGGATGGCGCTAACGATTTAGTAATGATGGCTGCGGCTAATCTAGGCGTAGCCTTTCATGCCAAAGAAATCGTGAATAATCAAGCCGATACAGCAATACATTTTTCAGGGTTGGACTGCATGCTGCATTGGTTAAAGTAATATTAAATGGAATTAGTATAAATATCATTACGCAAGAGCACTTCTTGCGTAATATCAAATAACTGTACAACCCCCACAATACTCCAAATATCTTGCTCTATTTGCTTACCTCGATGAATGGCATAAGAGCTAATATAATTCAACTCAGGGCTAAGGTAATCCATATCTGGTTCATCAGTTCGAGAAATTTTTAACTGAATGGCAAAAAAGTAACCTCTTTTTTGTGCTGAAATGATAAAAAGAGTCTTTAACTCATTATTTTCAAACTCCGACGCAAGTTTCATCGTTACGGACTTATCAACTAACTCAATATCAGGGTTGATAGCAATATATAATACCTCTGTCGCAGCCCCTCCCTTAACTGTCATTTTTTTCAAGCTAGTAGTCAATAGTGTATTTACTTGTAAATCACCTAACAGTGGATACAAATTATAAAACTTTGCTCTGTCACTTAATTGACGCATATGTGGTATAAACTTACCTTGTTCGCTACCAACAGCGATAACTTCAACTTTATAACGACGCCCACTAGTTTGAATAACAAGTGATGGTATAACCATGGTGCTGCTATAGATATTGCGTAGCGCTTTAGCCAAGTCAGGGCTCATCATTGCGTACTCATCTGGAGCTAATTTTTCTCTATTTTTATCAATAAGTAATTTAAAAAACGTTCTACCTATATGTTGATGTTGTTCAACAAAGACTCGAAGGCTAACAATTTTCTTCGATTGGTTAATACTAATCACTTCATAAGGAAGTTTTTTTAACGCGAACGCTGAGGTGATTTTTTGTAAATTAGGAAAACTCAAATGAACTACATTTCCTTTAGACAATACTGTTGCCTTATCTAAAGCTAGTTTTAATCCTGACTCAGAAAAATCTATTGACTCTGCCTGCCACTTAACCCCTTCACATTCTATAACAACTTGAGTTGTATATTTAAAGCGCAATTCTCTACGGTGGTTTTTGTAATTAATACCTATTTCATCAACAACTAAAGATTTAATTGAACGTTTATGACCAAATTTTTTCAACTTTGTTATTTCGATATTATCAGTAAATAACTGTTTGCAATCTTCAATCAAGGTTTCATAAGTGATTTCATTAGCAACAACAATACAATGAATACGACTTAATGTTTCATTCACACTTTTAGGGATTGGTAAATTTAAATATTTATTTTTTACAGAAATAGATTCTGATAAGGTCAATGGTAAGCTAGATTTATTTTGATCAAATTCTAAGAGTGATAAACTGGTTACCGAAAAATTTAATTTATTGGCTGAAAAACCTAAAAAATCACGCATGAAGCTTTCATCTTCTGCTAATTGTGCATTATCAGCACTATAGAAGTAGGATTTACCAAGACTTTCATGAACAAAACTAAAAACTATTAATGATTTACCAAAAGACGCAGCCGTTTTTAAACGTTCTAGTCTATCTTCTGTAATTAAGTTATTTAATGTCGACACACCATTTTCATTTTGCCAGTATTGGTATATTTTCTGGTTGTTAATGCCTGAAAGCACATAGCGAGGCAGCATTTTATTATTTATTTCTTCAATAAATATAGGTAGTTCATTTATTTTTGGAAGAACAGCTTGTTCAAAACATCTCGATTGAATGGCACTGATACTGTTTTCTAAGTTTATTTTATAGCGACGTTTATTCCCCTGAATAAAGCCAGTTAGAAACTGCTTAAATCCACAATGTTTTTTCTCATCTTCATAAATTCTTGCAACTCCCACCAGTTGAATATTGTCAACCAACATAATATTACAAACTTTATAGCTAAAACCGTCTTCATTACCAAATTTAAACTCCTGTTCAAGACCAACAAAGCGGATATAAATGGTTTGACCAACTGAGATTTCCTTAATGTCATTAAAACGAAACTTACACCCATTAACACTTAAATCCGAGCTTGTTGATTCAACCTTTTTATTATTATCAAGGGTAATAATCAGAGAAATAGCAAAGTTCATTCGCTCTTCACGACGATTAAAGTAAGGTCCAAACGTATAAAGTTGGGCTGGGTATTGTGTCTTATCCAAATTCTTCTGAACAGGTTTCGCTTTTAATAATGGCTCAGCTGAATTTAGCTTCTCATTTTGATAAATCACCCTGAAATTATTTTCGGTATTGGTAACAGCTTCATATACACCAAAAGTGTACTCATCATAAGCTGCAATGCTTTCTTCAAAAACCTTAATAGCAACGTCATCAAGAAAGTGTATACATTCACCATATGCAAAAGAGCGACACTCACCATCTACATGGCCTCGCAAATCGATGAGCCTAGTGCAGGAAGCAGCTAAACGTTTAAGCTCCATTTTTAACAGGAACCGCTCAGTCACTGGAACATTTTTTACCACCGACGCGTATTTGCTTTCGAAGCCGCTATTTAAAACCTTACCGCGAAATTGCTCAATGATATTTTGATATTTATTAAAATTATTTGTCATTCACTTCAATTCAATTTTATTGATAAAATTACCAAGAATGGCACTCTATAAGTTATTATAATTGCATTCTATAAAAAGTCATAGAGCACAAGTTTAATTGTATAAAAACACGATCTATTTCAAAGCAATAATTATGCCTTATAAGGAAAAGTATGGGGAAAGATAAATCAACTTATGTATGTACCGACTGCGGCGCTGAACATTCTAGATGGTTAGGTCAATGTCCAGAATGTAAGGCGTGGAATACAATTTCTGAATTTAGACAAGCAAAGGCGCCAGCTCGTAATGGCAACTTTTCTGGCTTTGCTGGCGTCAATGATGCACAGGTTCAAACACTAGATGCCATTGATCTTGCTGAATTACCACGATTTACTTCCGGCTTTGCCGAATTTGATCGTGTTCTCGGTGGAGGTATAGTACCTGGTAGTGCTATTTTGATTGGTGGAGAGCCTGGAGCTGGAAAAAGCACCTTATTATTACAAACTATGTGTGCCCTCGCCGAATCCATGCCGGCTTTGTACATCACAGGAGAAGAGTCATTACAACAAGTGGCCATGCGAGCCAAACGGTTAGACTTACCAACTAATAGTTTAAAAATGCTCTCTGAAACCAGTGTTGAAAATATTTGTCGTATTGCCGAAAAAGAAAAACCTAAAATAATGGTTATAGACTCAATTCAGGTGATGCACATGAGCGATATTCAATCCGCGCCGGGTAGTGTATCGCAAGTTAGGGAGTCTGCGGCGTATTTAACTCGATTCGCCAAACAACACCATATTGCTATGCTACTAGTTGGTCACGTTACCAAGGATGGCTCTCTTGCAGGTCCTAAAGTATTGGAGCATTGCATAGACTGTTCAATAATGCTTGAAGGTAGTACAGACTCCCGATATAGAACACTACGAGGAAATAAAAATCGCTTTGGCGCTGTTAATGAATTAGGTGTTTTTGCCATGACAGGTAGCGGTTTAAAAGAGGTTAAGAACCCTTCAGCAATATTTTTGAGTCGTAGTAATGAACAAGCACCGGGTAGTATTGTCATGGTATTGTGGGAAGGTACGCGCCCCTTACTTGTTGAAATACAGGCTTTAGTTGACCATTCTGCCTTAGGTAACCCTCGCAGGGTTGCTGTTGGTGCAGAACAAAATCGTCTATCGATGCTACTTGCCATTTTACATCGTCATGGTGGATTACAGATGAATGACCAAGACGTTTTTGTCAATGTGGTGGGCGGTGTAAAAGTCACTGAAACCAGTATTGATTTAGCGTTAATATTATCCTTGGTTTCAAGCTTTAGAGATAATGCCCTACCACAAGATTTAGTCGTATTTGGGGAAGTAGGTCTGTCTGGAGAAATTCGCCCCGTACCCAGTGGTCAAGAACGCATCAATGAAGCAGCTAAACATGGCTTTAAGCGTGCAATTGTACCTTTTAATAATATGCCAAAAGAAAGAATTGAAGGTATGGAAGTCATCGGAGTAAAAAAACTGAGTGAAGCACTAGATGTGATTTAATTTCATTTTTTTTAATATGCATTAGTGTCAGCTTCAAGTTGACACTCTCTATATCCCTCAACAATGAACACACTGAGTTTTAAAATATTTTTTAAATTTTCATAATAAAACGACTGATATATCAGTCGCTTTTAAATTAACTATCTCTGACATTAGTGAAATTTAAATGCTGTCTTGTGAATGATCATTAGTTGCCATTAAAATATCAAAAGACTCAAGCTCAACAATGTTTGCCTTTAACTGCTCTTCAAGTCCATCTATTGCAATAGCGGATAGGCATAAAGAGTGGCCTCTTTCTTCTAGCTGCTCACCCCGAGTTTCCATTTCATGCTCAATCTGTTGACCAAAGTTTTCCATTCTGGTTTCAAAAGCATCCATATTGCCACCAGCAAATAACATTTCTTGGCCAACAGCAATCATTATGCTACCCATAGAGTTTTTCACGGTATCTTCAATGGCGGCTTCCATGCGTTGCTCAAAATCTTCACCAAAAAACTCTTCACCCGAAAAACCATCCTCATTAATAAAAAATTCTTCATTTTCATCAAATTTGTTGTCAATTTCAGTTTTAATCTCAGCTAAGTGCCCCGAAATTTTGGTGCCAACATCGTTACCTTCACCTAATAGCTCATTAAAGGCCAAATTAACACCATCAGTAGCCAAGGAGATAGCATCCGTAGCAATCTCTTTCACTTCAGGTAACACCGCTCTAATGCTTGTAGAGTATTCAGAAATAAGTGATTGTTGACTAGCAGATAACGAAAGTTCTTTGCCATTGATTGTTAATACTTCGTTATTGGTAATTTTATATAACGGGTTATCATTTTTGTAAAATTCGATAAAATCTTTATTAATTTTTATACCGCCATTTAGTTCAACATTACAAGAATC